>OCTW011592703.1_pt1 | contig 43855 bp, 46 predicted proteins | sample 1539671 | NCBI WGS metagenome assembly OCTW01 (sample SAMN02144230, study PRJEB22623) | gut metagenome | biome: sheep rumen | host: Ovis aries | place: New Zealand
GCGATTTCTTTAAAAATATTAACGATATCTTGGGTGGTTTCTTCGTCAAGGTTTCCAGTCGGTTCGTCAGCGATAATGATATCGTGCTCTGTTGCCAAGGCTCGTACAATAGCGACGCGTTGCTGTTGGCCACCTGAAAGTTGAAGAACTTGTTTATCAATTAGTTCTTTTGGAATGCCAACAAGTTCAAAAAGTTCTTCGATTTTAGCGTTGTCAACACTTTTGTTTGAAATTTCTAGCGCTGTTTGAACATTTTGACGTGCAGTCATGTAAGTCATTAAATTATAAGCTTGGAAAATAGTGGAAACAGCATTTTTACGGTAATTGGTCAGACCAGATTTAGTAATGTCTTTATCATTGAGGAAAATTTCACCAGCCTTTGGGCTGTCTAGTCCAGCTAAAAGGGATAAAAATGTTGTTTTTCCACTTCCTGATTGACCAAGAATGGCATAAATTTTTCCTCTTTCGAAGCTTAGATTGACATCTTTGAACAGATAATCATCTGGATTATTAGTGTACCAATAGCCGATATTTTGTGTGCGTAATGTCATAAACATTCCTTTCTAGTTAGAAGACAAGATATCTTTAGGTTTCATGCGGATGATGCCGATACTTGCTAAGATAGTTGAGATAAATGAGATAAGAAGGGCAATTCCACCAAGTTTTGCGACATCATTTCCTGTTAACTTGATGTCTAATTGATCAATTTCTTTGCTTGAAGAAGTAGCCATTGTCATCATATTGCCAAAACCACCGCCGGATGGTTTGTCATTTTGGGGTTTTGAGTCATTTTGCTTATTGTCATCATTAGAAGAGTTTGTCTCTTGACCAGGACCACCAGGAAAATCATTTTTAGTAGTCTGTTGGATTTGAGTTGAAGATGATAACAGTTGGTTACCAAGGGCCTTTCCAACAAAATTTCCAGCAACAGTAGCAATGACAAGGGAAACGACTGTTACCATAAATAATTCTGTGAAGAATTGCCCGATAATTTTAAGGCGATTTTCACCTAAACTCATAAGGACACCGATTTCGTAACGACGTTCTCGGATGCTTAGAATGACAATGAGCGTCAAGATGACGGCACCAGCGACAGCAACTAAAATAACAATATTTTGTGCAATTGATGAAATGTTATTGAGTGGTGAAAGCATTTGTTCATAGATTTCATCGCTAGAGGTTACAGAATATGAATCAGTATCAATTTCTGATTTGACTTCTTTGACGAAATCATCCATTTTTTCAGGGTTTGAAAGAGTGTAAATAGCTGAATCTAATTTGTCGGATTCACCTTTCATAGTATTAGCCGTTGTGAGGTTAGTATAGATGTTATTTTGTGGATTTGAGGCATTTGACATCATTTGAGCAGTTGTCGCTGTCGATGAATTGTCATAAATACCAACGATTTTTAGAGTGTAACTTGTTTCGGTATCATTGACAGTCGTTTTAACTGTAAAGCTATCGCCGATACTTAAGTTGTTCTCTTTGGCTAAATCAGCTGAAATAAGTGCTGAATTGTCAGCAGTGTCTTCAGTGATACCAGTTCCTTTAGAAATTTTATTTGTCCCAGAAGTAAAGTCGCTTACCTTATCTGTGCTATTGACTCCTGTAATTGTGAAATCGCCAGAAACCATCATTCCAGGGCTAGCTGGTTGAGAGTTGCTGTTTAAAGATTCATCAGAAGATGATGAGGTAGATGATGTTGAGATAGCAGTGATATCATCGCCTGCTGTAGCAGTTGTTGTTGTCGTAAAAAGGTATGAAGCTACATCGCTTTTTTCAGCAATAGATTTTGCGGTTGCAAGGTCAACAGAGGTAGTAGCAGAAGTGTCACTATTTGAATCAGAACTATTTTCGCTATCAGGTTTGAAAGCTTTCATCATCGCTTCGCGATTAACAGATAACGTTACAGTTGCGCCAGCTTGCTTTTTAGCACTTTTTACAGCTGAATCAGCAGCATTTTTGATAGTCAAGCCTGCTAGAACAAAAATCAAGATGGCACTAGTCACTAGAATTAGTAGCCCAGTACGTCCTTTTTTGGCTTTTGTCGCAAGCCAAGCACGTTTAATAAAATTCATATAAAACTCCTTTGCAATTGTGTTACAAAAATATTAGGGGATTAGACTTAATCGAAACTGAAAGAAAGCTAAAATAAAGCTTAAATACGTAAAGTTGACACCGCAGATAACGTACGGATATAACGAACGATATAAAAACACAAAGAAAAAATAGTTGACATAAAACGAATGAAGTTGTAGAATGATAATGGAAGGGTAAGTTTTTACCTAGCGATGCTCTATTGTACCAATGCTCAGTAGAGTTATAGGAAGGTCATTTTTTAATGAAAGAGTCGATGTGTTTTTTTGCCTACTCTGACAGAGAAAAAGTGGCCTTTTTGTATTGTCCTTTGACTTTGTTTGAGTTTGCAAGGACACAAAGACCATGGAGAAACTTATATGTATAACGAAATGCCTGTCTTTGATTACGAAGATATTCAACTCATTCCTAACAAATGTATCATTAAAAGCCGTTCAGAAGCAGATACGCATGTGACACTTGGTGATTATACTTTTAAGTTGCCGGTTGTTCCAGCGAACATGCAAACAATCATCGATGAAGATATCGCTGAAAAGCTTGCAAAAGATGGTTATTTTTACATTATGCATCGTTTTGACGAAGCGTCTCGTAAACCTTTTGTTAAGCGTATGCATGATCAAGGATTGATTGCTTCAATCTCAGTAGGTGTTAAAGATTATGAGTATGAATTTGTCTCAAGTTTAAAAGATGATGCACCAGAATTTATCACGATTGATATTGCCCATGGACATTCTGACAGCGTTATTGAGATGATTAAACACATTAAAAAAGAATTACCGGGAACTTTTGTTATTGCTGGTAATGTCGGCACCCCTGAAGCTGTTCGTGAGTTGGAAAATGCCGGCGCTGATGCCACAAAAGTTGGGATTGGTCCTGGTAAAGTATGTATCACAAAAGTGAAAACTGGTTTTGGAACAGGCGGCTGGCAATTAGCGGCATTACGTTGGTGTGCTAAGGCAGCTCGTAAACCAATTATTGCTGATGGTGGTATCAGAACTCACGGTGACATTGCAAAATCAATTCGCTTTGGTGCAACAATGGTGATGATTGGTTCGCTTTTTGCTGGACACCTAGAAAGTCCAGGAAAATTGGTAGAAGTAGATGGTAAACAATATAAAGAATATTACGGTTCAGCATCTGAATACCAAAAAGGAGAACATAAAAACGTCGAAGGTAAGAAAATCTTGCTTCCAGTTAAAGGACATCTAAAAGATACTCTTACTGAAATGCAAGAAGATCTTCAAAGTTCGATTTCATATGCCGGCGGCCGTGACCTTCATGCATTGACACGCGTTGATTATGTCATCGTTAAAAATTCAATCTGGAATGGTGATTCAATTTAGAACAGGAAATTTGTCATTATTTTCAGAATATTACTTCTTTAATAATAGGACCAATGTCATCTTGAATTCCAAGATTAAAATGATACAATAGTTCTATCATTAATGTGATGGTTAAAATTTAATAATACTTATTTATGCTACGAATGGGCGTAGCGTTTCTACAAGACACCGTAATGTCTAACAATAAGTCAATTCTCAGTTGCTGTCTGAGAAGACATTTTTGCATAGTTGTGAAAATGTGACCGAGTTTTGCAAGAGGTGTTTACGAATTGTAAACATCTCTTTTTTGTAACACTTGTCTTTGTTAATAGCCCTTGAAAGCTTCATAGTAAGTTGTTAGTTTTGACATCCAATTTTAACTATTTTTTTAAAGGAGAATCCATGAAATTATTGGAAGATCGCATCTTAAAAGATGGGAATGTTTTGGGTGAGGATATTTTGAAAGTTGATAGCTTTCTTACTCACCAAGTTGACTATGAATTAATGCAAGAAATTGGTAAAGTTCTTGCGCAAGCTTACAAAGATGCTGGAATTACAAAAGTCGTCACTATTGAAGCCTCAGGTATTGCTCCAGCACTTTATACAGCACAAGCCATGGGCGTTCCAATGATTTTTGCTAAAAAAGCTAAAAATATTACAATGACTGAGGGCATTCTAACTGCTGAAGTTTATTCATTTACTAAACGTGTGACAAGTACGGTATCAATCGCAAGTAAATTCTTGTCAGAAGATGATACAGTTTTAATCGTCGATGACTTTTTGGCAAATGGTCAAGCTGCTAAAGGTCTTTTGGAAATTATTGGTCAAGCAGGTGCAAAAGTTGCTGGTATCGGTATTGTGATTGAAAAATCTTTCCAAACAGGTCGTAAATTACTAGAAGAAACAGGTGTTCCTGTGACATCTCTTGCACGTATTAAAGAATTCAAAGATGGACAAGTTGTCTTTGCGGAGGCTGATGCATAAAATGGAAATGAATGAACAAAAACACTCACAAGCTGCCATTTTAGGTTTGCAACATTTGCTTGCTATGTACGCTGGTTCAATCTTGGTTCCAATCATGATTGCTAGCGCTCTTAATTATTCAGCAGAGCAATTAACTTACTTGATTTCAACTGATATTTTCATGTGTGGTGTAGCAACTTTCTTACAATTGCAGTTGCGTAAACACTTTGGTGTAGGTCTTCCAGTTGTACTTGGTTGTGCCTTCCAATCAGTTGCACCTTTATCAATCATCGGTGCCAAACAGGGTTCAGGCTATATGTTTGGGGCTTTGATTGTCTCTGGTATTTATGTGATTTTGATTTCTGGTATTTTCTCAAAAATTGCTGATTTTTTCCCACCAGTTGTTACTGGTTCTGTCATCACAACTATTGGTTTGACTTTGATTCCAGTTGCTATTGGGAACATGGGTGATAATAGTGACAAACCAACAGCTCAATCATTGATTTTGGCGCTTGTAACCATTGCGATTGTTCTTGCGGTTAATATTTTCGCCAAAGGATTTATTAAATCTATTGCCATTTTGATTGGTCTGATTGGTGGAACAATCGTAGCAGCTTTCATGGGCTTGGTTGATCCATCAGTTGTTGCAAATGCACCGCTTGTTCATATTCCACAACCATTTTACTTTGGTGCACCAAAATTTGAAATTACATCAATTATTATGATGTGTATCATTGCAACGGTTTCTATGGTTGAATCAACTGGTGTTTATCTTGCATTGTCAGATTTGACTGGTGAAAAATTAGACAGCAAACGTCTTCGTAACGGTTACCGTGCAGAAGGTGCAGCTGTTCTTCTTGGTGGTATTTTCAATACTTTCCCATATACTGGATTTTCTCAAAACGTTGGTTTAGTTCGTATTTCAGGAATCAAAACACGTCGTCCAATTTACTACACAGCTTTATTCCTCGTGATTCTTGGTTTGCTTCCAAAATTTGGAGCAATGGCACAAATGATTCCAAGTCCAGTTCTTGGTGGTGCTATGATTGTTCTTTTTGGTATGGTAGCTCTTCAAGGGATTCAAATGCTAAATCAAGTTGATTTTAAAAATAATGAATACAACTTCATTATCGCTGCGGTTTCAATCGCTTGTGGTGTTGGTTTTAACGGAACAAATCTCTTTGTTAGCCTTCCAAATACAGTTCAAATGTTCTTGACAAATGGTATTGTTATTGCTGCATTATTTGCTGTTGTTCTTAATTTGATTTTAAACGGAAAACCAAAAAAATAAGCGTTTAGACATAAAAAATTCATCTAGGATTTTTCCTAGATGAATTTTTATTATCGTAATAATCGAAATCGTGAGCGTAAGCCATTTGTCATGGCTAAGCGATTATCTTTAGTGATAACAATCCCTTCAATATGAGGTAGAGACTGAATAGTTGCTAAAGCTTGCATAATCGGAAGACCAAAGAGACGAGTGGTCCAGATTTCACAATCAACTGATAAGTCAGAAACAATCGTAAGGCTTGCCATTTCAGTGTCAATTGGATAGCCTGTTTTTTGGTCAAAGATATGATGGTATTCTTTATCACCAACCTTTAAACGACGTTCATAGATTCCTGATGTAACGACTGACTGATTTTTGATAGCAAGAACACCAATATTATTGCCTCTAGGTAGTTGTGGATTTTGGATACCGATTCGCCAAATACCATTATCCTGTTTTGGATTGTCGCCATAAACCAAGACATTGCCACCCAAATTAATCATAGCAGAGCTGACTTTTTCTGATTTCAGGTAATCCATAACTTTGTCCACAATATATCCCTTTGCGATGGCACCAAGGTCGATTTTCATGCCTTTTTGGTTTAGAAAAACACTTTGTTTTTTATTATCTAAGATAATGTTTTGGGGATTTGATAATGCTAGCGCCTCTTGAACTTTTTCTTGACTAGGGACGTTAGCATCTTCAAATCCAATGCGCCAGCTTTGAACCAAAGGCCCGATAGCGATATTAAGATTGCCAGGTTGAGCAAGGCTATGTTTTTTTCCGATTTGTGTAAGTTCAAATAAGTCTGGGTGAACAGTTACTGGAGCGATACCAGACTGATCATTGATGACCATAAGTTCTGAATCAGCGTCGTTAGCACTGAAGCGATCTTTATAAACTGTTAGCAGATGACAAACTTCAGCAATATGATTTTGAGGTGTATCAGAATCAATTAAAATATCAATAGTTGTCCCCATCATCTGAATACTATGGCCAAGTTGCAAATGCTCACCTCCTGAATATTCATATGTTTTTAGCATATCGTTTTCTTAACGGAAAAGCAATTTATAAGTCAGTAAAAAAGCTTGAGACAATCGCCTCAAGCATAGTTGTTATGAAAAATTAGTTTTTCTTTTTCATTTCACCATGTGGGTAGTAAGTACCTTCTGGCATATCGTTGATGAAAACGTGGATAGCTTCTTTTGGAGCTTTAGCGATACGTGAAACAACTTCAGTAACTTCGCGAGCAAGCTCAACTTTTTGTTCTTGACTACGACCTTCGAACAAATCAATTTTTACGAATGGCATAAGAATCTCCTTTAAAATAAATTAACAGTAACATTGTAGCACATTCTGAGAGAAAATTCAGTAAAATTAAGAAATATCAGCTGTTTAGACAAGCTTTTTGTGCTATTTTAGAAGAAATCTTATTTAAACAATTTCAAAATATCTGATAAACCAAATGTTGTTTTATGGTAAACCTTATTATAAGCTGCTCTTTTCGGGTTCTTTACCCAGCCCATACCTTTTTTACCGTAGCCAGGGATAAGAGCTTTTTTAGCTTGTCGTTTCCACTTAGCAGTAGTGCGAGCTTTTAAACTCTTTTTAAGACTTGGTTTTCGAAATCCAACTTTCATGATTGTACCTCTTACTTACTATTCAATTTTTTAAGTTCGTCAATAATCTGTTGATTTTGATTAATTAAAAGCCAGTTTTGTTCTACTAATGCAGACAAATAAGAAAGTTTAGTTTGGTCAACGCCGTTGTTAAACGAAAGCGCTAGCCCAGCTTTGATAAGCCCGTTGCCGGCCATTTCATTTGCAATACGTTGAACTTGAGCATAACTATCTTGAGATAAACCTTTAACGCCACGCGCTTCAAGGTAAGCTTCAGTTTTTTCTTCTTTTGTTTTTCCAAACAATGCCATTTTCTTTTTCTCCATATTTTCAACTTTTAACGTGATTCATTCTTTGCACATAAAACTATTGATTATTTTTATCTCCAGCATATAGAGCAATGAAGATGGCTAATAGTGCTGTGATTATAATAAATTTCACTTTGACTTTCCTTTGTATGTTTTTTTATAACATGTTATAAGATACTCCATTGTTTTTCCTTCGTCAATACTGTTTTTTTAAATATTCTTGTAACACAATCGTGATTTTTTTAATAAAGTGTCATCGTATTTACATGAGTAGCTGTGCTACAATAGAGTTAAGCATTAACAATTTAACAGTGCAAGGAGTGGCGGTTTTGTCGCTCTTTAGTGCGTTGATTTGTTATTCAATAGTGTTGGTTACCGATATCACATTTAGTGATAAAAGCTAAGGCAAAATTTGCTTTAGCTTTTTTTATGCTGTTAAATGCTTGTAGTAGTGGGATGTGAACGTTTTTGAGGCATTGAATTGATCCTTCTTCTTGTTTATCCATCAGCGATTTTATGGTAGAATAGTAGAATATTAGTAGAAGGTAGGATTGTCACTTTTGGCTCAACTCTATTATAAATATGGAACCATGAATTCTGGTAAGACCATTGAAATTTTGAAAGTAGCTCATAACTATGAAGAACAAGGCAAGCCTGTTGTCATTATGACGTCAGCACTTGATACACGCGATGGTTATGGTGTTGTTTCTAGTCGTATCGGCATGCGCCGAAAAGCTGTTGCGATTACAAATGATATGGATGTTTTTGCTTACGTCAAAGCTCTACCAGAAAAACCTTATTGTGTTCTTATCGATGAATGTCAGTTTTTAACGAAAAAGCATGTCTATGAATTAGCACGTGTTGTTGATGAATTAGAAGTACCAGTTATGGCTTTTGGGTTAAAAAATGATTTTCAGAACGAATTATTCGAAGGTTCAAAATACCTACTGCTTTTAGCAGATAAAATTGATGAAATTAAAACTATTTGTCAGTTCTGTTCTAAAAAAGCCACAATGGTTTTACGAACTGAAAATGGAAAGCCGGTCTACGAGGGAGATCAAATCCAAATTGGAGGAAATGAGACTTACATCCCAGTTTGCCGTAAACACTATTTTCATCCAATGATTTCAGACGAAAAATAAGAAAAAGGAATTTGTAAAAGAGAGGGAAATAAACTCAGATGAACATTTATGATCAGCTACAAGCGGTTGAAGACCGTTATGAAGAATTAGGAGAATTACTAAGTGACCCAGATGTCGTTAGTGATACAAAACGCTTCATGGCTTTATCTAAAGAGGAAGCAAGTACACGTGAAACTGTAACAGTTTACCGCGAGTACAAAAAAGTTCTTCAAAACATTGAAGATGCCGAAGAAATGATTAAAGATGCTGGTGGTGATCCAGAACTTGAAGAAATGGCAAAAGAAGAACTTAAAGAATCAAAAGCAGCCAAAGAAGATTACGAAGAAAAACTTAAAATTCTTCTTTTACCAAAAGATCCAAATGATGACAAAAACATTATCTTGGAAATTCGCGGTGCTGCTGGTGGTGACGAAGCTGCTCTATTTGCTGGCGACCTTCTTCAAATGTATCAAAAATACGCTGAAAGCCAAGGCTGGAAATTTGAAGTTATGGAAGCCTCATACAATGGTGTCGGTGGTATCAAAGAAGTTGTTGTCATGGTATCAGGTCAATCTGTTTATTCTAAATTGAAATATGAATCAGGTGCTCACCGTGTGCAACGTGTCCCTGTTACAGAAAGCCAAGGTCGTGTCCACACATCTACAGCGACAGTTCTTGTCATGCCTGAAGTTGAAGAAGTAGAATACGAAATCGATCCAAAAGACTTGCGCGTAGATATCTATCACGCATCTGGTGCCGGTGGACAAAACGTCAATAAAGTTGCGACAGCCGTTCGTATGGTTCACATTCCAACTGGTATCAAAGTTGAAATGCAAGAAGAACGTACACAACAAAAGAACCGTGATAAAGCCATGAAAGTCATTCGTGCGCGTGTTGCGGACCACTTTGCTCAAATTGCTCAAGACGAACAAGATGCTGAACGTAAATCAACAGTTGGTACTGGTGATCGTTCAGAACGTATCCGTACTTATAACTTCCCACAAAACCGTGTGACAGACCACCGTATTGGTTTGACATTGCAAAAATTGGATACTATTTTGTCAGGTAAATTGGATGAAGTAATTGATGCCCTCATCTTGTTTGATCAAACTAAGAAACTAGAAGAGTTAAATCAATAATGAACTATGCTGAAACAATCAGCCAACTAGAAAAACATTTACAAGAAATTGGAGAGGATCCAGAGAATTTGACTTACGTTTTTCGTGAATTAAAAGGCTGGACGCTTCTTGATTTCATTTTACATCAAAATAAAGAACTTACTGATCAAGACCAAAAATTGTTAGATACGATTATGGCTCAACTAAAAGAGCATCGTTCTCCGCAATACATCACTGGAAAAGCTTATTTTCGTGATTTGGAGCTTGCGGTTGACGAGCGTGTCTTAATTCCGCGACCTGAGACTGAAGAATTGGTTGATCTGGTTTTAAAGGAAAATAGCAAAGCTGATTTGCGTGTTTTAGACATCGGAACAGGCAGTGGAGCGATTGCGATTTCACTTAAGGCTGCGCGACCAGATTGGCAAGTAACGGCTTCTGATATCTCCAAAGAAGCTCTGCAATTGGCAAAAGAAAACAGTGTAACAAATCAGGTGTCGCTTGATTTTGTAGAATCTGATGTTTTTAACCAAGTGACAGGAACTTTTGATGTCATTATTTCTAATCCGCCTTACATTGCTCACAATGATAAGGATGAGGTTGGTATTAATGTCCTTGCTTCTGAGCCACATTTGGCTTTGTTTGCGGATGAAGATGGTTTTGCGATTTATCGTCGTATTATCGAAGGCGCTAGTGAACATCTGTCGCAAGACGGTAAACTTTATTTTGAAATTGGCTATAAGCAAGGAGATGGCTTGCGAGCTTTGCTTGGCAAACATTTTCCAGAAAAACGTGTCCGTGTATTACAAGACATATTTGGTAAAGATAGAATGGTCGTGATGGATAATGGCTAATTTGGAAGAAATACTTCAAACAGGTGGTGCAGTGATTTTACCGACAGAAACTGTTTATGGGCTTTTTGCACAAGCCATGAATGAAGAAGCGGTTGAACAAGTTTATCACTTAAAACGTCGTCCTAAAGAGAAAGCTATGAATCTTAATGTAGCAGATTATGAGACAATTTTAGCTTTTTCCAAAAATCAACCAATTTATCTTAAAAAACTGTATGATGCTTTTTTACCCGGACCATTAACCATTATTTTACAGGCAAATGACCGTGTGCCAGCTTGGATCAATTCTGGCTTATCAACAATTGGTTTTAGAATTCCCAAACACCCACAGACTTTAGCTTTAATTAAAAAGACAGGTCCGTTAATTGGTCCGTCAGCAAATATTTCTGGTCAAGAAAGTGGGAAAGTTTTTACTGAAATTAAAGCGCAATTCGGAAGTTCGGTTTCAGGACTTTCGGATGATGCTGCGATTACAGGTGTCGACTCGACAATTTTGGATTTATCAGGTGATTTTGCACGTATTTTACGCCAAGGAGCTATTACGAAAGAAACCTTGCTTGCTCGTGTGCCGGAATTGCCTTTTGCAAAAGATTAACTTTTTGGGAATTTATTTGATACTGTTTCGGCTTTTACAATCGCTAATGATTGTGACTTGATCTTATCAAAAGGAGATAAGGATATGATTTTTGACAAGGAAAACTACGAAGCATTTGACACAGAACTTTGGCAAGTGATTCACGCTGAAGAAGTTCGTCAACAAAATAATATTGAGCTCATTGCCTCTGAAAATGTTGTCTCTAAAGCTGTTATGGCAGCCCAAGGCACATTGCTGACTAACAAATATGCCGAAGGTTACCCTGGCAAACGTTATTATGGTGGAACTGATTGTGTGGATATTGTTGAGAATTTAGCTATCGAACGTGCTAAAGAATTGTTCGGTGCTAAGTTTGCTAACGTTCAACCACACTCAGGAAGTCAAGCTAATGCCGCAGCTTATATGGCTTTAATCCAACCCGGGGATACTGTCTTAGGAATGGATTTGGCTGCGGGAGGTCACTTGACTCACGGTGCATCAGTCAGCTTTTCAGGAAAAACATATCATTTTATCTCTTATTCAGTTGCCCCAGTCACTGAACGCATCGATTATGATAAATTGGCAGATTTGGCTAAGGAAGTCAAACCTAAGTTAATCGTTGCAGGTGCCTCAGCTTATTCACGTATTATTGATTTTCCACGTTTTAGAGAAATCGCTGATAGTGTTGGAGCTTATTTAATGGTTGACATGGCACACATTGCAGGGCTTGTGGCTTCTGGTCATCATCCAAGCCCAGTACCTTATGCACATGTGACAACGACAACAACGCACAAGACTCTTCGTGGACCGCGTGGTGGACTTATTTTGACTAATGATGAAGCTATTGCTAAGAAGATTAATTCTGCAGTCTTTCCAGGGCTTCAAGGCGGTCCTTTGATGCATGTTATTGCTGGTAAAGCAGTTGCTTTGAAAGAAGCCTTGGATCCAGCTTTTAAAGAATATGGCGAAAATGTGATTAAAAACGCCGGTGCTATGGCTGATGTCTTTAATCAACATCCAAATTTCCGTGTGATTTCAGGTGGAACAGACAATCATGTCTTTCTTGTTGATGTGACAAAAGTGGTCGAAAACGGAAAATTGGCTCAGAACATTTTAGAGTCTGTTAACATTACGCTTAACAAAAATTCGATTCCATTTGAAACCTTATCACCATTTAAGACATCTGGTATCCGAATTGGTTCACCAGCTATTACTAGCCGTGGTATGGGCGAAAAAGAATCACGTGCCATTGCTGAATTGATTGTAAAAGCACTTGAAAACTATCAAAATGAAACTATTTTAGAGGAGGTTCGTCGTGAGGTTAAAGCACTGACAGATGCTTTCCCACTTTATTAACGAACAGCTGAACACGTTTGATGTGTTCAGACATACATAACCATGATTGATTTATATATTAAACGCATTGTTATTCATCAATTTACGCCAAATGATACGGAATTGATTTTGTCAAATCAGTTATTGACGATTACGCCGCGTATTGATGAGTATTTTCGTAAAAAATTAAGCAAAGTTTTCTCAGATGAAGCCAAACGTGGAACGTTCTCAGAAGACAATGTCTTTCTTAGTTATTTGAGTGATGATTTGATGGAATCATCCGTTAAAATCGCTCAGCTTTGGAAAGAAGAGTTTGTCATTTCTGATAATCAAAAGACAAATGATTTGGTCTTCATCCAATTTGATAAAGACGGTGTTGAGCATTTTGCTTTTCTTCGTGTGGCCTTAAGAGAAAATTTCACACACATTTCAAGTGACAGTGAAAGTCCGATTAAAATCACACAAAATAATTACCCATCTGCGGCTCAAACGCCAGATGAAGCTTTGGTCATTAATCGCGTTAATCACCATTATTATTTGATTGAAAAACGTATTAAGCACAACGGAAGCTTTGCCAACTATTTTTCAGAGAATCTTTTGCAAGTTCAGCCAGAACAATCGGTCAAAAAATCGATTAAAATGGTAGAACAAGCTGCCCAGAAAATCGCTGAAAATTTCCAACAAGATGATTTTGCCTTCCAATCTAAAATGAAAGCAGCTATTCATAAAAATTTGGAAGAAGAGCAAGAATTATCACCTGAAAAGTTGGCTGATCAACTCTTTGATAATAATTTAACCGCTCGTTTAACATTTGTCGATGAATTGAAAGAGAGCATTCCAGAGCCTATTCAGGTCTCGGACATTGACCATTCACGTCAAACGAAAAAATTAGAGAATCAAAAATTGTCACTGTCAAATGGTATTCAATTGATTGTTCCTAATAATGTTTATGAAGATGCAGAGTCGGTTGAATTTATTCAGAATCCAAATGGAACCTATTCCATCTTGATTAAAAATATAGAGGATATTCAAAATAAATAATGTTTAAGTTCTTAAAACGCCTGATTATACTGGTTTTTGTCCTTTTCTGTGGGTATCAAGTTTATGTAACTCACGAAAATGTTCATAAAGTTTTACAGTATAAAAGTATGGTTAAAGAGATTTTAGACGACAATGACACAAAGGCTAATGTTGAGTTGGTATTGGCGATGATTTACACTGAAACTAAAGGAAACGAAGACGATGTAATGCAGTCAAGTGAAAGTTCAGATGGTGTTGCTAATTCGATTACCGATAGTCAGACCAGTATTCGTCAGGGTGTCACAGTCCTTTCAGAAAATCTTTCTTTAGCTGATGAGGCAGGAGTAGATGTTTGGACAGCCGTTCAAGCTTATAACTTTGGAACATCTTATATTGATTATGTTGCAAAGAACGGTAGTAAAAATACAATTGCTTTAGCTAAAACTTATTCACGCGATGTAGTAGCTCCAAGTCTTGGTAACACGACTGGTGAATCTTATTTTTACTATCATCCTCTCGCTTTAATTTCAGGTGGGCAATTATATAAAAATGGTGGTAACATCTATTACTCGCGTGAAGTTCATTTTAATTTGTATTTGATTGAATTAATGAGCTTATTTTAATTTAGTAAGGTTTAGAGTTTAGAATCTCTATTAAAACAGAGAAACATGAAGTATTTAAGTCGTTATTTCAAAGGGTACCTAAAGGAGACAATCTTAGGTCCCCTTTTCAAGTTGTTTGAAGCATCATTTGAATTATTAGTGCCAATTATTATTGCAAGAATTGTTGATACGATTATCCCAAGTGATAATAAGGTAAATCTTGTTTTGATGATTGGTCTTTTGTTCTTGTTTGCAATTGTTGGTGTGATTGTTGCCATCACTGCGCAGTATTTTTCTTCAAAAGCAGCAGTTGGCTATACGCGTCAATTGACATCGGATTTATTTAAGAAAATCATGGGCTTGAGTAAGGAAGATCGTGATAAGTTGACAACTTCAAGCTTAGTTACGCGTTTAACCAGTGATACTTATCAAATTCAGACAGGAATTAATCAATTTTTACGTCTTTTCCTTCGCGCACCGATTATTGTTTTTGGTGCTATTATCATGGCTTTTAACATCAGTCCCAAAATGACCATCGACTTTTTGGTCATGGTTGCCATTTTATTTATGATTGTCTTTGCCATGTCACATCTGTTGAATCCAATCTATGCTAAGATTCGTCGTGCGACAGATAAGATTGTTAACATGACACGTCAACAATTAGAAGGGGTTCGTGTTATTCGAGCTTTTGGTCAAGTTGATAAGGAAGAAAGAGAATTTGCTGCTGGAAACCAAGACTACACTGATTTACAGTTAAAAGCAGGACGTCTTTCAAGTTTAGTCACACCATTAACATACCTTGTGGTTAATAGCACTTTGGTTCTTGTGATTTGGCAAGGAAATCTTCAGATTAGTAATGATTTGCTTTCTCAAGGGATGTTAATTGCCTTGGTTAATTATCTTTTGCAAATTCTAACAGAATTGCTTAAGATGACTATGCTTGTGACATCATTGAACCAATCATTTATCAGTGCTAAACGTATTACAGAAGTTTTTGAAAAAGACTCTGAAGATTTATCAACTGAGTTGGAGCAAATGCAGTCTGAGTATGCTGTTTTGGTTAAAGACATGAGCTTTACTTATCCAACAGCAGCAGAGCCTTCACTATCTCACATTGATTTTCATTTAAATCCGGGTGATTTCTTAGGAATTATTGGTGGGACAGGTTCTGGGAAATCTACTTTGGTAGAATTGCTGACTCATCTCTATACACCTCAGGAAGGTAGCTTAGCTATTTTCCACAATCATTTTTCTCCTAAAACGCTCGGACAATGGCGTTCTTGGGTCAATGTGGTGCCACAAAAAGCCGAGCTTTTCCAAGGAACTATCCGATCAAACTTGATCTTAGGATTAAAAGGTGATGTCAGCGATGAAGACTTGTGGCGTGCCTTATCTATTGCTCAAGCTAGTGATTTTGTTTCTGAAAAAGAAGGACAATTGGATGCGCCAGTAGAAGCTTTTGGTCGCAATTTCTCTGGTGGTCAACGTCAACGTCTGACCATTGCGCGTGCTATTGTTCAAAAGGCACCGCTCCTCATTTTGGATGATTCAACATCAGCACTTGACTATTTGACAGAATCAAAATTATTATCAGCCATTCATGAACAATTAAGTGATACGACATTGATTTTGATTTCACAACGTACCAATAGTTTGAAAGCTGCAGACAAGATTTTGCTTTTGGATAAAGGGCATCAACTTGGATTTGCTAGTCACGATGACTTGCTTGCAACTAATGACCTTTACCGAGATATCCACTATTCACAACACCAAAAAGGAAAGGAGGACTAGAACATGAAAGCAAGAAAACAATCTGATACAAGCCGCCGTTTGTTCAAGGAACTCCTTTCTCAAAAAGGTTTGGTGATTGGAGCGACTCTTGGTACCATTGCACAAGTTGCTTTGACTGTTTACCTCCCAGTCTTAATTGGTAATGCTGTTGATGTGGTTTTATCTCCAAAATCATTAACGCTGATTATCCCAATTATCACTAAAATGGTTATTGTCATTGCCCTAAACACCTTAGTGCAATGGATGAATCCTTTGATTTATAACCGTTTGACCTTTGGCTATATTTATGACCTACGTCAAAGGGTTATGGCAAAATTGAATCAAATGCCAATTTCTTATCTTGATAAGAAGAGTTCTGGTGATTTGGTGAGCCGTGTAACAACTGATGCAGAGCAATTGAGTAACGGACTTTTGATGGTTTTCAATCAATTCTTCATTGGTATTTTAACGATTATCATCACAATCATTACCATGGCTGATATTGATTTACTGATGCTCGGTTTGGTGCTTATTTTAACACCTTTATCACTTTTCTTGGCCCGCTTTATTGCCAATAAGAGTTACCATCTTTATCAAAAACAAACCAAATCTCGTGGTCGCCAAACTCAATACATTGAAGAAATGATTCGTCAAGAAAGTCTTTTGCACATCTTTAATGCGCAAGAAGCTGCTATCGATACATTCACAGAAATCAATGACACTTATGCAGATTATTCGCAAGGAGCTATTTTCTATTCATCAACGGTTAACCCATCAACACGATTTATCAATAGTTTGATTTATGCTTTATTGGCAGGGGTAGGAGCGCTTCGCATTATGTCAGGTGCCTTTACCGTTGGTCAATTGACAACTTTCTTGAACTACGTTACCCAATACACCAAGCCGTTTAATGATATTTCATCAGTTTTGTCAGAATTGCAAGGAGCGATTGCTTGTGCTGAGCGCTTGTATGCCATTTTAGATGAAGAGTATGAACCACTTCCAGTTACTAAACAATTGGATGCTGATAAGATTCAAGGTCAAATCGAGTTTAAAGATGTGTCATTTGGCTACACACCGCAGAAAACACTGATTAACCATTTAAACCTATCTATTCCTGCAGCTTCAAAAGTTGCCATCGTTGGTCCGACAGGTGCTGGTAAATCAACATTGATTAACCTTTTGATGCGTTTTTACGAAGTCGATAGCGGAGCCATTTATCTAGATGGTGTGTCAATGGCTAACTACTCTGTTGAAGAATTACGTCAACAAATTGGTATGGTGCTTCAAGAAACATGGTTAAAAGTTGGCACTATTCATGATAATATTGCCTATGGTAATCCTGACGCAACACGTGAAGAAGTTATTGAAGCCGCTAAATCAGCTAACGCTGATTTCTTCATTCGACAATTGCCAAATGGTTATGATACTTATTTATCTGACGCAGGTGCTTCCCTATCACAAGGTCAACGTCAGTTATTGACCATTGCCCGTATTTTTGTCAAGTTACCAAAAATCTTGATTTTGGACGAAGCGACATCATCTATCGATACTCGCACAGAAATCCTTGTTCAAGAAGCTTTTGAAAAATTGATGAAGGGTCGTACAAGCTTTATCATCGCTCACCGTTTATCAACGATTCAATCAGCTGATTGTATTTTGGTAATGGTTGATGGTGATATCGTAGAATACGGTACCCACGATGAATTAATGACAAAACAAGGTGTTTATTATCAAATGCAGACTGCACAAGCAGGATAATGTATTTAGTTTACATAAATTTAGATATGTAAAAGAGACTAAGGAAATCTTTCTAGTCTCTTTTTTGTATATATTATCTTTCTAGTGGAATCCAAGCGCTGACTGATTTTTCAGCAACGAGAAAATCACCATAGCCTTCTTTATCAATTAAGACTTGTGCAGTTTGATTGTCTAGGGCGTCAGTGAACAATTGGTCTGCCCATTTCTTCCCAACAAACATGCGTTTTGACTGAGCTTTGCTATTACTAATCAAAACAGCTAGAGCAGTAGGGTGTTCATCGTCACCTAAACAAGTCCAACCAATGCAGTTTGCTTGATCAAAATAATCAGTCTCTTGGCCGTAAACAGTTGTTTGTCGTAGTTCAAGCAGTTTATCGATTTGATTTTGGAAACTTTCTTGAGCAAATTGACCTGAAATGCCGTAGTAGTCTCCATAGAAAACACAAGGTAGTCCAGTTTGTCGAAGCAGAATCAAAGCGTAAGCGACTGGTTTAAACCATTCTTCGACAGTTGATTCCAAAGCTTGACCACGTTGAGTATCGTGATTATCAACGAAAGTCACAGCAGAATGGGGATGATTTTTAACTAAAGTCTGATTAAAAATGTGGCGTAAATCATAGTTCTCTTTAGCTTGACTTGCCTCGAAAAGATTTTGGTGAAGGCGAACATCAACCAAATCAAAGCGATAATCAGTGCTTTCAAGGTAGTCGTTGTTAGATTTTTCATCACCATTCCAAAATTCGCCAAAAACGTAAAAATCATCACCGTATTTGGCTTTCATATCGCGGATGAAATTGCCCATAAAGAAAGAATCAATGTGCTTGATGGCATCCAAGCGAAAACCACTAACACCTGTTGTTTTAAGGAACCAGTCTGCCCAATCATAAATATTTTGGATAACTTCTGGGTGTTTGAAATCAAGGTCGGCATACATAAGATAATCATAGTTGCCATTTTCACCGTCAACCAAATCTTGATTCGCCCAACCTTTATTATCTCCTTGAATTTGGAAAATCCCGTTTTTGCCAGTTTTGACATCGTAATCAGTACCAGTGAAATGATACCAATGCCATTCAAAATCATTATAAGTGTGATTACGGCCGTCAAAAGTGAAATTTGTCCAACCTTCAATTTCAAAGGGTTGACTGATAACCTTTGTGCGATCATCTGGGGCAACTTCAACAACATTGAAAGTTTCAGTATGGTCAGCGGCCGCTTTGTGATTTAAAATGACATCTGCTAAAGCTTTGATGCCGTTATTTTTCAAGGCTGCAATAGCATCTAAGTATTCAACTTTTGTTCCGTACTTAGTACGAATGGTACCTTTTTGGTCAAATTCACCTAAGTCAAAAAGGTCGTAGACCCCATATCCGACATCACCATCATGCGTCGCTTTAAAAGCAGGAGGCATCCAAATTTTTGTGATACCTTTTTTAGCTAGAGTAGGGGCATCAGCTGCCAGACGTTTCCAATGCTTACCATCATTTGGTAAATACCATTCAAAGTATTGCATCAAAGTTTCATTAATCATGATATCGTACCTCAAAGAGAAAGACTTTTTCTTTTATTTTAACAGAAACTTCAAATAATGCAAACGTTTGCGCTATAAAAAATCAAATAAAAAAACTGAGAATTGTTCTCAGCATTTAAATGGTGTGTATAATCCATTCACCGCCATAAAAGAGCAGTAAAATGTGTCCAATGATGGAAATTGGTTTACAGCAGACAATAATTTTAGAAAATGTTTTAAATGGCATATTACTAAGTGCCGCTAGCATAACCAATAAATCAGCAGGAGCAAAGGGCAAAAGCATGCAGATGGTGAAGACTACAGTAAAAGATTTATGTCTGGCAATTAGATCTTCGTATTTTTTCAGGGTGCTTTCTTTGATAAAGAGAAGGCAGAAACGCTTTCCATACCAACGTGTCAGTAAAAATAAAATCATTGTCCCAATAATAATGCCGATACAGCTGGTTAAAACACCAACTACTGGGTGAAAAGTCATCACAGCAAGCATCATGGTTAAGCTAGCTGGAACAATTGGAACGACAACTTGCATCATTTGGAAAATTGTAAAGAAGATTGCTCCCCAGACTTTATCCTGTCCAATGAGTGCTTGGATTTTTTCCTGATTAGTCAGATAACCGTGTTGGTATAGCCAAAAAATGCAGGCACAGGATATGATAAAGACAAGTGCTGATAGGATATGAATTAAGCGTTGAATTATTTTGTAATGTTGAAACAGAAGCGCCATCTCCAATCTTATTTCTTTATTTGCTGCTATCATTGTAAAACTTTTTGGAGATAAGTCAACTTTTTTTAAAAGTTTAAAAAGTGAAAATAGGTCTTAAGACGGATGTAGTATAAATCAGAAAGACCTATAATATAATTATCCTAAAAACTTTTCATATAACTCCGAAGCAAGTGGTTTTCCCGGCCCCTTGCTTTTTCTAGTTGTTTTAAAAAGTTATTATTTGTCTAAAAAATGATTAAATCCCTGGTGCCGCAAGCGTCTTTTTTATTTTTCTTTAAACGCTTCCAAAAAAGCGGTTAAATTATTTGTGATTTGAGACATAATAGCTTATGATTAATGGACTAACTAAGAAAGATATTTGGAGGACAATGGCATGAATTTGTCTCGAGAACAACATATGGAAATGTATCTGAAGATGCAGCGTATTCGTGAATTTGATATGCGAATTAACAAACTCGTACGACGAGGTTTCGTCCAAGGCATGACTCACTTTTCTGTTGGGGAAGAAGCGGCAAGTGTCGGGGCGATGGCTCATTTGACTTATGATGACATTATCTTTTCAAATCACAGAGGTCATGGGCAGTGTATTGCTAAAGACATGGATTTGAATAAAATGATGGCTGAACTCTCTGGCAAGGTGACTGGTGTGTCAAAAGGTCGTGGTGGTTCCATGCATTTGGCAGATTTTGAAAAAGGAAACTATGGGACTAATGGCATTGTCGGTGGTGGTTATGCTCTGGCTGTTGGCGCAGCCATTACGCAAGATTATCAAAAAACGAATAATATTGTTGTGGCATTTTCTGGTGATGGGGCGACAAATGAAGGCTCGTTTCATGAATCGGTTAACTTAGCAGCCACTTGGAAACTTCCTGTTATTTTCTTCATTATTAATAATCGTTATGGCATTTCTATGAATATTAGGAAAGCAACAAATACACCTCATCTCTACACAAGAGCGGAAGCTTACGGTATTCCAGGCTTTTATTGCGAAGATGGCAATGATGTTTTAGCTGTATATGAAACCATGGGCAAAGCTGTTGAACATGTTCGTTCTGGTAATGGTCCAGCGATTGTTGAGGTCGAATCTTACCGTTGGTTTGGTCATTCAACCGCTGATGCTGGTAAATATCGTAGTAAAGAAGAGGTTGATGAATGGAAGCAAAAAGACCCACTTGTTAAATTCCGTAAGTATTTAACTGAGAATCAGATTGTAAGTTCAGAAGAACTTGATGTTATTGATGCACAAGTGGTTAAAGAAATAGATGATGCTTATGAATTTGCGCAAAATAGTCCAGAACCAGATTTATCAGTTGCTTTTGAGGATGTCTGGGTAGATTAAATAGCTTTTCAATGACAAAGAGGAGAGAAAATAATGACTGAAACAAAACAAATGGCCTTGCGAGAAGCCATTAATCTTGCTATGACAGAAGAAATGCGAAAAGATGACAAGATTTTTCTCATGGGTGAGGATGTTGGGATTTATGGTGGTGACTTTGGAACATCTGTTGGGATGTTTGAGGAGTTTGGGCCCGAGCGTATCAAGGACACGCCGATTTCAGAAGCAGCTATTGCTGGAAGTGCCATTGGTGCAGCCATAACTGGTCTTCGTCCGATTGTTGACGTGACTTTTATGGATTTTATTACCATTGCTCTTGATGCTATTGTTAATAATGGCGCTAAGAATAATTACATGTTTGGTGGTGGTTTGAAAACACCTGTGACCTTTCGTGTAGCCTCTGGTTCTGGTATCGGTTCAGCTGCACAGCATTCGCAGTCTCTGGAAGCTTGGTTAACCCATATTCCTGGTATTAAGGTTGTTGCTCCAGGGAATGCTAATGATGCCAAAGGGCTTTTAAAATCAGCCATTCGTGATAACAACATCGTTATTTTCATGGAGCCTAAGGCGCTTTATGGTAAGAAAGAAGACGTTATCTTGGATTCTGATTTTTACCTGCCTTTAGGAAAAGGTGAGATTAAGCGTGAAGGAAGTGATCTGACTATTGTCTCTTATGGTCGCATGTTAGAGCGTGTGCTTCAAGCAGCAGATGAAGTAGCGGCTGATGGGATTAGTGTCGAAGTGGTGGATCCTCGCACCTTAATACCTCTTGATAAGGAGTTGATTATCAGTTCTGTTAAGAAGACTGGTAAGCTCATGTTAGTTAATGATGCTTATAAGACAGGTGGCTTTATTGGTGAAATTGCTGCGCAGGTAACCGAAAGCGAAGCCTTTGACTACCTTGATTATCCAATTGTTCGTTTGGCAAGTGAAGATGTTCCAGTCCCTTACGCCCGTGTTTTGGAGCAGGGCATTCTGCCAGACGTTGACAAGATTAAGGCAGCCATCTATAAAATGGCTCGCAACGGTCGTGATGCCTAAGGAGGTGTTTTCTGTGGCAAATGAAATTATTATGCCAAAGCTTGGTGTAGACATGCAAGAAGGAGAAATTCTTGAATGGAAAAAAGCTGAAGGTGATAAGATCGAAGAAGGGGATATTCTTCTTGAAATCATGTCTGACAAGACGAACATGGAACTAGAAGCAGAAGATTCAGGTGTTCTTTTGAAAATTCTGCACCCAGCAGGTGACGTGGTAGCTGTTACTGAGGTGATTGGTTATATTGGAGCAGAAGGGGAGAAACTTCCTGATTCTGTAGGAATAGAGCAAGCAAATCAGCCAGGATCAAGTCAGAAAGCGTCAGCTGATTCCTTATCAGAAGATTTAGCGCCAGCTATTTCTCAAAAGAATGATGAAGATGATAAGATTCGTGCTACACCAGCGGCACGTCAATTGGCACGTGAACGTGGCATTAATATCAAAGAGGTTAGTGGTAGCGGTGAAAATGGCCGCATTCATAAGGATGATGTCGCTTCATTTAATAGGGTCCGTGTAACACCATTAGCTCGTAAAATTGCTGACGACATTGGTGTTGATATCACTGGTATTGTTGGAACTGGTGTTGGTGGCAAGATTACTAAGAAGGATATCTTAGCTCAAATGACAAGCAATGAACCTCTTTCTGAAACGGTAAGTGTTCAAAAAGAAGTTGTTGATTTACCAGAAGGTGTTGAAGTGATTAAGATGTCTGCGATGCGCAAGGCAATATCAAAAGGAATGTCACATTCTTATTTCACTGCGCCGACCTTTACACTTAACTATGATATTGATATGACGAATTTGATTGCTCTTCGCAAGCAATTGATTGAGCCAATCAAAGCTAAGACGGGCTATAAAGTAACTTTTACAGATTTAATTGGACTTGCGGTTGTTAAAATATTGATGAAAGAAGAACACCGTTATCTAAATGCTTCTTTGATTAATGATGGGCAAGACATTGAATTGCATCACTTTGTGAATCTAGGAATAGCTGTTGGCTTGTCTGATGGTCTTGTCGTTCCAGTAGTTCAAGAAGCTGATAAAATGAGCCTCTCAGAGTTTGTAGTAGCTTCAAAAGATGTAATTCAAAAAGCTCAATCTGGAAAATTGAGAGCATCAGAAATGTCTGGGTCGACTTTCTCAATCACAAATCTAGGAATGTTTGGAACCAAGTCTTTTAATCCGATTATTAATCAACCAAATTCAGCCATTTTAGGCATTTCAGCAACGATTGAGACACCGGTTGCTTATGACGGTCAAGTCGTCATTCGTCCGATTATGGGAATGAGTTTGACAATTGATCATCGACTGGTTGATGGAATGAATGGTGCAAAATTTATGTTAGATCTCAAGGCACTTCTTGAAAATCCATTAGAATTGCTGATTTAGACAAAGTTAAGAAAGGGAAAAAACTTATGGCAGTAGAAATTATCATGCCAAAGCTTGGCGTTGATATGCAAGAAGGCGAGATTATCGAGTGGAAAAAAGCTGAGGGCGATAGCGTCAAAGAGGGTGACATTCTCCTTGAAATCATGTCTGATAAGACAAATATGGAACTGGAAGCAGAAGATTCGGGGACTCTTTTAAAAATTACCCGTCCAGCTGGTGATGTGGTTCCGGTGACTGAGGTGATTGGTTATATTGGAGCAGAAGGAGAGACTCTTGATGAGTTAGACGTCAGTGTGAAAGAAGCGACAGCTCACCTAGAATCAGCTGGACTTGAAGTTCCAAAGACGGTGACGGCAGAGGTGTCTTCAGAACAAAAAACTTCGCTTGCATCAGATGAGTATGATGTGGTTGTCGTTGGTGGAGGACCTGCAGGTTATTATGCAGCTATTCGTGCTGCGCAACTAGGAGGTAAGGTAGCTATCGTTGAAAAGTCTGAATTCGGTGGTACTTGCTTGAATGTTGGCTGTATTCCAACGAAAACTTATCTTAAGAATGCTGAAATTTTAGACGGGTTAAAAATCGCTGCTGGGCGAGGAATTAATCTGGCTTCAACCAATTACAGTATTGATATGGATAAGACTGTAGATTTTAAAAATAGTGTTGTGAAAACCTTGACGGGTGGTGTTCGAGGACTTTTGAAAGCAAACAAAGTAGCTATTTTTGATGGACTAGCTCAAGTCAATCCAGATAAAACAGTGACAATTGGTCATCAAACCATTAAAGGTCATAGCATTATTCTTGCGACAGGATCAAAAGTGTCTCGTATCAATATTCCAGGTATTGATTCACCGCGTGTTTTGACATCTGATGACATTCTTGATTTACGCGAAATACCAAAATCACTAGCTGTTATGGGTGGTGGCGTTGTTGGTATTGAACTTGGATTGGTTTGGGCATCATATGGTGTCGAAGTGACCGTTATTGAAATGGCTGACCGCATAATTCCAGCAATGGATAAAGAAGTATCACAAGAATTGCAAAAGCTTTTAACCAAAAAAGGCATGACTATTAAGACAAGTGTTGGTGTGTCAGAAATCATTGATGAGTCAAACCATTTAACCTTGAAATTATCAAACGGAGAAACTGTTCAGGCTGATAAAGTTCTGCTATCTATTGGACGCGTGCCACAGATGAAGGGACTTGAAAAGCTAGATTTAGCCATGGATGGTAATCGTATTAAAGTAAACGCTTATCAAGAAACGTCTATTCCAGGTATTTATGCTCCAGGTGATGTTAATGGTCAGAAAATGTTAGCGCATGCTGCTTACCGTATGGGAGAAGTAGCTGCTGAAAATGCTCTTTCTGGCAATCATCGCAAAGCAAAACTCGAGTATACACCTGCAGCTGTCTATACTCATCCAGAGGTGGCTATGGTTGGATTAACTGAAGAAGCTGCGCGTGAGCAGTATGGTGATGTCTTGATTGGTAAATCAAGTTTTTCAGGTAACGGACGAGCTTTGGCATCAAATGAAGCTCAAGGATTTGTTAAAGTCATTGCTGATTCTAAGTACCATGAAATTCTTGGTGTGCATATTATTGGTCCTGCAGCAGCTGAGCTGATTAACGAAGCAGCAACTATCATGGAAAATGAGTTAACAGTTGATGAAGTGGCCCAAGCCATTCATGGACATCCAACCTTCTCTGAAAATATGTATGAAGCTTTTCTAGATACTATTGGCGAAGCTATCCATAACCCACCCAAGAAATAAAAAGCTGTTGAAAGCAAGTTAACGGCTTTATAGAAATTTGTTTTCTTAACAAAAAAGATATATTATTAATTATTTCTTTATACATAAAAAGGCTAAGAATTTTTGTCTTAGCCTTTTGTTTTCGCTTAACTTGATCAGTAAGCTCATATGTGAGTATGAAAAGTGAAGAGTTATTTTAGTTTTGAGGATGTTTTGTTTATGAACTTAGAAATTAAATAGATTGGGATTTTTCTTGTGTGATTTCAGTTGATGTTTGTGTTTTAGCAAGGTAGACACCTGTTAATGTAATCAAAATGGCGATAACGGTTTGGAGGTTTAAACTCTCTTGAAAAACTACCCAAGCATAAAGTGCGGCAACGACTGGCTGAGAAAGGGTAATTAAGCAGGATAGGCAGGCACTAACTTTTCCCAAACAATAAGCTAGTAAGCCTTGTCCCAAAATTTGAGAGACTAAAGCTAATGCTAATAGCGGCCAAAGCTCACCAAAGTTTTTTGGTAAATAAAAGCCTTCAGTAAAGAAAATAACAAAAGCAAGTACTAGCAGCGTTCCAAAAGCACTGATAAACATGATGGTATTTGATTTGACCGTATCGCGTAATTTGTAAACGGTAATCATGAACATGGCATAAAAGACTGAAGCTCCAAGGCTCATAGAATCTCCGAGTAAACGATTAGGAGACATGGTTACTTTATTTGCCATGAGAACAAGAACACCAGTAAGAGTAATCAAGCCACCTAATAAAAACTTAGGCGTTATTTTTTCTTTGAATAGGAAATAACTGACTGGAATAACGGTAAAAGGGGTAAGGTTCACTAATAAATTTGAATTAGCGACGCTTGTATAAGAAAACGAAGTGTTCCATAAAGTCAAATCTCCTGCTAGAAAAGCGCCTGCTAAGACAATCGTTATGACTTCTTTACGACTCAAAGCCTGTAAATCAGACTTCTTAAGAAATGGCATTAGCATGGGAATGGAAAATAAAACACGGTAAAAACCGGTATTGATTGGTGGTAACGAACTGAGTTTGACAAAGATGCCACCAGTTGCTAAAAAACAGATAGCTAGAAAAATTAAGAATATATATTTGCTATCATTTGTACGATTTTGCTTCATTTTTTCACCTCAGCTAAAATTGTAACGAATATGTGGTATAATAAAAAGTACCAGTATTTAAAAATTTTTAGGTGCCACTTTGGAGGTAATATGATTCATCTTGATCGCAGTGCAGGTAGCAGTCCCCTGTACCAGCAAATCTATCAGCAAGTAAAATCAGATATTTTGCAGGGCTATTTACCACCAGCTGAGAGACTTTTAGGGACTCGAACTTTAGCTAAAATGCTTGGAGTTAGCCGTAATACCGTTGATCGAGCATACATGCAGCTAACTTTGGAAGGATATATTGAAAGTCGTCAAAATGCTGGCTTTTATGTTTTAAAATTGCCCAAAGCCTTTCAATCAGAAAAAGGAGTTAATGACATTCTTCCTAGCAAGGAAGCTTGTTCAAATGATGATCACATTGTTTATGACTTAACAAATAGTAGTCATACCAATAATTTGTTTCCAAAAAAAGTTTGGAAAAAGCATTATTTACAAGCGCTTGATGAATTGGATAAAGCAGAGCAATTATCAACTTTGCAGCCATTTCAGGGAGAATATAAGCTGAGAAAGGAAATCAGTCGATACTTGGAACGTATCCGCGGGGTGAAATGCCACCCTAATCAAATTATCATCACCAGTGGTTTGCAGCAGTCATTAGATTATATCTGTCAGTTCCTAGGAAATACGCAAAAAAGCGTCTTGATGGAAGATCCAAGCTATCCTAAGGCGCGTGAAATTTTTAAGAAAAACGCCTATCCAATCGTGACGGCAGAAGTTGATGAGAAGGGTTTGGACTTGACTAAGGTTGAAAGGAGTTCGGAGATTGAGATGATTTACACCACACCATCGCATCAATTTCCACTGGGGATGATTATGCCAATTTCTAGGCGTCAGGAGCTGCTAGCTTTTGCCAAGGAAAAGAATTCCTTTATCATTGAAGACGATTATGATAGTGAACTTCGCTATTACCAACGTCCAATCCCTGCTTTAAAATCCATTGACTACCTTGATCGCGTGATTTACCTTGGGACTTTTTCAAAAATCTTGTCACCGTCATTTCGGATGGGCTACATGGTTTTACCTGAGCAATTCACGGAAGCTTTCTTGGATAAATTTAAACTTTACAATAGTACGGTGAATTTGTTGAATCAAATTGCGCTGGCTAATATTTTATCTAGTGGCGATTATGACCGCTTGGTTCGCAAAATGAATCATGTCTTCAAAAAACGTTATGAAGCATTTAAAAAGGAATTCGAGGAATTTAAGGCTCCGATTAAACTATCTTCAAATGTTAGTGGACAATATTTTCTGTTGACTTTTCCAGATAAAATCAATCAGTGTGATGTCATTAAACGTGCTGAAAAAGAAGGTGTCCGAGTTTATGATACCATGCAATTTTGGCAAGAAAAAGCGGCTTGTCCGCAGGAAAGTCTCTTTCTTGGGTTTAGTAAGATTGACTTGGAAGATATTCCAGATTGTGTTAAGAGATTGAGAAAAGCTTGGGAGAATTAGTGAGCAAATTAAAAGACGCAGGTCTGTGATTCTGATATACTAAGCTTAATGAAAATGAAGGAGCTTTCATATGAAGTATATCGTCAACAAGTCCCACAACCCAGCTTACAATATTGCCTTGGAAGCTTACGCTTTTCGTGAATTACAAGATGAAGATGAGATTTTTATTCTCTGGATCAATGAACCAACGATTGTGATTGGCAAACACCAAAATGCTATCGAAGAAATTAATAAAGCCTATACAGATGAGCATGGTATTCATGTGGTTCGTCGCTTGTCAGGTGGCGGAGCAGTATACCATGACCTTAATAATTTGAACTACACCATTATTTCTAATAAAACCCAAGAAGGTGCCTTTGATTTTAAGACCTTCTCACAACCTGTCATTGAAACCCTTGCTGATCTTGGTGTGACAGCGACCTTCACTGGAAGAAATGACCTTGAAATCGATGGCAAAAAGTTTTGTGGTAATGCACAAGCTTATTACAAAGGTCGCATGATGCATCATGGTTGTTTGCTTTTTGATGTTGATATGACAGTGCTTAGCAATGCCCTTCAAGTTTCAAAAGATAAAATTGAATCAAAAGGGGTTAAGTCAGTTCGTGCGCGTGTGACTAACATTTTGAATGAATTACCCGAAAAAATCACAGTTGAAGACTTTTCGGATAAACTGTTAGCTAAAATGAAAGAATCTTATCCAGAAATGACCGAATATGTCTTTTCAGAAGAAGAATTAGTAGCCATTCAAACCTTAGCAGACCAGAAATTTGCAACTTGGGATTGGAATTTTGGCAAATCGCCAGATTATACTATTAAACGCTCAGTTCGCTATCCAGCTGGTAAGATTACAAGCTACGTCAAAGTTGAAAAATCGATGATTACAGGTCTTAAAATTTATGGTGATTTCTTTGGCATCAAAGATGTTTCAGATATTGAAGAAAAACTCATCGGTCTACGCTATGAATACCAAGATGTCCTAGAAAAACTCCAAACCATAGACACCACACAATATTTCACTAATATCAGCCCACAAGAAATTGCAAAAGCAGTAGTGGAGTGAGGTAATATAAAACCAGCTAGCAAAAATTGCTAGCTAGTTTTGGTTAATCTTCATTATCTTTGATTTCAATGTAATCAATACTGTATTCGATTGTTGAGAAAGTTTTATCTGTTCCGAATTCAGCTTGTCGAGTTTCATTTGGTGTCCAGTTATTGAAAATTAAGTATTGTTCATCAACAACCACACCTTGATCATTTTTTAATTTAGCAATGACACTTAAGTCTTCAATTGTATACTCAGTATTATTAGTTGCAGTTGCAGTATATTCTCCGTACTCTTCAAAAGATTTTTCTTCATCTTTGGCAAATGATAGAGAGTTAATTAATTTTGTAACCTGCTCTTTGGCTTTATTGTTTTTTTGCACTTCTTTACCTGAGGCTAAGAGTTCATCAAGATTTTTTTGATTGGCTTTTGAAACCTTGATTTTTTTGATTTTATTAATTTTATTTAAAGCTTCAGTTCGTTGGTCGTAGGCATCAAACCATTTTTCGTAAAAAGAATCAGCGCCGAATGTTTGAGCAATTTCTTTACATTTTTTTAATGAATTAATGTAGGAAATAGCCGCTTCTTGTAATTTACTATCTTTAAATGATAAATCACTATATTTATTAACTTCATCAAGCTCTTTTTTGATAGCAACAGTATAGAATTCTTTAGATTCATCATCGTTATTATCAACATAAGTCCATCTTGATTCCAAGCCTTTGGCAAGTGATGACATAAATTTATCATCGTAGTATGTTTTTTCGCTTGTCTTTTTAGAACATCCGACTAAGATTAAGCAAGTGATGGTTATTAAACCTAAAAACCATTTTTTCATGTTTTATAATTCTCCTATAAGCTTTTAACGTGGTTCAGTTTTTTGCACGTTTTCCTAATTTAGTCTAAGTAGTGCATGTGTTTGGTAATCCATTGTTGCAATTTAATATTAAGCCAGAATGAGTAAATACCTAGCGTGATGACTGTTAAAATTAGCCATTTAATCCAATTTCCAAATAGCTGCATAGCTGTACCATCAAAGTAAAAACGGTGTCCGTCGATGACAGTGTGTTTGACCTTCCAATTGATCATAATGCAAATTCCCCATGGGGCACAAATACCAAGTGTTAAAATGGTAATCAAACTTGCAATAATGCTGTGTCCAATATAACTTAGCAAACCGCCGTCAAAATAGCTTTCGTGTTTCAAAAAAAATCTCCTTTGTAAAAAGTTGTGAAAACGATATTAGTTTAGCATATTGATTAGTGCCGTGCAACACATAATGAAAAAATAATGAAAAATTCCATTTTCATTATGAAGAATAAGATTATTTTGCTATAATGTTGAAAAAAGAGAATGGTGGTTTGATTATGCCTGAGATGAGACGACGTGACCGTGAAGTGAGAGATTTAGCAGAAATTAAAGCTATTATCGAAAAAAATATGATTTTGCACCTAGGTCTTTTTGATGAGGAATTTCCTTATGTTGTTCCTTTACATTATGGATATGAATTTAAAGAAGAAAATCATCAGTTTATTTTTTACATGCACGGTGCAAAACAAGGCCATAAGATTGATTTAATCCATCAAAATCCAAATGTTTGTATCCAAATTGAAGGTGAAGTCATACCAGATTATGACCACGAGATTCCATGTAAGTACGGTGCTTTCTTTACCTCTTTTATCGGACGTGGAAAAGCAGAGTTTTTGGAGGATTCTGAACAAAAAGCTTATGCCTTGAATCAACTCATGCAACACCAAACTGGTAAAATGTTTGAGTTTACCGAAAAAATGACAAATTCAGTTGCAGTGATTAAAGTTGTCATAGATTATTACACAGCTAAAGCGAAGAAAATGAAATCCGCAAAATAATGAAAAACAGCTAAACCAATGTTTAGTTGTTTTTTATGAGAAGATACAGAAAAATTAAAAAACTCTTGACTTTGAGTAGGCTCCAAGGTGTAATATTAGTAGTAGCAATTCAAATAGGAGGAAAGAATGGATAGTTTTTCGGATAAGGCGTTAGAAAAGAATTACTTTTTTAGTAATCGTGATTTAACCAAACTTTTTATCCCTTTAATCATTGAGCAGGGCTTAGAATTTTTGGTTGGTCTTATTGCCTCAATCATGGTTTCAAGAGTTGGAGAAGCAGCTGTGTCGGGAGTTTCTTTGGTAGAATTCTTGATGGCTCTTTTTATTAGTATTTTTGCGGCATTTGCGACTGGTGGCGGGATTGTAGCAGGTCAATATTTGGGTGACCGTGATACTAAAAATGCCAACAAAGCTGTCAATCAGCTAGTCAAATTTACTTTATTTTTCAATTTAGGGATTACGGTTTTGATTTTTGCGATTAAACCTTTTATTTTGAGTCATTTATTTGGGTCAATTACACCTGAAGTTCACGCGCAAGCTGATCGTTACTTTAATATCGTAGCTCTTTCGACTCCCTTTATTGCTCTTTATAACTCAGGCGCAGCCATTTTCAGAACCTTAAATAAATCTCGCTTACCGATGAATATTATGTTAGTCATGAATGGCTTGAACATTGTCATGGGCGTTAGCTTGATTTACGGTTGTGGTTGGGGTGTTGAAGGAGTAGCTATTCCAATTCTTCTTTCCCGTGTTGGTGCCATGCTTTTGGTTTTGTGGTTTGCACATCATATCAAGTCAGACTTGACTTTGGGGAATTTCTTAAAAGAAAAAGTCGACTGGCAGATGATCAAAAAAGTTCTTGGTATTGGACTACCATTTGGTTTTGAAAATGGTATGTTTTTCCTTGGACGATTGATTGTTTTATCAGTTGTTTCCCTTTTTGGAACCGCAGCTATCGCCGCAAATTCAGTTGGTGGAACCATAATCATGTTCCAGGGATTACCTGGTATTTCTATTGTTTTAGGCTTAGCAGTTGTGATTTCAAAATGTGTTGGTGCTGGGGATTACGAACAAGCTGAGTATTATAAGCGTAAAGTTAGCCGTATTATTCATTTAGCTAACGCTTCATTTTCAGTTGTTGTGATTGCTTTGATGCCTTTATTAATGAAGATTTATGACTTATCAGACCAAGCTACTCATTATGTTTGGATTATTGTGCTTGCTCATGGTATTTTGGTTAGTATTTTCTGGAATTCAGGTTATGTTTTGCCGGTTGTCTTTCGTAGTGCTGGAGATGCTAATTTTCCAATGGTTATCGGAATCGCCTCAATGCTTTTAGTACGCGTTGTATGTGCTTATCTGTTATCGATTAATTTTGGTATGGGAATGCTTGGAACTTGGGTAGCAATGTTCTTAGACTGGTTTGTAAAAGGTATCATCTATGAAATTCGCTATCGAAAAGGTACTTGGAAAAATTATAAATTAGTTTGATAAAAAAAGAGCTGGGAGTTTATCCCAGTTCTTTTAGTTTAATGAAGTAAATCTTGATAGATAGCCGCTTCGTCATCTTCAGCAACATTGAAAATGATTTTTTTGACATATTTGCTTTGATCTAAAAAGGCTTTAACAGTATTAACAGCGATTTTAGCCGCTTCTTCATTGATGAAATGATTGTCATGATTAGTCGCAAGAGAAGAAAGTGCAACGGATTCTAATTGGTTTTTCTCAGCTAATGTTAAGCAAGACAGATAACTTTGGGCTAACAAATCTTTATCTTCAGGTGTGAGGTGTTCATTGATAGCAGGACCAACGGTGTGAAGAATAAAGTTAGCAGGCAGATTGTAACCTGGCGTGATTTTAGCACTACCAATTGGTTCATCATGCCCTTGGTCTTTCATCAAGTTGTAGCATTCTAAACGTAATTGAACCCCCGCATAGGTATGGATAGTATTGTCAGTACATTCGTGAAGGGGTTGGAAACAACCGAGCATTTGTTGAGTGGCTGTATTGACAATAGCATCGACTTGAAGTCGTGAAATATCTCCCTTCCAGACGTACAAACGCTCATCAGTCATAAGTGGGTGTAAGTGATTTAAAAAGACGACCACCCGTTCGGCTTTTTTCAATTGAAGATAATCATTTTGCATGATTAAAAAACGAGTTGAGACAGCCATTGGCGGTCTGACATTAAGAAGAGCACGCAAGAGAGTTTCTTGTCCAGGTAAGTCATCTGGAACATCGATGGCTTTAAATTGCGGATTCTCCATAATAAGGTAATCTAACAGGAAGCTTACCATTTCTTTCTTAGTCATATGGACTCCTTACTAATTTTAAAATCGCTTTCTCAAATTTTAGTATATCACCTTTTTAAGGAATTCGCATCAAGAAAAAAATATTCTGACTCAAGCAGATAAAAAAATAAGAGCCAAGGCTCTTATTTTTTAATAATCAAGTCGATAGCCTTGGCCAGATTTTCTTCTTGTTGTATAGGGTCTTTGACAGGTTCTTCAATGACTTGATTGATTTTATTTCCGATGACGATACCGATAGTACGATTGATACTTGAGCGAACTGCAGTTAGTTGTGTCACAATGTCGATACATTCTTGGTCTTCGTCAATCATTTTTTGGATACCGCGTAATTGTCCTTCGGCACGTTTTAAACGGTTGATAATATCTTTTTTGTCTGTTTTCATGAGGCCTCCTTTATGTTTTTATTATACCGGTGGTAGGTATATTTGTCAAATGCAAGACCTTTTCGTTGACAGAATAAAAAGAGCTATGGTATTATCTTAGTATACCTATAGGGGTATCTAAAAGAAAGGAGGAAAAGGCTTATTTTTCTTAATAAATTATTTTCTCAATCAGTGAGAACAGTTACTACGAGTGAATTAGAGTCTGTTTTACAAGATAAATCAACAACCTTGCTTGATGTTCGAACAGCTCAAGAATACGCCGGGGGGCATATTAAAGGAGCACGACTTTTCCCGCTTGACAGAATTCATACCTACGAGGGTAAAAAAGAAAGTCCTGTTTACCTAATCTGTCATTCAGGAGCACGTAGCAAACGCGCTGCGAAACTCTTGAAAAAGAAAGGTTATGATGCCATTTCAGTTAAAGGTGGCATGCTTGCTTGGCAAGGAAAAACAATTGGAGGTAACAAATGAGTAAAATTTTGATTGTCGGTGGTGTAGCTGGGGGCATGTCTGCTGCAACACGTCTTCGTCGTTTGATGGAAGATGCTGAAATTATTGTTTTTGATAAAGGGCCTTATGTGTCTTTTGCTAACTGTGGGCTACCTTTTCATGTTTCTGGAGAAATTGCAGAGCGTGATAACTTGCTAGTTCAAACACCAGAACGTTTGAAAGCACGTTTTAATATTGAGGTTCGTCCAGAATCAGAAGTATTGTCAGTTGATGCTGATAAGAAAGAAATTACAGTTCGTCATGAAGAGAAAGTTTACACAGAATCATATGACAAACTAATCTTGTCACCAGGTGCTAAACCATTTGTGCCACAAATGGAAGGTTTAGACAGCGCTGATAATGTATTTGTACTTCGCAATATTCCAGATTTGGATAAAATCATGGCAGCTTTATCTGATGTACAATCAGGAAATGCGACAGTCATCGGTGCTGGATTTATCGGGCTTGAAATGGCAGAAAGCCTAGCCAAAAAAGGTTTGAAAGTGACAATCGTTGAAAAAGCGCCGCACGTTTTACCGCCACTTGATGAAGAAATGGCTGCTTTTGTTAAGAATGAATTAACACGCAACGGTATTACAGTCTACACCAATCAATCTGCTAAAGCGTTTAAAGATAATGGGAAAACTATTATCCTTGAAGATAGTAGTGAATTGACATCAGATATTACGATTATGTCTGTTGGTGTTCAACCAGAGTCAAGTTTGGCTAAAGACGCAGGTCTTGAACTTGGCCTTCGTGGTGGTATTTTGGTTAATGAAAACTACCAAACAAGCAACCCTGATATTTATGCTGTTGGGGATGCCATTATTGTCAAACAAGAAATCACTGGTCAAGATGCGCTTATTTCTCTAGCTAGCCCAGCAAACCGTCAAGGTCGTCAAGTAGCTGATAATATTGCTGGGATTGCTCGCCAAAATAAAGGTAGCATTGGAACAGCTATTGTTCGTGTCTTTGATTTAGCAGCTGCTTCAACAGGACTTAGCGAGCGTATTGCACGTCAAAACTTTGATGATGTTGCTGTTGTTCACACAAATAACAAAGATCATGCTGGTTACTATCCTGGTGCGACAGATGTTGTCATAAAACTAATTTTTAATAAGAAAACTGGTGTTATCTATGGAGCACAAGCAGTTGGTCAAAAAGGTGTTGATAAACGTATCGATGTTTTAGCGACAGCCATTAAAGCAGGCTTGACTGTGGCAGATCTTCCAGAATTAGAATTTACTTATGCGCCACCATTTGGAGCAGCAAAAGACCCTGTAAACATGGCTGGATATGCTGCCCTTAATATTATTGAAGGGGTTAGTGAGTCTGTTCAGTGGTATGAATTAGCTGATGAATTAGCAAAAGGTAAGGTCTTCCTTGATGTTCGTACTAAAGCAGAAGTTGCCAGAGGTCATATTGCCGATGGTATTAACATACCACTAGATGAATTACGTGACCGTTTATCAGAACTAGATCCAAACCAAGAGTACATTATCAGTTGTCACAGTGGTCTTCGTTCTTACATCGGCGAACGTATTTTGAAACAACATGGCTTTAAAGTAGAAAATCTTGATGGTGCTTATCACCTATACAGTACTGTCAAACCAGAGGAGATTAAACATGGTTAAATACATTAGTGCAAAACAATTGCATGATGCATTAAATAATAATGAAGCGTTAAACATTATTGATGTTCGTGAGAAAATGGAATTTGCAATGAGACATGTACCTACAGCAGTCAATCTTCCCTTGAGTGAATTTGTATCTGGCTACCAAGCGCTTGATAAAGATAAAACATACCATATCATTTGCCAAAGTGGTGCCCGTTCAGAACAAGCCTGCTTTTTTCTAGATGACCAAGGCTATAAAGTGGTAAATGTTGATGGCGGCACATCAGCGTGGCCAGGAGCATTGGAATACTAATAGAACATTTTTTTAAACATCTTCCTATTTTTTAACAGGGCAAATTTGTCCTGTTTTTATGATATAATCATTTTATGACTGATAAAAATGATATTTTACAAAGGGCTGAAAAGCTTGTTTATGATAAATTACATGCAGAAGCTAGTGGTCATGACTGGTGGCATGCGGTTCGTGTGAGAAATACAGCGCGTGAATTAGCTGAAAAAGAAGGAGCAGATAGCTTTATCTGTCAGTTGACAGCTTTGGTGCATGATATGGCTGATGAAAAGTTAAATGATGATCCTAAGCAAGCTCTAGCTAATTTAAAAGCTTGGCTCGTTGAGCGGCAACTTTCTCAAGCAGACGTCGAACACGTTATTCAAATCATCAATACCATGTCTTTTAAAGGAGATGGAAGCAGTATTCCAGCAACTTTAGAAGGAAAAGTTGTGCAAGATGCTGACCGTTTGGATGCTATTGGTGCGATTGGTATTGCGCGTTGCATGGCTTATTCAGGAAGTAAAGGCCGTCCTATTCATGACCCCAGCATGACTGCCCGTGAACATTTGACTGCTGAGGAGTATCGTAATGGCAAGGACACAGCAATCATGCATTTTTATGAAAAATTGCTTAAACTTAAAGACTTGATGAACACAAGCCACGCTAGAAAAATGGCTGAGCACCGCCACGCTGTTTTGGAAGAATTCTTAAAAGAATTCTACGCAGAATGGGACGGTAAGTTGTAAGAAGGAGAGACTGATATGACGATTAGACGAGCAAAAGAAAGTGATATATCAAAACTGATTGATTTACTAGAGCAAGTTCTCTTGGTGCACCATAAGGTTAGACCTGATTTATTCCAAGAAAAGGGTGTCAAATATACGGAAGCCCAATTAGCTGAGTTGATAGCTGATGATAATCGTCCGATTTTTGTCTATGAAGACGAAGAGGGACAAGTTCTTGGGCATATGTTTACCGTTATCGAGCAATCGTCAGCGCCAAAAGTGCCACGAAAGACACTTTTTATTGATGACTTGTGTGTGGATGAGGCTGCGCGTGGGCAAAAAATCGGTGAGCAGTTATATCAGTTTGCCTTGCAGTATGCCAAAGAGATTGGTTGTTACAACTTAACGTTGAATGTCTGGAGTGCTAATAAATCAGCAGTTCGTTTCTATGAACGTCAAGGGATGAAACCACAAGAAACTCGTATGGAACAGATTATTGATTAAAAATAGAAGTCACGAGAAATCGTGGCTTTTTAGCAGCTGAAATTTCTAAAATCAAGTGCAGAAATCGCTTTATCTGATTATATAATTATGAGAATAGTTGTTAAATTGCTAATTTTAATTAGATACCGAAAATCTACTGCTAAATGCTAGAAATTATGCTACAATTAAAGGGAACACTGTTAGCCAAAGGGGCTGACGTTAATAGAAAGGGTAATAATGACTGACAAATCTACTTTGAACGATGTTCAAAAAATCATTGTTCTTGACTATGGTAGCCAGTACAACCAATTGATTGCTCGTCGTATCCGTGAATTTGGTGTTTTCTCTGAACTACGAAGCCACAAAATCACAGCAGACGAAGTTCGTGCAATTAACCCAATTGGTATCGTACTTTCAGGTGGTCCAAATTCAGTTTATGCTGACAATGCTTTTGGTATTGATGAAGAAATTTTTGAATTGGGTATTCCGATTCTAGGTATCTGTTATGGTATGCAATTGTTGACTGACAAACTTGGTGGTAAAGTTGTTCCAGCCGGTCAAACTGGTCACAGTGAATACGGTCAATCAACACTTCGTTTGCAAGCAAAATCAGAACTTTTTGCTGAAACACCAGAAGAACAAACTGTTTTGATGAGCCATGGTGATGCCGTTACTGAAATTCCTGCAGGCTTCCATTTGGTTGGGGACTCTGCTGATTGCCCTTACGCAGCAATTGAAAATACTGAGAAAAACATCTATGGTATCCAATTCCACCCAGAAGTTCGTCACTCAGTATATGGTAACGATATTTTACGTAACTTTGCTTTCCGCATCTGTGGTGCTAAAGGTGATTGGTCAATGGATAACTTCATTGATTTGCAAATTAATGAAATCCGTCAAAAAGTTGGTGATCGTAAAGTTCTTTTGGGACTTTCAGGTGGGGTTGACTCATCAGTAGTTGGTGTTCTTTTACAACGCGCTATCGGTGATCAATTGACATGCATCTTCGTTGACCACGGTCTTCTTCGTAAAGGAGAAGGTGACCAAGTTATGAACATGCTTGGTGGTAAATTCGGATTGAACATCATTCGTGTCGATGCTTCAAAACGTTTCTTAGACCTTCTTGCTGGTGTTGATGACCCAGAGAAAAAACGTAAAATCATCGGTAATGAATTTGTCAGTGTATTTGACGACGAAGCAAGCAAACTTAAAGGTGTTGACTTCTTAGCCCAAGGTACTCTTTACACAGACGTTATCGAATCAGGTACAGATACTGCCCAAACAATCAAATCACACCATAACGTTGGTGGTCTTCCAGAAGACATGCAATTTGAATTGATTGAACCACTTAATACACTTTTCAAAGACGAAGTTCGTGCGCTTGGTACAGCTCTTGGTATGCCTGACGAAATCGTTTGGCGCCAACCATTCCCAGGACCAGGACTTGCTATCCGTGTAATGGGTGAAATCACAGCAGAACGTCTTGAAACAGTTCGTGAATCTGATGCTATCCTTCGTGAAGAAATTGCTAAAGCTGGTCTTGACCGTGATATCTGGCAATACTTCACAGTTAACACAGGTGTTCGCTCAGTTGGTGTTATGGGTGATGGACGTACTTACGATTACACAATCGCAATCCGTGCAATCACATCAATCGACGGTATGACAGCAGACTTTGCACGTATCCCATGGGATATTCTTCAAAAAATCTCTGTTCGTATCGTAAATGAAGTTGACCACGTTAACCGCATCGTCTACGATATTACAAGTAAACCACCTGCAACAGTTGAGTGGGAGTAGTACTAGATTTTTAGCGACGAAGTCGCAAAAAAAGTCTTTAGTACTACCCCTGTGATAGCTGTCTCAGAACAAGGAGCAAAAGCGACGATGTGATGAGGTTGCTGAGAGGTGAATAATATAACCACTTAGAAGAAAATCTTCTAGGTGGTTTTTTAGTTGAATTTATCAAATCAAGTGGTATAATATCAAAGCTTATTAACAGTATTTGTCTGGAATAAAGGAGGTTTGAAATGGAACTTTGGGATGCTTATGATGCGCATTTGAATGTAATTAAGGGACAAACTTTAGTCCGTGGGGAAAAGATTCCTTGTGGTGTTTATCATTTGGTTAGTGAAATTATTGTTAAGCACAGCGATGGGACTTATTTATTAACACAAAGAGATCCAAGAAAAAATCTAGGTGGCATGTGGGAAGCGACCGCAGGAGGTTCAGCTTTGCAAGGCGAAAGTCCTTTAGATTGCGCAAAACGAGAATTACGTGAAGAGACAGGAATCGTGACAGATGATTTTGTTGAAGTAGGGCGCGTCTTACACCAAAGGCATCAAACTTATTATGTCAATTATCTTTGTCATACAGACGTCGATAAGGATAGTATTGTTTTACAAGAAGGTGAAACCTCTGCTTATAAATGGGTGACAGCTGAAGAATTGCGTCAAATGTCTCGAGAAGAACTAGCCACGCAGAGAATACAGAACTTTATCGAAGAATTGAGCTAACCAGATTTGGTTAGCTTTTTTGTTTTGATTTTGACCTTTCATCACAATAAATTTACCTCTTATCCCAAACTATTGCGAATTAAAAGTAAGTATGTTTTACTATAATCAAAAGGAGGGAAAGGATTGAAAATCACTATTGATGTAGATGATTCTCTGGAGCAAGATTATATAACCATTCATTGTAAAGAGCTGACAGATGATATTTTAGAACTTCAAAAAAGTTTAGTCAGTAAATCTGTGGGAAGTCTTCGCATCTCAGCTTTTCAGGATGATGTTGAACATTTTTTAGAATTAAAAACAATCATTTTTATGGAATCAGATGGTAATTATATTCTTGTTCATACTTCGCAGGACATTTACAAAACCAGGCGAAAATTATATGAATTGGAAGAACTTCTTCCAAGGGATTTTATCAGGGTATCGAAATCAACTATCGTTAATACCGTCAGGATTTCTGGCATAAAGAAGAATATTACTGGTGCTAGTGAGATATCCTTTACTCATTCTACTAAAAGAGCGTATGCATCAAGAAATTATATTAAGGCATTAATTGAAATTATGGACGAAAAGAGGTTGAAGAGATGAAAAAACATAGAATTAATTCAATTATTACTGGATTATTATTGATTTTATTTGCTGTGATGTTATTACTTAATAAAATGGGAGTATTGTCTGAATTTCCGTCATTGAAGTTTATGATGAAAATTGCTTTGATAGTCATTTTAGCTTACTTCATCATTGTGAATGGTATCGGTAAAAGAAGTTTTCTTGGTGTGACATTCCCACTTGGTATTATTGCTTGTTTATTCTCTGATTTGCTTGGGATTGGTATGGTATCTCCGTTTATCATCATTTTGGTTTCTATTTTGATTGGAGTTGGTCTTTCTATGATTTTTGGTAAGAAGGCATATGTTCGTCATGATTTTGGAGGCAAGTACATCTATAGTAATGTTTCAGATTCTAAGGAATATTCGGATGCTGACGGGACATTTACAGTAGACAATAGTCTTGGTGAAAGAACAGCTTATATGTCTGTGAATGATTTAAGACATGGTAAAATTGAAAATGCCCTAGGTAGTTTGATTGTTTATCTTAATGGCACAAGTTTAGATGAATCGGGTGCTACGATTGATATCGATAATGGTCTAGGTAAACTGCAAGTTTATGTTCCAAAAGAATTTAGAGTATCAGTCAATATTGATAATGGTCTCGGTACCGTTAACACGCATGGTAATCCAGCAACAGATGAAACATTGCCATTGTTGAAACTCAACATTGATAATGGTCTCGGTACAACAGATATTTATTTTGAATAGAATATATAGCCTAAAGCCTTAAAGAATTTCTTTGAGGCTTTTTGATTTCTTTCTTGAAATGCATTTTCAGGTAACGTATAATAAAAATGTTTTGAAAATTTAATGAAAATAGTTGTGGCAGCGACACTTAGAATCAGGAGATAACGATGATATATAAGCTACCAAGAATGAAAGTGCTTATTTTAACTTTGTTAATGGCTTTTATGGAGCTCTCAGCCTTACCAGCAGCTTTTTTAGGTCAAGTAACTTTCAAAGATATTAAACCAATGTATTTTACATTGATGTTAAATTTTGTTCTAGCCTTGCTTATTTGCTGGTTGTGCCAAAAAATTTGGATTAAATCATTGAAGTTTGGTTTACAAAAATCAGGTCTTTTTCAGGTTTACAAAGATTTGGCTTACCAGCTGTGATTGCGACGCTAGCTGTAGCAATTACTTTTTGCAGTGGCTTAGCACCATTTGGTAATCAACCATCCTTTTGGCGTGTCTTAGTTGAAGGAATTATTTATTATATTGGTGTGGCTGTTGTAGAAGAAGTGTACTTGAGAGGATTATTGCAAAATCTTTTAGAAAATTGTTTTGAAAATAGCAAGAATGCAGCATTATATGCTATTTTGATTACCTCTTTTTTGTTTGGCTTTGGTCATATATTTGGGACACTTGGACAACCACTTGGAACAGTTATTTGTAAAACTGTCTGGGCAATGGCTCTTGGTGTTTATCTTGGAAGTGTCTATGTAAAAACTCGTAACCTTTGGGTACCAATCGTCTTGCACTTTGTTATCGACCTTTGTGGTATTCCTTTTTGTTTTTCAACAAGTAATCAGTATCCACAAATTGCCTTGATAACGTCGCTTGTTGCCTATGTTTTGTTAGGCATTTATGGCTTATTGCTCTTGAAAAATAAAGATTAAAAAGTTAGGGAAAGAAGTGAATGGCGAATGTATATCCATGAATTTGGTAATCCTGAACATCCTAAGGTAATCCTCTTAGCACCGATGATGATATCTGGTGAGAATTTGTATCAGTTGATGAAACCATATTTGAAAGGTGATTATTGCATTATCGCACCCGACCAAGGTGGTCATGGTAAAGCGGGACAGTATTTGAGTGCTGATGATGAATATCGGCAATTGAAAGATTATCTTGTCGAAAAAGAGTATTTCGATATTAAGTTAGTTTACGGTGCTTCGCTTGGCGTGGCTATCGGATGGCGATTATTTAATGACCAATGCTTCACAATTGAGCACGCTTGGTTTGATGGAGTTGCTTTGAAGAAAAATGTTTGGCTGTTAGAAAATGTCACGCGCCTTCTTTTCATGCAAAAGAAAAGAGCACTAAAAAAATCTGGCGCAGCAGCATCACAATCTCTTATTAGAATGTATGGTATTGATTTGGCTAAGTTGATGACGAAAAATTTTGATAGAATTACCAACCAGGAAATTGATGCTATTTGCCACACTTGTTGCCATTATGATTTACATCTGTTAACAGCAGAACAACAAAGCAAACTTCATTTAGAATATGGCGAGAAAGATTTTGATCTCGGCGTTTCTAAAAAAGCTTTTAAAAAATATCTTCCAAAAGTTGATGTGGTTATTCGAAAAGGCTACCCACATTGTGGTTATTTTGCGGATAATACGGCAGCCTATGTGACAGAATTAGAAGCATTTATAAAATAAAAAAATCTTTTACTCAATTTGGGTAAAAGATTTTTAAATATGATATGATAACTATAATTAATAATCACGATGAAGAGAATTATGAAAAAAGAAAATATGAAATTAAATAGAGTATGGCTATCATTTTTGATATATTTGCTGTTTTTTTGGCTAGGTAGTCTAATACTTAATCAAAAACAGCTTGTTTGGCTTCTTTTAGAGTTTTATGTTCTTGTGATTGATAGCTTTATTCTTTGGAAATACTATCGTTACTTGCAGCCTAAGCACTTGATTATTTCTGGCGGGCTTTGTGGCTTGTATATTTTGTCAGAACTGATTCATCTAACACCTTTGTCGATATTTAATATCGTCCTTGTCTTTTTATCGGCTTGTGCTGTGATGGGTGTTTTTGCTCAAAAAACAAAGGGAGCCTTGAAATGGTTTAAGGGAAATTCTGGCCAAAGTGTAGCAACCAGTATTGGTATTGGCATATTTGTTGGACTCATTTGGGGTGCTATTAATTGTTTGTTGATGTTAGGAAGTAATCCCCTTCAGCCATCCAGCGTTTTTAAAGCCTTTTTGCTTTCCTTGAGTCCTGCTATTATTGAAGAAATTGCATATCGGACTGTTTTTTATGCTTTTTGTTTATCCATGGTATCTGGTCAGAAGTTGCAGTCGAAAGGACAAGAATTGACAGCTTATGTTATGATGACTATTCCGCATATTTTACCCCATACAGTGGAGTGTTTTAAAAATGGCTTTTTATCTGGTCTGCTTGAATGGCTGATATCGGTTGTTTTATATCTTCTCATTTTTGGTCTAGTTTTTGCCTTTTTGCAGAGAAAACGAGATATTGCATCAGCCATGATTGCTCATGGAACAGTTGATTTTATGCGCTTTTGTCTATTTGGATTGCCTATTTGAGTTGAATGAGGTGAGATAAATGAGTAAAAAACTTTTTATTCAGGCTATTAGCAAATTTTTATTAGGATTTTTGCTTGTCGCTATGCTTTTATTTCTTTCAGCGGG
>OCTW011608625.1_pt1 | contig 43687 bp, 59 predicted proteins | sample 1539671 | NCBI WGS metagenome assembly OCTW01 (sample SAMN02144230, study PRJEB22623) | gut metagenome | biome: sheep rumen | host: Ovis aries | place: New Zealand
TCTGCCCGAGGACGGACGTATAAAATTGCGTCCTGTTTATCCAAGAATACCCGACGGGTCAAGAAATATCTGCCTCACCTCATTGGCGGGTATGCTACATAACCAAGGGTACAGTAAGGCACAGATTTATGACGAACTTATGTATTGCAACACAGTCGCTTGCGACCCTCCTCTCGGTAAGTCCGAGATACAGGCAATATGTAATTCCGTGACGAGATATAAAAGATAAATTTTATACTTGACAAGTATGTAATTGTATTATAGTATATACTTGTAAAGTAACTAATTGACAAGGAGGTAATTGATATGGACGAGATTATCTGTCCGATTATGACAGGGAACACGATCATAATTGAGGGCGACTCGGCTCGTGTCGGGACGCAACCTACCTACTGTATGCGAGAACAATGCGCGTGGTGGAACGAGGACAAGCAAAAATGCGCTATCGCGGTTCGGGAGGGTCGAAAATGAGCGAGTATATGTTAAAACCCTGTCCGTTCTGCGGGAGCAAGAAACTCAAGATCGAGGTCAAGAATAGCGGCTCGAAATGGGTAAACGGACTCGGTGAGCGGATCAACCGTAAGATTTTTACGGTAAGGTGCAACTCTTGTTTTGCCCGAGGTGGCACGAGCGGCGGTCTCGTGGGTGATGTAAGTCCCAAGGCAAATATTGCAGACATAATCGACAACCCGAGAGATTTACAGGAACGAGCAGTCGAGTTATGGAACAGGAGGGAATAAATGCAGGAGATCACAATAATGGGTATGTCGTGGGTCGTTGACTACCGCGACCCCGACAAAGACAGATTTCTCGGCAAGAACGGCGCAGACGGTTATTGCGACCCTACCCTCCGACTCATAGTAGTAGCCAACAGGGACATAGACACCGAGATTGGGGACTTTAAGTCATATCAGAAACAAGTCCTGCGGCACGAGATAATTCACGCCTATATGTATGAGTCGGGACTCGGGTCTGATTGGGAGCATAAGCAATACGGGCAGGAAGAAACGACAGTTGATTGGATTGCACGACAGTTCCCGAGACTCCTCAAGACGTTTAAGGAGGCAAAAGCATTATGAGTAACGACGCAAAAGAACAGATCAAGTATGTACTTACTCTCCTGCGGGCGGTCATTATGACACATGGGTTGTCGGCGGCGGTTGATGATAAGGGACACATATTGTTCTTTTCCACAGCAGAGTATGAAGAAAAAGGAAATGTCAAAGACTGCGACGGCGTAGGTATAGACATTCAAAATTTGGTGAGGTAAATATGAGCAACGAAACAGAGGGACGTGATTTATTTGAACTCCATAACGGCAGAGTCATTATGGACGAGGATTTATCAGACAAAATGTATATGATTAAGAATTTCCACCCCGAGAGTGCGGACGAGACGAGTTCCGGCTTTGAGTGGTCGGAAATGGGAATGGCAAACCTGTTCGGACTCCTTTACAACAAGGAGGCTCGCTATTGTGCAGAACACCGTTCATGGTACACCTACTATGACGGGGCGTGGCGCGAGGACGTGAACGACATTCTCGTATCTGAAAAGATCAAGGACTTTGTAAGACTTATGATCTTATACTGCGGGGAAATCAAGGACGACGATACCCGTAAAGCCTATACGACTTTTGTCAACAAAATGGGCGACAGGCGTATGCGTGATCGTATCTTAAAGGACGCGACAGGTGAGTTAAGAATAAGCGCGGCAGAATTTGACGCAAACCCCTATCTCATAAACTGCCTCAATGGGACTTACGACTTACGGGACTGCTCATTTCGTCCTGCAATTTGGTCGGACTTCCTTACAATGCAGACAAGGTTCGATCACACCGTAGACAGGACAGTTAAGTGTGACAGGTGGGAGCGTTTTATCGACGAGGTTACGGAGGGCGACAAAGACAAGGCAGATTTCCTCCAACGCGCTCTCGGGTACTCAATGCTCGGTATGAGTAATGAGGAGTGTATGTTTATCCTCCACGGTAAGACAACCCGTAACGGCAAGAGTACTCTCCTCAACACAATCGAGTATATGCTCGGAGATTACGCAAAAGTAGCACCCGTCGGCATGATTTGTTCCGGCGACAGACATAAGGACGCAGAGGCGGCGAGTCCTACTCTTGCAGGGTTAAAGGGCAAGAGGTTTGTCACTATGGCAGAGTCCAACGCCTACGGCAAACTCGACGAGGAGCAGATAAAGCAGTTGACAGGTGGTGAGGAGATTTCCGCAAGGCAACTCCACAAAGCACCGATCACATTCAAGCCGCAGTTTACATTATGGCTCTCCTGTAATGATCTTCCTATGGTAACAGATAAGTCTCTGTTCGCCTCCGAGAGAATTAAGGTAGTCGAGTTCAACAGACATTTTTCCCGTGACGAACAGGACGTGTTCTTAAAGGACGAACTCACACAGCAGGAGTCAATGAAAGGTATTTTTATGTGGCTTGTTCGTGGGTATCTGCGCTACAAAAACCAAGGTCTTGAAATGGGTAAGGGTATGCGAGAGGTTGTAAAACAGTATGAAAAAGACAATGATCTCGTCCTGCAATTCCTCGAGGCAAGGTGTGAGCAGAGACCCGACTGCGTAATAAGAGCAAAAGACCTGTATAACGCCTTTAAGATTTGGGCGAAATCAGAGGGCGCACCTGTCCTCTCCGCTCGCAAGTTCAATAGTGAGTTAGATCGTCACCCCGAGTGGTACGACGGCAAAGGTGCGACAGGTGGCTACCCGACAATAAGAGGAGTGAAACTCAAGGAGGTTATGTAACCTATGATCGAGAACATTATCCGCATTAACAGAGCAGAATTTGACAGACTTTCCCTACTTACAGAAAAGCAGGGATATATCGCACAGACCTTTAATATAGCGACGCAGGACAAGTTTCCCTTACATAAAATTCATTTTGTGTTCGAGAATATCAACCCTAACGAGACCTACGAGATCGACACGACTATTGTTTCGGACTTTGCCCGTCATATCTTTAAGAACGTCGTGTATGTAAAGGGTCGCTGTGTCGGACTCGTCTCTACTCTCATGCGCGACTTTGACCCTGCCCGAGTGGATTGGGGTACAGATTTTAAGGTCAAAGCAATACAGAGAGGTAAGGAGGCGTGGCTCAAAGAGGTTGGTCTCATGGTGGCTACAATCACTATGGCGGTTTCCTACTCTATCTTAAATGCGGATAAGGTTTTCGTGGAGGATAAAGGAAAACACCGTCTCGCCGGAGAGTCTCACTCCGACAGCGACGAGTTAATCTATCACAAACTCAAGGCTTATATCTCCACTTCTCACCCTGCCTCAAGAGGCACGGGTAAGGGACACTCGCCACAGCACGAGTTTGACGTGCGAGGTCACGAGAGACATTACAAGTCGGGTAAGGTGATATGGGTCAAAGGCTTTACAAAGTGCAAGGGGCGCGGGACAAAGATCATACACGAGTATGTGACAGGAGGTGCAACATGATCTTACATGAGTTACTCGGTAAGGTAAGCGACAAGACGAGGATTTCAATATACTTTGCCGGAACTCTCTCCGACTACAAGAGCCGCAGGGAAGTTCCCGCAAGGCTTTGGAATTGTGAAGTGGTTGAGATTTCGGTCTATGAGTGGAAATTAAACGTGGAGGTGAGGGACAATGTTAAAACCTAAAGTACCTGTAGAGGAGTTTGAGAAGTTCGGGTTTAAGAAATGTAGAGGTATTTCAAAGGATTGTTATTATCTCTGCGTATCTCGGGGCGTGAAAATGATCTTTGTCTCTCCCGTCCTGCTCGACATACAGGATTGGCAGGAGGACGACCCGAGAATACATAAGAAACCTAATTGCAGATACAAAGATTGGCGAACCGCTACGGACATTTTGTTTGAGTTAATCAAAGCAGATATGCTTGAGGAGGTGATCGGGTGAACGACGACAGACTTATTGCAGATTATATCAGAGACAGATACCCCGAAATGCTTACGACTCTCGACTTTGCGTTCTATCGCATGGGTCACGCTTTGCAGTCGTTTGCGGATAACTTTGCGGCAGGATTTAGAGCCGCGACTCTACGAGAGGAGGACGAGGACAATGGAACTAATAATGATCTTGATATGCCTTGTAGTCGGGATAATGAGTAAAGAGCCGCTTATTATGGCAATTTGCCTTGTGGCGGCAGGACTGTTCGCTATCGCTTGGGAGATATGGCAGACAAGGAGGCAGGACAAATGATGATCGACGGTAAAATCCATGAGGTCAATGGGTATCTCAATGAGGGTATCATGTGGCACGACTTTTCAGACGTGGGACTCGACGAGCCTTATTTCTCCTACTATTACGCAGAGGATAGACTCTATCTCATAAAGGATAATATGACAGACTGTATATGGTTTGTCGAGGAGGGTTCTCCGGCAAAGGCATTACAGGTCGTCAAGGACAGGTGGGACGAGGCTATGAAAGCGGGTCAACCCGTGGAGGAAAACTACGACGATTTATAAAGTGATTACTTTATCAATTAAGTACTTTATCAAGTATATGCTTTATAAAATATTCAAGAGGTTAATTGATAACAAGCGATTACTTGACAAGTAAGTTGCCGAAAAAGTAGACAAAGTAGATGAAAAACAGTTTTTGCAGTATTTTCTCCTTATACGCGCGTTACTATACAGAAATTATACGCATTTTTATCACTTTATCTACTTTATCTACTCAAAATAAAGTATGTACTTGATAAATTATAAAGTAATCACTTGAATATAAAGTATGTACTTGATAAATTATAAAGTGATTACTTGACAAGTGGCATTTTTCTTGATAGAATAATTGACAAGTAAGGACTTTATAAAGTGGTTAATTGAGAGTGCGTTTCAAAAAGAGGACTCTCGCGCGTATATGTGCGTATGAAAATATGAGCAAGGAGGTATAAATACATGGCAAGGAAGAAAACACAGGAGAAATACGACTTGGACGAACTTCTCTCCGACGGTGAGGAAGTGGTTAAACAGGTCGCAAAGCCTGTATATCGCAATAATTTTCTACAGACGGGAGGTGCGACTCTCGACGGTAACGACGATCAAACCAAGTTTATGAGGATAAATTTAGCATTATACAACATGGATAAGGTTGATTTGCAGGACTCCGAGGCAGTTAAAAAGCGTATCTCGGAGTATTTTGAGTTGTACGCCTCCGAGGGTGTTAAACCTACGGTCGTAGGTATGGGAATGGCTCTCGGGATAGACAGGCGTAGGCTTTGGGAGATTGCAAGCGGTAACTACAGGAGAACCAACGCACCCTACGACGTTGCGCCCGCGTCGTCGGACGCTATAAAAAAAGCGTATGATTTTTTAGAGAATTTGTGGGAAAACTACATGAGTAATGGCAAGATCAATCCTGTCTCCGGCATATTCCTCGGCAAGAACAATTTTGGCTACCAAGACAAGACAGAGTACGTTCTCACACCTAATCAGAACCAAGAGCAGAACTACGACGCGGACTCTATCAAGCAACGGTATCTCGAGGACTCCGGCAACTCGGACGACTAACGACTCTCTTACGACTATCCTGCGACTATCAAACGACTTTCGACTATCGACCACGCCCCGAGGCGCAGACCCGCACCGAGATCGCACCAAGTTTTGATCGGAAATTTTCAAGATTTTTGGAGAAATCTCGGAGGGGAACGGTTGTTCGATATTAGCACTCACGGCGGGCGGTTGCTACCTCGGGCGGAGGTCGCTCCGGTTCTTTTATGATCTCGGAGGCGCGGCGGGTGTGGACGGTTTCGGAGGTCGCTCCGGCTCTCATATAAAAATATAATATTGATTGTTTGGAGATCGCTCCGGCGGTCGGTCTGTTTTTCAGATCGGCGCGGGCGGTCTCTTTTTGTTGTGGAGTTGTCTCCGGCTCTTTTTGTTGTGGGTGATCTCCTGCGGACGGTCTCGGGGTGATCTCCTGCGGCGGTTTCTACTTATAAAATAGTAAAGTTTTTACTTGTCAATTTTTCGCTTTATAATAGGAAGAAACACCGCCCGAAAAAATAAATTGAAAAATTATCAATTAAGTACTTGACAAGTATATAATTGTGATGTATTATAAAATCAGTTCAAGGGAATACTTGACAAGCAAACACTTTATAACATTATTTTAAGGAGGTAGCACAATGAGCAAATACACAAACATTATCAATTTAATTAAGGCAGAGGAGACAGAGAGCAAAGAGACACGCCGCCGCTATATTTGCGACGAAACAAGCACAGGATCACTTGAGCGCAATCTCACCGCGTTACGTTTGGGACAGTTCAAGCGCGGAGAGATCGACAGAGAGACCGCTAACGGCTACGCAATCAAGCGAGCATTTAAGGAAGTAGACAAGTACACAGCCGCAAAAATGGAGAAAATAACCCGCGCGGAGTCCGCTCCGGCTGTGGTTTCGGTTTCTATCTCTGTAGAGTGGGCGCGTTCTCGTACATGGGGCGCAAATCCTACGGCGGAGGCAGTTGTTGAGGACGCAAACGGGCATATTTACAGAGGGACAGGACACGCGAGCGGGTGCGGGTATGATAAAGAGTCCGCCGCCGTTGCAAGTGCCTTAAACGGTAGCAATTCAATTATAAAAATGTTACTTGATAAAAAAGAGTCCGCTCTCGAGTCTATGGAGGCGACAGGAAAAACAAACGAGAGCAACCGCGATTTTATCGCATACGGCGCGGGTTATGGTGCAATTCCATATTTTGAGGGCGGCGTTGGTATGAGTTCGCTTGAGTCGGTTTTTAACGCGTGCGGGTTGCGTCTTGTAAATCAGACACACGGCAAAATGTACGATCATTATTATTTTGAGGTAAAGGAGGCGTAAAACATGAGAATTTTTAAGGGTGAGAACGGGCGACAGTTCCGCAGGGTTTCGAGGTGGATAAAAATACAATTTAAGACGGTGACAAGTCGTCACAGCCTCGCAGATTACGCAGACGGCGACAGCCTCGCATATTTTAGGCACGGCGGCAGAGAGTACGCTCTCGGGCAGTTTATGAGATTAACCGCGCCGGAATTTTTCGAGAATGAGGACGGAAAAAAGTCATTTTTAAGCGGCTACGATTGCACGCAGTATTATAAGCCGTATTTAATCGAGATTGACGACGGCGGCGAGTATGTGAGATTATTTGAGGAGGTAGCACAATGAACACAAACGAGATCAATAAAATTTTTTCAGAGTTGGCACAATATACGAGATTACAGGAGGAAACCGCCTCTATTATAGAGGGGTTAAAAGATCAAATAAAAACCGCTATGACCGCCGCAGGAGTTGACACCTTGACAGGCTCGGAACATAAAGCAATATATAAAGCGGTGGAGAGTTCCCGCCTTGATAGTAAAGCATTAAAGGCGGACGCGCCCGAGATATATAATAAATATGTCCGCACGTCCTCAAGTATGCGCTTTACATTTAATTAAGGGGGTGCGGGTGTATGATTTGGATTTTATGTATAATTGTTTTTCCGTTTGTAGTTATAAAGTATTTGCTTGATATGAATAAATGAAAATATAAAATATTTTCAAGCCGTCGGAGATCGCTCCGGCGGTTTCTTTTTGTGCGCTCTTTTTGGGGTGTGGTCTTATGAGAGCGGGCGCGGCTACTATCAATTATATACTTGTTTTTATTGTGATAGCACTATCACACCAAACGAAACCCAAACGAGAGCGGCGCGGAGTGATCTCCGGCGGAGGTCGCTCCGGCTCTCGGGGCGGTTGCGCCTCTACCCCCTCGGGGGTATGGGCGCAAATGCAGACCCGCGCAGGGAGTCGCGTAAATATCCCCAAAAATGAAAAAGACTCAAGTAATCACTTTATAAAGCATAAACTTTATCAATTACATAATTTATAAATTATCCCCTTGACAAGCAATCTCTTTAGACATATAATTATCTCACAAGGAGGACAGAAACATGAGAGGACGCGAAATCATTGGAGCAATTTTAGAGGCATTAAACGTACCAAAGGCAGACTTGGCTCGTAAACTCGGCATTACAGCCGCTAACCTGTATGAGCGCATGGATAATTCAAAGGCTATGGATTTACCCGCCGCTATGCTTGCAGGAACAGTTGAGCCTATGCAGTACAAAGTCGTGGTTATGCCGCAGTCTATTCCTACTCCCGAAAACTCCTACGAGGTTACACCTATCGTATCGGAGTCCGGCAGAGGTAAAAAGGCAAGCAATAAACTCGACGATCTCAACCTCGACGAGTTGCTCAAGTAGACAAAGTAGATAAAGTAGACGTTTGTGTGAGTTTTTCTACAGGCGCACGCGCGTTATAGCAGAATTATACGCAAAAACCTGTTTTTATCTACTTTATCTACCCGAAACCTACTTTTGTCAAGTATGTACTTGATAAAGTTTAAGATTGACAATCACATAATTTAGGAGGTGCGTACACATGAGGGTCGGTTATGTACGAGTAAGCACCGAGGAACAAAATCCGGCAAGACAAGACGAGTTCATGCAGAGCCAAGGCGTTGAAAAGACGTTCTGCGACAAAATGAGTGGTAAAAACACCGATCGCCCGCAGTTTAAGGCTATGCTTGAATTTGTTAGAGAGGGTGACACCCTCTATGTGGAGTCATTTTCGAGACTCTCTCGCTCTACCCGTGATTTACTTACGACGGTGCAGTTATTATCAGACAGGAAAGTAAATCTTGTCTCCGACAAAGAAAAAGTCGATACCACTACCCCGCAGGGGCGGTTTATGTTGACAGTATTTGCCGCGTTGTATGAGTTGGAGAGAGAAAATATCCTTGAGAGACAGCGCGAGGGTATTGAGATCGCAAAGAGAGAGGGCAAATATAAGGGCAGACAACCTAAACCCGACGAGCCTATTCTCTCGGCGGCGCGAAAATGGCAAAAAGGCACTCTCACTCTCAAGGAGGCTATTAAGGAAAGTGGTGTGTCGGAGGCGACGTTCTTTAGACGTTGTAAACAACATGGAATTTGTAAGGAGGTGGCAGTATGACAGGATTTGATATTGTAGGTATGTTACTCATGCTTGTTACTCCTGTCCTGCTTGTTGTGACATTTATAAGGGGACTCAAGAGAAAGTCTCACAAGGCTCTTGGCGTAGTGACGATTGTGTGCTGTGTCTCCTGTCTTGTATGTGCTTATCTCGCTCCCCCTGCCCCTGTAAAGGAGGCGGAGGAGGTAAAAGTTGAGGTCTCCGAGGACACTCCTGCTGTAGAGGAAGTAGAGTCTCCCGTGATAGAGGACACTACACCTGTAGTAGAAACCCCTGCTCCGGCAGAGGCGATTGAGGAGGCAACGCCGTCTCCCGAGGAGGAACAGCCTCCCCAAGAGGAGGGGAACTTTCCCGAGACCGTGGAGACAGTACCCGATCTTGACCCTATTCTTGTCGAACTTGGTTTGCTTGAAGTTTACCCATTTGATACGCGAGAAAACGGAAAAATGGTAATTGAGCGGGCGCGGATATACGATAGTGAGGATATGCAATTAAATCTCACCTATGAGGACGGGAAACTTATCTATGTGCAACTCACGAACATTATGTATGACGCAGGGTCGCTATGGAGTAATAGGACAGATAAGTTAAAGACAACAGGGAGTGACTTCCTTGTGCCGGACGTGGAAATGTATAACGACACAGACGGGGTGCTTGCGGTACTTGATTGGGAGGCTCGAACCATTAAGAGAGCAGAATAATTAAGAATTTATGAGGGCGCGTTATCGCGCGGGTTTACTACCCGTATGATAACGCGCTCTTTTTTTTTGTTTGGAGGTAAGGAATGATACTTGAAAAAATCGCGGCAAAAATTAAAAAGACACCGCAGGACTTTCAACCTTACGAGGATTTGTACTTTATGTGCAGGGAGACCATGCAGACAGATAAAGAGACGGCTCTTACTTATTTGCGTAAACTCTCTGCTTTTTGTGAGGAGGCAATTAAGCACTCTAACGACGAGGATTTTCTTGTAAAGGTATTTGATCTACATAGGCGTGTATGCTTGTTTGCCGCTCCCGAGGATTTTGACTCATATCTTTTATATGTGGAGTGGAACAGAGAGCCGGACAAGAAGTTTTATGTCCCAAGACGTAAGATACTTAAACAGGTTGTGGACGCATTACAGGAGTTGGCAGACGATAAACTTGATCTCTTGGCTATATCTCTCCCACCGGGGTCGGGTAAAACTACTCTTGCTATATTTTATCTAACTTGGCTTGCAGGAAAGTACCCGAACAAGCCTATGCTTACGGGTTCTCACTCAAACTCATTTGTAAGAGGTGTGTATGACGAGTGCTTGCGTATTTTGGACGCGAACGGTGACTATCTGTGGCATGACGTGTTCCCTACTCTCTCGGTCTCGAGTACTAATGCAAAGGATTGTCGTATAGATATTGATAAGAGACAGAGGTTTGAGACACTCGAGTTCACGTCCATAGGTACAGGTAATGCCGGACTTTACAGAGCGGCTACTCTGCTCTATTGCGACGACCTTGTAAGTGGTATTGAGGTGGCATTGAGCAAGGAGCGACTTGATAAGTTATGGGAAACCTATACTACAGACCTCCGGCAACGTAAGATCGGTGACGAGTGTAAGGAATTGCATATTGCTACCCGTTGGAGTGTTCACGACGTTATTGGACGGCTTGAGCAGGAATACGGAGATAGTGACAGGGCAAAGTTTATTGTCATTCCCGCTCTTGATGATAAGGACGAGTCTAATTTTGATTATGCTTATGGTGTCGGGTTCTCCACAAAGTTCTATCACGAACAGCGTGAGATCATGGACGAGGCGAGTTGGCGTGCGCTTTATATGAACGAGCCTATTGAGCGTGAGGGACTTGTTTACAGCAGGGACGAGTTGAGGAGGTACTTTGAACTTCCGCAGGAGCAACCCGACGCGATTATAGGTATCTGTGACACAAAGGATAAGGGTAAGGACTATGCTTTTCTTCCTGCGGCGTATGTGTACGGGCAGGACTACTATATTGACGATTGTATTTGCGATAATGGTCTCCCGAACGTGGTGGACGCAAGGCTCGTTGATCTCCTTGTGAGGGATAAGGTACAGTCCTGTAGGTTTGAGTCGAACTCTGCCGGACGCAGGGTCGCAGAAAAGATACAGGAGGAAGTCAAGAAACGAGGCGGCATTACTCATATCACGACAAAGTTCACGACCGCCAACAAAGAGACAAAGATCATTGTCAATTCTGCGTGGGTTAAGGAGCATTGTCTCTTTAAGGACGACTCGCTCTTTGAGAAAAGGTCTGATTACGGCAAAATGATTGATATGCTCACGACCTATACTGTGGCGGGTAAGAATAAGCATGACGACGTTCCCGACGGTATGGCTATGCTTGCGGAGTATGCTCAATCTCTCGGAGGAATGAAAGTCGAGATATTTCAAAGACCTTGGTGATAAATTATTCACTTTTTCCACAATATCTTGTGGATATTATGTTGACAAACAACAATAACTTGTGTTACTCTTAAAAGGGTAAAATACTATAACTATGAGTAGGCGTATATTTACGCGGACGAGAGATCGTCCCTGTGAATATACGCCTATTTTGCGTGGAGAGGAGAAACGGCATGGCAAATCAGATTGACGAGTCAAAACCTACAGCACAGACCCGACAAATGTTTGGTCGTAGGGTTATAAAGTCAAGTGTGAGCGAGATCACACAGGATAACGTCGTAGACGTACTCCTCAAAGCGTTAGAGAAACACAGTAAGAACCGTTCCGAGATTGACTACCTTTGGAACTACTACAAAGGCAAACAGCCTATTCTCAATCGTGAAAAGACAGTCCGTCCCGAGATTTGTAACAAAATTGTTGAGAACAGGGCAAATGAGATTGTTTCCTTTAAGGTTGGTTATCTCTGTGGTGAGCCTATTCAGTATGTGTGCAGGAATGGCAAGGACGAGACGGTTGAGGCTATCACTCGTCTCAACGAGTTAATGTTTGCCGAGGATAAAGCCGCACAAGACCAAGAGATCGTTGAGTGGCAAATGATATGCGGTACTGCTTTCCGCTTGGTTCTGCCCGACGAAAAAGGCGGCGAGGACGAGTCTCCGTTCGAGTTATACACTCTCGACCCGAGAGATACTTTCGTAGTTTATTCCACCGAGATCGGAAACAAGCCTCTCATGGCAGTTAAGTATTGTCTTGACGACGATACACAGGTGACAACCTACTCGATCTACACGGAGAACTACTATTACGAGATTAAGGACACTCTCATTGATAAAGAAAAGAGCAAGCCTCACAGTCTCGGAATGATACCTATTTTTGAATATCCGGCGAATAATGCGAGACTCGGTTCATTTGAGATCGTACTCCCGCTTTTGGACGCTATGAACAATATAGAGTCAAACCGTATGGACGGTATCGAGCAGATAATACAGGCATTTATCAAGTTCGTAAACTGCGATATTTCCAAAGAGGAATATGAGGACTTTATGAAACTTGGTGCTATCAAGGTTAAGTCCGTAGACGGTCAGACCGCCGACGTAGGTGTGGTTACTACAGACCTCAACCAACAGCAGTCACAGACTCTTAAAGACGATTGCTACCAAGCAATTCTCACCATTTGTGGTATGCCTAACCGCAACGGTGGTACTTCCACAAGTGATACAGGCGCGGCAGTCCTCTTGAGAGACGGTTGGTCTCTTGCAGAGGCGAGGGCAAAAGACTCCGAGCATATTTTCAAAAAGGCAGAAAAGAAAATGCTCAAGTTGGTTTTAAGCATTTGCCGCACTTTGTCGGACATTGATCTCCACCTTGCAGACATTGAAATGAAGTTCACTCGTAGGAACTACGAGAACATTCAGAGCAAGGCACAGGTGCTTGACACAATGCTCAAGAACCCGAAAATTCACCCACAGTTGGCTTACGAGTCCTGCGGAATGTTCTCCGACGCGGAGGGTGCTTACACTCTCTCCATGAAGTACTACGAGGAACAGCGGGAAAAGAACGCCGAGAGATTTGGAGCGGAAACCGACGAGGAGGACGACAATCCTGCCTCGGACGGTAAGGAGGCGTAATGATTACGCTCATATTGATAGTTCTACGCAGGGTGAGGAATTATCAAATACTCATGGATATGGGGCGCAAGCCTTTTTAATATCGGCGGTAGAGAAATCGCCTTATAAAACTCGCAAGAGTCGAGAGAACGACTTAAATAACGCAAACATGGGTTAGAGAAAACCCCATAAAACGCAAAGGAGGATTTTAACATGGCAAAGATTGACGTAACGCAGATTGAGGGTTATGCGGATATGACCGCAGAGGAGAAACTCAAGGCTTTGGAGGCTTTCGACATACCCGACCCCGATTATTCCGGCTATGTAAGCAAGGAGCAGTTTGATAAGACCGCCTCCGAACTTGCCGCAAAGAAAAAGGAGTTATCGGAAAAGTTGTCGGAGGACGAGAGGCAGAAACAGGAGGAACAGGAACAGAGAGAGGAATTACAGAAAAAGTATGACACTCTCCTGCGTGAGTCCACAGTTTCAAAGAACAAGGCAAAGTTGCTCGGTCTCGGTTATGAGGAGAAACTTGCAGACGAAACAGCCGAGGCTATGGCGGACGGCAATCTCGATAAGGTGTTTGCAAATCAGAAAAAGCACCTTGACGCTGTAGAAAAGCGTGTGCGTGCAGAAGTCCTCAAGGAGACCCCCAAGCCTACAGGCGACGGAGACTCCAAAACAATGACACTCAAACAGTTACGGGAAATGTCTCCTGCGGAGAGAATGAAATTCTCACAGGAACACCCCGAGGAGTACAAAGAACTCTATACAAACGATACAGGAGGTAATGAATAATGGGACATACAATTTATGATAATTTCTTCCTCGCAAATGAGGTTGAAGATCAGTACAATTCACACCTTGACTTACAGCAGTTCTGCTTGATCGACAATGATCTTGTAGGCGAGGCAGGTATGCTCAAGAAGATCAACAGATACCGTGCTACAAGCGCAACACAGAAACTTGCTATGGGTGCAGGAAACACACAGAGCATTGAAGTTTCTTACGGTCAGAAAGAGTACCGTATCGCTATGGCACAGAACAGATTTCAGTATTACGACGAACAGGCTATGACCGACCCTATGCTCGTGCCTGTAGGTGTTCGTCACATGGGTACTGATATGTTCAACACCGTAAATGGAGATATTTTCGGTGAGTTCAACAAGGCTACTATGGTAGTTCCTGTTTCTGCTTTCGGTTTCGACGGTTTTGCAGACGCAGTTTCCATGATGAACATTGAGGGTACAGACAATGACCCCGAGACCATTATGGCGTTCGCTTTTGTTTGTCCTGCGGACGTTGCGGCTATCCGTAAGGCACTCAAGGACGAACTCAAGTACGTTGAGTCCTTTGCTCGTACAGGTTATGTCGGCACAGTTGCCGGAGTAAACCTTTACACCAAAAAGGACGCAGTTAAGGGAACGGTCATTGTCGGTGTTAAGAGTGCAGTTACCCTTTTCAACAAAAAGGGTGTTGAGATCGAACAGGCACAGAGAAATAGTGACGACGCTAATATCCGTCTCAATACTATTTTCTCTCGTAAGTACTACGTTGCCGCACTCACCGACGAGCGTAAGGCAGTTAAACTCCTTGCAGGAGCAACAGCCGCAGTTACAACCGATACTACTGTTACTTCCGGCAAGACTTACTACGAGGCAAGCGGACTCGGCTACGTTGAGGTTGAACCCGCAGAGGGCGCAAATCCCAAGTCTCTCGGTTACTACGAGATCACAGTTGCGTAAGAATGAAAGGAGGCGGGCGGCATGACAGACGCAGAAAAGTTGACAAACCTCAAGGCTATGGTCGGCGACTCTGATAGTGACGACGTGTTGTCCGCTTATCTTAATCTTGCGGGACGTAAGATCATAGCCAAGGCATATCCGTACAGAGACGACATTACGGAAGTTCCTGCAAAGTATGATTTCTTACAGGTTGAGATCGCGGCATATATGCTCAATAAGCGTGGTGCAGAGGGTGAGGTTTCACATACGGAGAACGGGATTTCCCGAACCTATGAAAAAGCAGACATTCCTACCTCAATGCTACGCACGATCGTTCCTCATTGTGGGACATTCTCAAGTGAGGAGGGCGAGTAATGAAATGTATGGAGCGGAACAAAGTTCGTTTCTTCTACGCTCTCTATGAGGGCAGAACGGACATTATCGACGAGTATGGAAATGTTACAGGCGAACATGAAGTAACTCACGGCAACCCTACCGAGTGTTTTGCCAACATATCAGCCGCCAAGGGCGAGACCATGAGTCGGCAGTTTGGAGAGGACGAGTCCTACGACAAGGTGATTGTTATGGATAACAACGCTCCTGCTATCGACGAGTATTCAATCTTATGGGTTGATACAGAGCCGGAACTTGACGAACACGGCGCACTTGCTCTTAATGAGGACGGCGAGGTTGCTACTCCTCACGATTATATCGTGAAAAAGGTAGCGCGGAGTCTCAATAGTGTGTCGTATGCAATAAGCAAGGTAAAGGTAAGTGGGTAAGACAGTAATCAAATTTGGGTTGTCGGAAAGCGAAATTGATAGGGCGATAAAGGAACTCGCAGATTATAAGCGAGAAATCCAACGCAAGACCGAAATATTGCGCGATAGGCTTGCGGCAGAGATCGCCACAAACGCGCAAAGCGGATTTACGGGAGCGATAGTTGACGATCTCCTCAAGGGAGGCAAGAAATACGCCGAGGTCACGGTAGGCTACTCACACGAGGGCGACTTGACTGTGGTAATCGCAAACGGAACAGACGCAGTTTGGGTAGAGTTTGGAGCGGGTGTATATCATAACGGTTCGTCCGGCACTTCTCCTCACCCCAAGGGTGCAGAACTCGGTATGACGATAGGCGGCTACGGTAAAGGAATGGGTAAAAAGTCAACATGGGGATTTCGTGACGAGGACGGAGAACTCCATTTAACACACGGAACACCCGCGACAATGCCTATGTATAACTCAATGAAGTTAGTTACCGACCACATAGCCGAGATTGCAAAGGAGGTCTTTACATGATAGACGCGGAGAGCGAAATCTTTAACGCTATACAGGCGAAAGTCAGAGAGGTTTTTCCGAAAGCCTTTATCACAGGTGAGTACGTTGCCGCTCCGTCCACTTTTCCGGCAGTCTCAATCGTGGAGATCGACAATGCTACTTATCGTAATTCACAGACCGAGAGCATGGTTGAAAATCATGCGGCGGTCACATACGAGGTCAACGTCTACTCAAACAAAAAGACAGGTAAAAAGTCAGAGTGTAAGGCTATTGCCGCTCTCGTAGACGACGTTTTTGCAGAGTTAAATTTCACTCGCAGAATGTTAGAACCTGTCCCAAACCAAAATGACGCAACAATTTATCGTATGCTTGGACGGTACAGAGCCGTCATAGGCAGAGATCACACAATTTACAGGAGGTAAAAAGTTATGGCTATTTCAACCTACAAGATTTTTCTCATGGTAAAAGGTACAGGCGATACCTACTCAAAGTTGATCGACATTAAGGACTTCCCCGATCTCGGTGGTGCGCCGGAAATGCTCGAGACAACTACCCTGTCTGATAATATGCAGACTTACATTCCGGGTATTCAGAGCCTTGACGCTCTTGAGTTCACAGCGAACTACACCAAGGCAGATTTCACTACTCTCAAGGGTATGGAGGGTACTGAAAAGGATTTCGCAGTTTGGTTCGGTGGAACAGAGTCCGGCGGAGTACTCACTCCCGACGGTTCGGACGGTAAGTTCGAGTTCAAGGGTCAGTTATCCGTATTCCCTGTGGGCGGTGGCGTAAATGAGGTCGTTGATATGACTATCACTATCGCACCCTCTACACCTATCACGGTAGGCGCGTAAGCGGTAACAAGGCGGCGGGCGTTCTTGTAGGAGAGAACGCCCCCTGCTTATAAAACATTTTTCCAAAGTTTAAGGAGGACAGAACAATGGCAAAACAGTTGAAGTTTGAGTACAACGAAAAGGAATATACCCTTGAGTTTACTCGTAAGACAGTAACGGAAATGGAGAAAAAGGGATTTATCGCGTCACAGATCACCGATAAGCCTATGAGTACCCTGCCCGAGTTATTCAGAGGAGCATTTCTCGCTCACCACCGCTTTGAAAAGCAGGAAGTGATCGACGAGATTTTTGCAAATCTTACCAACAAGGAAGATTTAATCGGGAAGTTGGCGGAAATGTATAATGAGCCGATCATGGCTCTCGTAGACGAACCCGATAAGTCGCCAAAAAACGTGAATTGGACGGCGACTTGGTAAGAGACGAGAGGTCGCTGTCCTCCTACGAGGGGAGTAGGGGTTCTGCTCCTGCTCCCCTCAATTCTTATCACGAGAAGTTCGAGGAGTTGTTTCCTTACTATTTGTCGATAGGAATGACCTACGAGCAGTATTGGGACGAGGACAGTACGTTGGTGGTATTTTACCGCAAAGCCGAGGAGATACGGCGTGACAAAATGAACACGCAACTATGGTTACAAGGTGCTTATTTCTATGAGGCACTCACAAGGGTATCTCCTATACTACACGCTTTTGCGAAACGCGGGACAAAACCTGTTCCGTACCTTGAACAGCCGTTATCCATTACGGAGGAACAAGAACGTCGTAAGCGGGAGGAAAAAGAACGTAAGGTTTATGAAAAGGGACTCACGCGCATGGCGGGTTTCATAGCAAAACATAATAAGCAATTCGAGAGAGGAAGTGAGAATACATGAGCGATATGACAATCGACCAACTTAAAATTGAGGTTGAGGCGAGTTCCCAAACCGCCGCAAGTGGTATCGACGCACTTTCCGCCTCTCTTGAGAAATTGAAGTCAGCAACCAAGGGCGGGTTGGGTTTAACGTCGGTAACAAATCAGTTATCTAAACTCAACACCGCCTTATCTGCTGTGAGCAGGGCAAACGCAGGGAAACTCTCTGATTTTGGTTATGCCTTACAGAAATTACAGGGTGCGAGCAACATAAAACTCTCGTCCTCTATTGCTCCGCAGATACAGAACATTGGCAACGCCGTACAGTCTTTGAACGGTGTTGGTTTTGGTAAGGTTTCCGAGTTGGTTACGGCATTACAGCCTTTATCTACTATCGGTAAATCTAACCTCAACTCATTCATTTCGCAATTAACAAGACTCCCACAGGCATTACAGGGTCTTAAAAACATAGATATTAAGAGTCTCACCGCGCAGATACAGCAGTTGTCAGACGCTATGCGTCCTCTTGCCGACAACATGGGTAAGATCGCGGCAGGGTTCGCGGCTTTCCCGAACCGTATTCAGAGACTTATCAAGACGACAAACAACCTCTCAAGGAGTAATGAAAAAGCCTCCAAGAGTTATGTAAACTTGGCGGCTAAACTTGCTATTGCTATCAATATGGTACGCGCCGCAGGACGTGTGATCGCAAGCATGATTAACCAAGCGAACAAGTACATTGAGGATATGAACCTCTTTACGGTTTCAATGGGTAAATATGCAGAGGAGGCAAGCAAGTACGCAGAAAAGGTAAGTGAAGTCCTTGGACTTGACCCCGCCGAGTTCATGCGTAATGAGGGTATTTTCAATACGATCATCAAAGGTTTTGGTGTAGTTGAGGACAGAGCCTACAAAATGTCGAGAAACCTCACACAGTTAGGTTATGATATTTCCTCATTCTACAATATCTCCTTTGAGGACGCTATGACAAAATTACAGTCGGGTATCTCGGGAGAACTTGAGCCTCTCCGTAGGCTTGGTTATGACCTGTCCGTTGCCCGTTTACAGCAGGAGGCGTACACACTCGGTATCGAGAAAAAGGTCTCTGCTATGACACAGGCGGAAAAAGCGGAACTCCGCTACTACGCTATTATGACACAGGTTACGGACGCTCAAGGCGATATGGCTCGTACAATCGACGCTCCGGCAAACCAACTCCGTATCTTACAGGCACAGATCACACAATGCGCTCGTGCTTGGGGTAATCTGTTTATTCCTATCTTGAACGCAGTTCTGCCCTATTTGATCGCAGTCGCAAAAGTATTGAGAATGATCGCGGAGATTATCGCAGGATTTTTCGGTATTAAAATTCCTACGGTCGAGTTCAATAAAGGTTTAGGAGGCGCGGCAGGGTCGGCGGGTGACGTTGCCGACAGTCTCGGAGACGCAGAGGACTCTCTCGGAAATGCCGCTAAAAAGGCAAAAGAGGTTAAAAATGCCCTCCTCGGTATTGACGAGTTAAATATAATCTCCCCTCCCGACGAGGACGACGGTTCGGGTAGTGGCAAAAAGAAAAAAGATAACGGTCTCGGTGATATTGGCGGAGGCGGTTTTGACTTCCCTCTCCCCGAGTATGATTTCCTTGGAGACGTACAGGACAAGATACAGGGTATCATAGACAAACTGCTCGATTGGCTCGGTCTCAACAAAAAGATTGAGAATTGGGCGGACTTTATGAAAACCCGTCTGTATGACATTCTCACCGTTGTAGCGGCAATCGCCGCAGGAATAGCCTCTTGGAAGTTGCTCAAGTTCCTAAAGGATTTGGGTCTACTTAAACTCGGTTTGGGGCAGATTACAGGACTTGCCCTCGCTATCGGAGGCGCAGTTGCTTATATCCTCGAGTATTGGAACGCGTGGGTAAATGGTATGGACTTGGAGAACACCATTATCCTACTCGGGTCTATGGCGGCAATTATCGGCGGTTTGTATCTCGCTTTTGGTGGTTTGGGAGCGGCTATCGGTGCAGTTGTGACAGGTGTTGGACTTCTCGTATTGGCTATCCGAGACGCTTTCAAAGATAAGGTCAATGAGTTCAATTTCGGTGGCATGATCGTCGGTGCAATCACAACCTCCCTCGGTGCGGCAGTCGCAGGAGCAAAGATAGCACCTATCCTCATTAAACTGTTTGACCCTGCTCTCTTTGTTGAGATTGGAGCAAAGGGCGCGGCGGCACTCGGCGCAGGAATAGCCGGAGGCGCGGCGGCGGCAGTTACAGGTATCGCTCTCTACTTTGTAGGTATTTGGGACGCTATCAAGAACCGTCTGAATTGGCTCAACGGTATGCTTATCGGAGGCGGTGCTACCCTCGCAGGAGCGGGTATCGGTGCTATGATCGGTGCTTTAGGAGGTCCGATTGGAGCGGGAATTGGCGCACTTATCGGGCTTGCAGTCGGTCTTATCACAGACGGTATTATCGCAATCGTGCAGAATTGGGACGCTATCAAGGAATGGTGGTCGGGAGTATGGTCTCGTATCACAGGTTGGTGGACGGGTACAGTCGTTCCGTTCTTCCAAGGAATACCCGCTTGGTTCGGTCAGAAAATCGACGCTATCAAGCAGTTCTTTGTTGATAAGTGGACGGCAATCGTTACTTTCATGCAGAGCATACCCGACAAGATCAAAGCGGTTATCGCCGCAATCGGTCAATGGTTTTCAGAATTACCCGGAAAAATCGGTTACGCTCTCGGTTATGCCCTTGGCGCAATCGTGAAATGGGTGGTTGATACAGCGAACTATCTGAAAGTCAAGATACCCGAGACAATCGAGAATATCCGTAAGTGGTTCGCGGAACTTCCTGCGAAAATTCAGAACGCGATAGCCTCTGCGGTTACAAAGGTAATGACTTGGGGACAAAATATGTGGAACGCCTTTAAGACCAAGGTACAGCAGATTATCACCTCTGTTCAACAATGGTTTGCGGGTCTCCCCGAGAAAATCTACAACGCTATCAAAAATGCGATAAATAAGGTCGCTACTTGGGCGAACGATATGATTGCCAAGGTCAAAGAGGTAGTACCCAAGATCATCACAGCGATTGTCGATTTCTTTAAGGAATTACCTCAAAAACTCTACGATTTGGGTACAGACATAATTAACGGACTGCTCAACGGTATCAAAAACGCTTGGGAGTCACTCAAAAGCGGAGTTAAGGATTTCTGCGGAGGTTTCGTACAGGGATTTAAGGACGCACTCGGTATCGCGTCTCCGTCCAAGGAGTTTGCTACCGTGGGTGAGTTCTCGGCAGACGGTTTGATCGTCGGCGTGCAGGACAAATTCAATGCAGTAAAAACTACCATGACGGATTTTGCCGGAAAAGTACTCTCTTGGTTCGAGGGTAGCGGTGAGAGCGGTATTGTAGGTAAGTTCAAAACTACTGCAAGTGACGTAGTAAAAGGCTTTAAGGATAAGGTGAGCGGTACTTATACGACCGTGAGGAGCGCAATCTCCACATGGACGAGCGACATTAAGAACTACTTTACTAACTCCTCTCTCGGTGCAATCAATGTGACAGAGTTCGCAAAGTACGCACAGAATACGATCTCGGGATTTAAGGATAAGATCACCAACACTTATACAACCGTTCGTACCTCAATTCAGACTTGGGCGAGCGACATTAAGGATAGATTTATCAATCCGTCCCTTGGTGCTATCAACAACACGACGTTCGGACAGTATGCGAGCAACGTGATCTCGGGATTTAAGGATAAGGTAAGCAGTACTTATACCACAGTCCGCACGGCAATTACTACATGGGCGAGTGATATTAGAGATAGGTTCACAAACAGTTCTTACGGCGGAGTAAACTCCTCAAAGTTCTCTGATTTCGCAAAGAACGTGGTTGACGGTTTTAAGAACAAGGTAAGCAGTTACTACAGCACCGCACAAAGTACAATGCAGTCGTTCGGTAACTCGGTAAGAAGTTGGTTTGAGAAACCCGACGGACAGAACACTCTTGTATCACAGTTCGTTGACATTGGTAAAAACGTAATACAGGGATTTATCGACGGTGTGTCCGCTCTTTGGGATAAGGCTATGAACAAGATAAAAGATTTTGGTAAGTCGATTATCTCCAAAGGTAAAGAGGGAACAGACGAGGCGAGTCCGTCCAAGGCATTTAAGAAAATCGGTGCTTTCGTAGTAGAGGGATTTAATATCGGTGTCGATAATATGATACCCGCCTCCGTAAAGACAATGGATAAGTGGCTCGGTAGTATCAATAATTTCGACGCTCCTACAATGGATTTTGCGGTAGATACCTCGGCTCTCAAGTATTACAACACCGACGATTTCACCAAGGCAGTATCGGCAGACGTGCAGTCTCATTCCTCATTCACAGCGACAGGTTTCAAGGAGGGTATGCAGGAGTTCTACGAGCAGTACTTACAGCCTACCATGACACAAATCGCAGAGGACACTCGCAGACAGGCAGATAAGGCAGAGATCACTAACGTACAGATTGGTAATCGTGCTGTGAGAGACGCAGTTGTAACACAGCAAAGAGCAGACGGTTTTCAGTTTGTCAAAGCATAAAGGAGGTAGCACATGGCATATTTAGCAATAAACGGTTATGAGTTACCTCCCTGCAAGCGTGGCGTACACGTTATAGTCTCGACCGCAGTTGACGCAGGGAGAAACGCAAACGGCGTTGTTGTGGGTCAGCGTATCGGTCGAGACCTTTACAAGATTGACGGGTTAGAGTGGGCGTGGCTCTCGGCGGAACAATGGAACAGGATTTTACAGAGTATGAGTAATTTCTTTTTCTATGTGACATTTCAAGACCCTGTGTCCGGCTCTCCTAAAACCGTGAAAATGTACTGCGGCGACAGGCAGGGAGAGGAATATTGGGTAGACGAGAACGGACACCCGAGGTTTTACAGGAATTGCAAGGTAAACTTGGTTGACACAGGAGAATGACATAATGATTTACCCCGAGCAGAAACACCCGTATGTATCACAAATACTTTATATTTTACGGCACTTTGTAAAGGAGAAGTTGAGTAAATGCAAAAAGTCTCGAAAGCATACAAACAAGGCATAAAGAAGTCTCTCCGAGACCGTGCTTTCATAATGATTTCGTTCGGACTTGTCAATCAAGAGGCACAGGCGAAAGCGAGTATCGACGACGGAGATTTTGCTTATTTCTCCAACGTCTCGAGCCTTTTTGGACAGCATTACGACGATACCATATATGCGACTCTTGAGCAGGATTTCTCAAAGGTGGACGGCACAATGTTTTTCCTCCCAAGACCGAACACCTCAAACGCATATTATGACACAGGACTTGTAGGACGTGATCTTGTCTCCGAGGGACAGTATGAGTTGACAATCAAACTCAACACCCTGCCTACGGATTTCAAGGGTATCACGATCAATTTCGGAGAGAATTACCCGATTGATTTTGATATGATCGGCGCGGACGGACAGGTAATCGAGTTCCGCGATAATCAGAGCGCGATATTTACTACAGAGGAGGTTCTTTATCATACAACCTTTGTGAAACTCGTATTTTATCGCATGAAAAATGAGGTGTCCCGCCTCCGTATCTACTCTATCCGATTTGGTTACGGCTTGGTTTATTACAATGACTCGGTTATGGACTCCTCTCTTGAGTCTTACGTCTCCCCGATAGGTGCGGACATACCGCAGATTGATTTCTCGGTAACACTCAAGAATTACGACCATTACTTTAATGTTGATAACCCTCGGTCGGCTATCAACTTCCTCGAGACAGGACAGGAAATGGATATTTATTACGGTCTCACCCTGCCCGACTCGACAGACGTGGAATGGATAAAAGCAAATCACCTGTTATGTTCCGAGTGGGAGTCAGACGATTTTACAGCGACAATCCGTTGTCAAGATCGTTTCCGTAATATGGCTACCGAGTATTACAGAGGTCTTTACAGGGCGAACGGTATCTCCTATTACAACTTGGCTCTCCTCATTCTTGAGGACGCGGGCGAGGAGAACTACTACATTGACCCTCACCTCAAGACACTTTATACGAAAAATCCTATGCCTCGAGTTCCTCACAAACAGGCATTACAGATCATAGCAAACGCTTGTCGTTGTACTCTCATGCAGACTCGTAACGGTGGTATCTCGATTAAATCGAACTTTGCGCCGGACAAGACAATCTCATGTAACGACGAGACAGACTACTCAAGCATAGGCGCGGTTCTCGAGGAGGACGTAAAGCAGGAGTACGCTACTCTCGCCGCCGAGTATGCAACCGTGGACGGTGCTATGTTCTTTTTACCTCGCAATCAGCAGAGAGGTATTTACACAGGCTTTGTGTCTGCGGCAATCTCCGACGAAAATTGCGAGTTTGAGACAAATCCGATTGTGACCTTACAGCAGGAGGCGGCTTGTATGTATTACGGTCTCCGTATGGTATTTGGTAACGCTCTCCCTGCGGCAATCACAATCAGAACCTACAACAACGGTGATCTCGTCGAGGAATATGAGGTTGAGGAGGAAATCGAGAAAACACTTGTTATCCTCCACGATTTTGATGATTTCGACAAAATGGAGATCGAGTTCACGGCTACGGCAGAGCCTTATAACCGTATTATCCTCAACTACTTTGCTTTCGGTGATATTACAGATTTCACAATGGAGAGAGCCGATATGACCTCCTCTCCTAAAGCAATCAAGCAGGAACTTGTCAAGGAAGTAATCGTACCTTGTTATCAATATCAGAACGGCACACAGCAGGAAAGTCTCATAAGCGAGGAGGCAAATTTCACCGCAGGAGAAGTCAGAACCTATTTTGTAGGTGAACCGTCCTACGGCTTTGTGGCTAAACTGAATGACGCTACCACAGGTGTCACGATTGTAGAGTCCGGCAACTACTTTGTTACTGTCCGCTTTACCTCTACCGTGTCAAATGCCCGCTTTGAGGTATTTGGATATAGATACAAGATCGTCGAGCGATACGCCGTAAATACTCTCCATGAGAGAGGTAAGACGGTCAAATGGGAGAACCCGCTTATATCTGATATGACAATGGCTCAAGACCTTGCCGAGTGGCTCGGTGACTACTACACCTCGGGTATCGAGTATGAGTATGACAACCGTGGTTTCCCCGAGATAGACGTAAACGACATTGTTTATCAAGAAAACGAGTTCTACGACGGCATGAAAGTAAATATCTACCGTCAGACGATTAACTTTAACGGCGCGTTTAGTGGCAAGATCACAGCAAGAAGAACAGGAGGATATTAAGGTATGGCATGGCAGACACCTAAAACAGATTGGTACGGTGGAATAAGTGCTACGACAGGTCTCTATGAGGGGGACAGGTTCAATGCCGTAGATTACAACCGTATTAAGAATAACCTCGCTTATCTGCGCGATTTGGCTATTACAATGTACGACAAGTTCAATATAGTTTCCCCGAGTGGCGATAAGGCTATGGGTGACTACTATTACGCAGACGAGATCAATCAACTCGAGGATAATCTCGAGACGATCAATCTCAATACTCTCAAGGAGTCCTACGGCGACAAGCCTGTTTATAACGCAAACGGTAACACCCCAACTTATACGGAATTGAACAGACTCGAGAGCGCAATATTGGACTTATACGACAAACTTCACAACCAAAGCGACGGCAGGAGGACGTTCACATGGAATTTTGGAATGAAAGGAGGAATTTTCTAAATGGCATGGGAATTATTACCTGTTGATTACACAGACGCGGTGTGGAGCGGTCTCAAAAGGTTTAATCAGATAGAGAACCAAGACGGGACAGTTTCATTTGAGGACGTGACTGTGTACTCACAAAAAGAAAAGTCGTTCTTTGGTGCGAGGGACGCAAACCGTATGAATGAGGCGTTGAATACCCTTATGAGTATGGTCGAGCAGGGAACAGATTTGTACGAGGCATTTCAGATTTACTTTAATACTCAAAAGACCCTATTTGAGAACGCCTCGAACGAGGATTTGGAGGCATTTTCAATCTACCTCGATAATCTGCGTGCTACTGCAAATGCGGACGTTGGCGCACTCAAGAACAAGTACACACAGGAAATGACGGCGTTTGAGAAACAGCAGGAGGCTCTTTTCACGACTTGGTTCGACTTGATAAAGGGACAACTCGGTACAGACCCCGCCGGACATTTGCAGAATGAGATTGACATTCTCTTACAGCACATCAAGAACCTTGCTATAAAGGTTCATATCACAGACACGGTAGGAACTACCGACCCCGTTGTGATTACGAACCTCACCACAGGAACGGTCTATCGTATGACCGATTTCACAAAACCTTTGTATTTAACAGAGGCGGGAACATATCGCCTTACAAGTTCAAACGAGAACTACTTTGTTGCTCCGGCGGTTATGACGATCGACCACACAGACGTTATGACAGACAAGCAGTTCAGACTTGTAGACGGTGGCGGACTTGCCTTTGTTAATGGATATGTAGGCAGTTATGTAAATCATTAAGTTTAAGGAGGTACAGACAATGATTAAGTTTCCTAAAAACCTCGCAACAGCCGAGGACGTAAGAAATTGCCTCGAAATGGTAAGAGCGGGCATTTTCAAGAAAAAGGATTTGCTCAAGGCTATTATCAAGTTGGAAAATCAGAACTATTCAACTTGCCCTATCCTTGAGAAAACCGAGGAGGACGTAACCCTTGTATATTGTGCAGAAATGGATAATTACGAGCGTGTGCTTGTGGGTGAGTCCGAGTTATCAATCGCCGGAGTAGAGCATATCGTTGACGAGGAGACACAGCAGAGAGTAAAGACTATCGTTACTTTCAACGAGGAAGTTCCTGCGGACGCTACAACGGTTCGCCTTGAGGTTTCACCTACAATCTATCAGAGAATAGGTATGAGCAAGGCAGAAATGGACGAGATAAAGGAGGAAATGAGCAATGAGTAAGTTTTATGGTTATGACGAGAATATGCAGAACGATATTGCCAAGATCACTACACCTAAACTCTCTCTTATGTCCGACGTAGTTGCTCCTGTCAAGGAGTACTTATATGTGGACGACGAGGGGACTCTCATTCTTGAGGGTGGTGTGTTGATCGCTGTAGGTGACTCTGTATTCAAGACAGAGGAGACAGAACTTGGTTCTGCAAACTTTGACGCTACTGTGAGTACACTCACAGTCGGAAATGACTACTACGTTTATATTTGCGACCCTACAAACGGAGACGCAACCGACTTCTCCGCAGAGGCTTATCGTATTTCCAAAAATTCAACATACCCGAACGGATTTACCGCTCTCAACTCTCGTAAGATCGGTGGTTTCCATTATGGTATCGTTCGTGCGGTTGACGAGGAACACGTCCCTATCTCTGCGGGAGGTACTCCTATGGGTAGTGGTTGGAAAACAAATACGGCGGCAGGGATTGTTCCTAACTCTGTTTGGACTCTCCTCAATCGTCCTACTTGTGACCCTGCGGGAATGGTTAAAGTCGGTGATATGTGGGTTGACATTTATCTGTCCTCCGACGACGGCTACAACGGTCTCGCCTCAAAGTTCGGTGTAAATCCGATCACAGGTACAGAGGGTCTTAATTGGTATATTGCCAACGAAAAGGCTCTCCGCGTAGGTAAGAGACTTCCCTCTTACGCAGAATTTTGTCAGTACGCTTATGGTTCTCCGCAGGGTGAGGACAACAATAACACTTATGCTTGGAGTAAGACTACTAACACAGGTAGAGCAACCACAGGTAGCGTACAGCACGCCGTTTCTGCGTTTAACGTAAGAGACGCAGTTGGTAACGTATGGGAGTGGCTCGACGAACTCTTACACGACCCTACAGCCGCAAGCGCAAATTGGTACAATCCTATGAGCGGACAGGAAGTCGGACAGATTTACGAGTACTCCGAGACAGGACTCCACGCCCTCCTTGGCGGTGGTTTTTGGAACGGCGGCGTTCACGACGGCTCTCGTACTGTGGCTTGCAACCATTTCCCTTGGGTCGTCAACTCGGACGTTGGCGTGCGTTGCGTCTGTGACTCGCTGTAAGCAGTTGGGGAGGCGCGAAAGCGCACTCCCCTTTAACACAAAACTTTGGAGGTAGATCACTTTGGAACTTAATACAGGTTATCAGTCTCCCTACGGGAACGACGAGGACACTTTAAGAATGGACTATAAGCATACGGACGCATATCAAATGACATACGACCTGTCTGTTTATCTTCATAAAAAGGTTGCTACGTTCCCGAAATATGAGAAGTTTACTCTGCAAAAGGATATTAGAGAGACGGTTGACGACATTATGGACGAACTCGAAATGTACGAAAAGACCAAGGTTGCAAGTCATTTATACGCGGCAGATCGTAACAAATCGAAACTCGTTCGTAAAATCAGACTCGCACATGATCTCAAGTACTCCGGCATGAACAATCGCTCATATCATTATGTGTCCGAGCAACTCGGATATATCGGAGGTTGTATAGGTGGTCTTATCAAAAAGGTTAAGGAAGAAAAGAATAAACAAAGGAACATGGGGTAACTGTTAATTCGTCTCGCGGTTGGGAGCGAAAATTTGCTCCACGCCCTCATTGGCGGTGGTAATTGGAACAACGGCGTTCACGACGGCTCTCGTACTGTGAATTGCAACAATTACCCTTGGAACGTCAACTCGAACATTGGCGTGCGTTGCGTCTGTGACTATTTACTTTTTAGATTGGTGTATCTACGGATTGCCAACAAGGATTACACACAAGTAGTCAGACGGTTATCCCGTCCCGTTAAGGGCAAAGTTACAAGAGCCAAGCCGCATAGTAGCAAAAGCGAACCCGTGGTGAGGTATTTATGAAAAGAAAAGGTCAACTATGGGAGCAGATATGCACGTTTGATAACGCGCTATCTGCCTACCATAAGGCAAGAAAAGGTAAGAGGTTTAGGATTGAAGTTGTTGAGTTCGAGCAGGAACGAGAACAAAATCTCTTAAAATTGATCGAGAGTCTCAAAGACCTCTCATATCATGCAGGACGCTATAAGGTATTTAAGATATTTGAACCAAAGGAACGTATCATCATGGCTTTACCGTTCCGAGACCGAGTAGCACAGCACATGATTTGTAACTACATTGAGCCAATATACGAAAAGCGGTTTTACACCCACTCTTACGCTTGTCGTAAAGGTAAGGGAGTTCACGAGGCGAGTGATACCCTACAGCGTTGGCTCTACAATTTGGAGGTAGTACAAGGGAAACAGGTTTACGCCTTAAAGTGTGATATTCACCACTATTTTCAGAGCGTAGATCACGAGGTCTTAAAACAGCAAAACAGGCGGTATTTCAAGGATAAGGAGTTACTTACTATACTTGATCGCATTGTAGATCATAACGGAGTATTCCCCGACGGTAAGGGTATTCCTGTAGGAAATCTCACGAGTCAGTTGTTTGCAAATGTCTATCTGAATGTGTTAGACGAGTTTGTAAAGAACGACCTCCGCTGTAAGTACTATATACGCTACATGGACGATTTTGTTATCCTGTCCGATAGCGTGGAGGAACTCAAAGAGATTTGGGCGAGGTTAGACTCGTTCCTCGCAGAACACTTGAAATTGACTCTCAATCCCAAGACAACGATTGTTTGTGCCAAGAACGGTGTCGATTTTGTCGGTTATCGACATTTCAACAGCACAAGAAAAGTCCGCAAGGGTGCTATGCGGCGTATGAGAAAACTCCTACATGAATTAGAGATAGGAGAAATCGGCAAAACTCAATTTGAGCAATCATTTCAAAGCCGGATTGCAAGCATGGAACACGCGGACACCTACCACCTTATTCAAGGTTACAAGGCGGAGGCGAGTAAGTTGCTAAAGGCGGCATAACTGAAAGGAGGTGGTTAAGAATGGTAAGTATTGAGGCGGTAGTATTAGCGATTTTCGGAAGTACAGGTCTTTGGTCTTTGTTGACTTACCTCGTGCAGAGACGCGACAAAAAGGTTTCAATAGAGGGTAAAATGCTCCGAGGTCTCGCACATGATCGTATCTTGGCTCTTGGTGAGGAGTACATTAAGCGAGGCTCGGTAGATACAGACGAGTACGAAAATTTGCATGATTACCTTTACATTCCTTACAAAGAACTCGGCGGAAATGGCACAGCCGAGAAAATAATGGAGGACGTAAAAAAGTTACCAATTAAGGAGGTGCAGAGAAATGGCAGTAAGAGTAGGTAGCGCAAGAATTGACGAGCGCGGTAATGCGACAGGCGGTAAAGCCGGAGACCAAACCAAGGGCGAGGTCTCTACACAGGCTTGGTACAAGCACTCAAAAGGTTGGGTTGTTCTGCGTGCAAAAGACGACGCGACGAGAAGTAAGATCGCCGAGGCTATGGAGGCGGCTTGTGCGAACAATCACATAGGCTACGATCAAAGTCAAAGGAATACTTTATATAATGCGGCAAAGAGCAAGGGATTTGACCCGTCCAAGATCACAACCGACGTAGAGACGGACTGCTCCGCTCTTGTGCGTGTGTGCCTTGCTTACGCGGGCATACAGGTCGCAGACTTTAACACAGCGAGCGAGAAATCGGTTATCGAGAAAACAGGCAAATTTGAGGTGATTACGGCGGCAGGAATGTGTAACTCCTCAACTAACCTCAAGAGAGGGGACATTCTCGTAACCAAGACCAAAGGACACACCGTTGTCGTTCTTGACAATGGAGCAAACATAAATGTCGTTCCTGCTCCCGCTCCTGTCTCCAACGTCGCTAAAGTGATTTGGGACTTCTTTAAGGGAAAAGGTCTTACCGAGTGTGGCGTTGCCGGACTCATGGGAAATCTGAAAGCAGAGAGCGGTCTCAAGCCGACCAACGTGCAGAACTCCTATGAGGCGAAACTCGGTCTGAATGATGATACTTATACCGCCGCCGTTGACAATGGTTCTTACACGAACTTTGAAAAGGACGCGGCAGGGTACGGTCTCGCACAATGGACTTATCATACTCGTAAGGCAGGACTCCTCAAGGCGGCTCGTTCCGCAGGAAAGTCCGTCGGTGATCTCAACGTGCAGTTAAACTACCTGTGGACTGAATTGCAGGGGTACAAAAAGGTTCTCGCAGTCTTACAGACCGCTACTACCGTTCGTGCCGCCTCCGACGCAGTTCTTGTAGATTTTGAGAAACCCGCAAATCAGACCGAGGCGGTCAAGGTAAAGCGTGCCTCCTATGGTGAGGAGTACTACAAGCAGTTTGCCACAGGCAAGCAGAGCGTTTCTACTCCTGCTCCGGCGGCAGGGTTCAAACCTTACACCGTGAGAGTCACAGCGAGTGCGCTCAATATCCGTGCGGGTGCAGGAGTTGAGTTTAATAAGGTCGGTTGTCTCGGTAAGGGGGAGATTTATACGATCATAGAGGAGAAAATGAACGGCTCTACCAAGTGGGGTAGGCTCAAGAGCGGTAAGGGTTGGATTTCCCTTGCTTATACAAAGAGGGTGTAAGGCTATGAGAGGGGAAATTAAAAAGACGGACAAAAGGACGTACACAAAAAGAGCCGTAAAGGTTTTGCTTGTGATCGGGGTAGTGAACGGGTCGCTACCCTACGTCCTGTCCTTTTTCGGTAAAGAACCCGTACAGGAAATGGGTATTGCGTGGGTAACTGAAATAGTGGCGGTCATTCTCGGGTATCTATGCAAATCATATTTCGAGACCAAGGCACAAAGAAAACAAGACCTCGAGGACGCACGTTTCGAGGCAGAACAGGAGGAAAACAATGAGTTATGAGTTTTTGTTTATCGCTTTAATGGCAATTTCGGTGTTCTCGTCCCTCACGGTCGAGGCAGTAAAGAAGTTGCTCAATGAAAAGGGCGTGAAATATGCTCCTAACCTCCTCGCCGCAATCGTATCGGTGGTCTTTACGGTCGCCGCTTGCGTATGCTACATTATTTTTGCGGGCGAGATCGTCACTGCAAAGGTGATCGTGGAGATTATCGTACTCGCGTTCCTATCATTCCTTACGGCTACTGTGGGATATGACAAAGTTATACAGGCTATTGCACAAATAAAAAGAGAATAGATTACTCTATTCTCTCTACTGTAAGTACAAACCCGAAAACATGGTCTGTGAAGAAGAACTCCACAGGGTTCAAGTTTGACTGATTTAGTGCAGTAAAACCCTCAATACTTGAACCCTCGACCGTGCTTGTATTCTGCCCCGAGACGTTAAAGGTGAGGGTTACTTTACGTCCTCCGTCGGGGGTGTCATAGACATAAACAGAATTTACGAGGGTGTCAACTATCCGCCTACGGTAGTCCTCATTATCAATATCGCCGTTCCTAAACGATTGCAACCAATATACAATGTGGTCTTTCGTGAGGAGCGGCTTTTTTAATTCCTCTCCGGCAATCTCACTCACAAGGGTTCTCTTGTCGTTCTCCAACTCCTCAAGGCGTGATTTGGTCGTCTCGGTGAGTATTCCCTGCTCTATGGCTTTCATAAGGTTATTTATGCGTTTCTCCGTTTCCGAGAGGTTTGCTTTGAGTCCCGAGAGATATGAGGAGTCGGCATATTCCTTTTCAATGATCTCCATAGCCTTATCTGCAATTCTATCTATGTTCTCGTCGGTGAGGACTGTCTCGACAGTATGACGTACAACAAAGTCCTCTATAGGTTGTTGTTTCTCATTCTGCTTGGTGCAACCGTGCTTATACTTCCTACAGTTACATTTATAGTACCTGTGGATTTTTCCTGTATGACTTGTCCCTGTCTCCCCTGTCATAAGAGAGCCACAATGCCCGCAAAAGAGTTTAGGTGTGAGTAAAAAGTCCTCCTTGGCTTTATTCTTGGCTCTCGCAGAGAAGTTGTGACGGAGTTTGGACTGTACTGTGTCCCACAGGTCTTTGTCGATTATCTGTGGCATACCTCCGGCAATCTCCACGTCCATATATCGGTACATTCCTATATATTTGTCATTACGCAGAATAGTCGGGATAGAGTTCTTTACGAACGGCTTTCCTCGAGAGGTTTTGTACCCGTGAGCGTTACAATGTGCCACGATCTCGGGTATTGATCTCCCGTCGGCGTACAACTCAAAAATCTCTTTAACGATCTTTGCACCCACAGGGTCAATCGCATAATGTCTCGTTTCGTCGGTGTAATACCCAAGAGGAGGACGTGAGGACACGACTATACCATGTAGAGCGTTCTCCTTGAGACCTCTTTTTACGGCTCGAGATAGGTTCTCGCTGTAATACTCGGCGTACCCCTCAAGGACAGACTCAAGGATAATTCCCTCCGGCTCGGCAGAGATAGGTTGCTTTACATAAATAACTTTGACCCCGTTCCTCTTGAGTTTGGCTTTATACATAGCCGAGTCATAACGGTTACGGGCAAAACGGTCAATCGTGTAAAGGAGCAGGGTGTCAAACTTACCCTTTTCCGAGTCCTTTATCATTTTCTGAAATTGCGGGCGTTTGTCCGTCTTACCGCTTATGGCATGATCGCAGTATTCACCTACTATTATAATGTCGTTTTTCTGCGCGAACTCGTGACACTCTCTTAATTGTCCCTCGATAGACTCCTCACGTTGGTTACTGCTTGAATATCGCGCATAAATTACGGCGTTCATTCTTTACCCTCTATGAGAGAGTAATAATACGCCAACAGGCGGTGTTTTTGACTCTCCGACAGTCCTTTATATCCTCTCTCGAGCATAACGATATTATCGTCAATCTTAAAGGTATAGTCGTAATCGTCCATAAAGAAATCTATTACAGAGCAGTCTAAAGCCTCTGCAAGTCTCTTGAGCATTTCCTCTTTTGGCAGAGAACCATTTTTCCACGCCGTAACCTTGTTTGGGGCGACCCCGATCGCCTTGAGTAGAGGGGTCGGCTTTGTCCCGCGTATATCGCAAATATGCGAAAAATTCTCCCAAAACGTCATAAAAATACCTCCTTTTGAAAAATTCCAAAAATCGGTATTGACAATTCCAATAACAATAACTATAATAACAATCAGAAATTCCAAAAATCGTAATTGACAATACCAAAGGACGGTTCTCGGAAGTGGCATTTCGCAAGAACCTCTGCGGTCGTTTTTGGTAACAACAATAATAACAATAATTCCGCTTTTTGTCAATGAAAATTCTGAATTTCGAGTCTGATAAGAGAGGAGGTAACTCAATGACTATTTTGGAACGCATGAATAAACTCGGCATTTCACAGGTTGAAATGATAAAGCGACTCCGTGAGCGAGGCACGGTAGTACAGCCGCCGGAAATGTCAAACATTCTGCGGGAGGTCTACACCTATCCCAAGAGTAAGAGGGTTCTGAATGAGTGCGACGCAATCCTGTCCGATCTCGAACGAACTCACCAATAAGCAGATAAAAGACCTCGCACAACCGTTGTTCTCGATCATCACTACCTTTTTCGAGGACGAGGAAAACAGAAAAGGATTTGAAAAATGGAAACAAGAAAAATCAGCAGACGCACAGTCGTCAAAATACAGGTCGGTTTCTTTTTAGGCTCTCTAATCTTAATCGGGTTTATCCTCGGCAGATTGACCGCCCCGAAAAAAGTCGTGGAGGTACAGCCGGAGGTTGAGACCGAAACCGAGACAGAAATCTCCTCGGAGAGTCCCAAAGAGGTAACGGTGGTTATCGTTCCTCCTGTGACAGAGCGTGAAAACGATCTCTACAACGTACCGCTCCCCGAGGCAATTCAAATGTATATGTTCGAGTGCTGTGCGAGTGACGACGTACCCACCGACCTTGTGATCGCGGTAATCGACAAAGAGTCCGATTTCGTAGAGGACGCAATAAGCGGTACAGGCGATTACGGGTTAATGCAGATCAACAAATGTAATCACGAGTGGCTTGAGGATTTATACGGTGTAACCGATTTTCTCGACCCTTACGACAATATCTTCTGCGGTGTAAAGATACTCTCCATGTACCTCGAGAGGTATGGAGACGTACACAAGGCTCTCATGGCTTACAACATGGGCGAGTCTAACGCTAAAGCATTGTGGGACAAGGGAATAGTTACCTCGGAATACAGCAGGGAGGTCGTCGCAATTATGGAGGAATACGAACATGGGTCAAGTAATGAAACTCGCTAACGGCTCTATTGAGACCATTCTCAATGAGCGAGATTTTGAGGACATTCTCGACAAGTACCTCGGAAGTGAGGCGGCGGACTATTGGCACGAACACTTTGAGGACTACGACGAGGCTATAAGCAAAGCCGAGGATTACGAGGATAAATGCCTCCGTGTTGAGGAATTGGAACGAGAAAAGGCAGAACTCGAGGACAGGATAACCGATCTCGAGAATAAGTTGGAGGAATTACAGCATGAAAACGGATAACAGATCACTCGGAAATAGTTTTGAGGACGAGTTTTCGAGACTGCTATTTGATAGAGGATTTTGGGTCAAGAAATTGGCACAGACACAGCAGGGTCAACCCGCAGACGTTCTCGCGGTGAAAAAGCACAAGGCATATCTTATCGACTGCAAGGTATGTTCCGGCGACGGTTTCCCGCTTGATCGCATAGAACCAAACCAAACAACGGCTATGGAGTTATGGCACGACTGCGGCAACGGTGACGGGTGGTTTGCTCTCCTATATGGAGACGGTGAGATCACAATGATTTCATTTACCACACTCAAGACGCACCGAGACGACCCCGAGAGGAAGTCAAAGACGCTCTCTTTTGAGGAGATAGTCAGAGACGGTATCTCTCTTGAGAGGTGGCTCGAGAAGAAATGAGAGTCACAATCTCAAACATTATAGCAGTCGAGGACGCTCCTGCGGCAGTTGAGTTGTGGTGTAAGAAGAACCTCACTCTCCCGAACCCCGATTATCAAAAGAAAATGCGTATGCACCTTTGGTTAGGGAACACGCCGCAACGTATCTCACTTTACGAGATACATGGAGACACTCTTGTACTACCGTTTGGGACATTGAGACGATTTCCCGAGTTTGCACCCGCAGACACCACCTATGAGAGCGTGTTCTGCCCCGCAGAGACGATTGAATACGGCGAGCCTATTCCACTCTACCCTTATCAAGAAAAAGCCGTCTGTGAGGTCGTCAGAGCGAAATACGGGATATTACAGAGTCCCGCAGGGAGCGGCAAGACACAAATGGGAATTGCTCTCGTGAGGGAGTTTAAGGGTAAAGCATTGTGGCTAACCCACACGCTCGACCTACTCAAGCAGAGTAAGGACAGAGCCGCGCAGTATATGAACCCCGACCTTTTTGGGACGATCTCGGAGGGACAGGTAAATATCGGTAAGGGTATCACATTTGCCACCGTGCAGACCATGAGCAAACTCGACCTCACACAGTACAAGAATATGTGGGACGTGGTGATTGTGGACGAGTGCCACAGGTGCGCCGGAACTCCCACCGCTATGACACAGTTTTATAAGGTTCTAAACGCTCTCGCGGCGCGTCACAAGATAGGTTTATCGGCGACAGTTCACAGGGCAGACGGAATGATTGAGGCTACCCACGCTTTACTCGGAGAGACGGTCTACACCGTACCCGACGAGGCAGTAAAGGACACGGTTGTTAAAGTTGGTGTCTACCCCGTAGGAACGGGCATACAGATAAGCAGGGAATGTCTCGACACAGACGGAACTCTCATGTACTCGAGGTTAATCAATTACCTCTGTGAGAACCCGTTTAGGAACACGATCATAGCAAACACTTTGAAAAACGAACAGGGTCGCTCCTGCCTCATTCTGTCAGACAGACTCGAACACCTTGAGTTGCTTATGAGTTGCCTACCTTATGAAATGCAAAAAGAGGCGGTAATGATAAGCGGCAAAATGACGAGCAAGACGGAAAAAGCAAAGCGAGAGGCGGCTCTTGAGGATATGAGGACGGGTAGGAAGAAATACCTATTTGCTACCTACTCTCTCGCAAAAGAGGGACTCGATATACCGAGGCTTGAGAGATTGTTCCTCACCACACCTCAAAAAGATTACGCGGTAATCACACAGAGTATCGGCAGGATTGCTCGTAAGTTCGACGGTAAGGCAGACCCGATAGCCTATGACTTTGTAGACGATATGGCTTACACGGTCAAGGCATATAAGAAACGCTGTACCACTTACAGGAAAAACGGTTGTTATTTCATAGAGGGAGGTAAATAAATGCGATTTGCAACATACGACATTGAAGTTTTCGCTTATGACTTCCTCGTGGTGTTTAAGGATAAAGAGACAGGTACTTACACCTGTATATGGAACGACAACGAGGCGATAGCCGCTTGTGTGAGCGACGAAACGATCTATGTAGGATTTAACAGTAAATTCTACGATCAACATATTCTTAAAGGAATTGCTTGCGGGTTTACTCCGCAGGAAGTGAAACAGTTAAACGATTTTATTATCGGCGGCGGGCAAGGTTGGGAATATCCTCCCCTGCGTGAGTTCTACTACACGTTCAATAACGTGGATATTAAGGACGATATGCAAGTCGGTCTCTCCCTCAAGGCTATCGAGGGACACTTGGGAATGAGCGTACAGGAGTCCACCGTTCCGTTCGATATTGGCAGACCTCTTACGCCGGAGGAACGAGCAGAGACCGAGTTCTACTGTAAGCACGACGTAGACACCACAGAGAGATTGATTGATCTCCGTAAGGACTATCTGAAAAACAAAGTGCAGATCGGTAGGCTCGCAGGGATAAACGAAATCAAGGCTATGGGAATGACAAACGCCAAGTTGACGGCGGCTCTCCTTAAAGCCTCACCTCAACCTCACAGCGACGAGCGCGAGTACGTCTATCCCAACAATCTCATGCGAGATTTCATTCCTAAAGAGGTATTTGAGTACTTTGACAAAATGCACGACCCGTCAATTCCCGACAAGGAATTGTTCTCGGAAAAACTTGAGATCACGATAGGCGATTGTCCTGTGACTCTCGGCTACGGTGGCATACATGGAGCGTTACCTAACTACATTTGGAGGGAAAACGGCTCTCGTATCAACCGTAACTACGACGTGGCGAGTTACTACCCGCACCTTATGACAATCTGCGGGTACACCTCAAGAAATATCCCGTCGGCAGAGATTTTCGAGGAGGTTCTTGATAAGAGAATGGCGGCAAAGGCGGCGGGTGACAAGGCTACCGCGAACGCACTCAAACTCGTTGTGAATACGACCTACGGCGCGTCTCTGAATAAGTACAACGACCTTTACGACCCTCTCATGGGTAGGTCGGTATGTGTCACAGGTCAATTATTCCTGCTTGAGTTGGCGGAACACCTCTATAGGGACGTGCCGGACTTAAAGATCGTGCAGTTGAACACCGACGGTATCATGGTCGAGTTTGACAAGCCTTATTACGACCTTGTGCTTGAGATCACAACAGAGTGGCAGAAACGTACAGGGTTTGAACTCGAGGAGGATAAGGTCGTACAGATCGCTCAAAAGGACGTAAACAACTACGTTGAAGTCCAAGAGGGAGGCAAAGCCAAGAGCAAGGGCGGTTATCTCGTAAGAGGTATCGCACCCGCAGGAGCGTTCAATATCAACAACAACGCTTGTATCGTGGCTACGGCAATTCAAGAGTATTTCCTGCATGATACGCCCGTGGAGGACACCATTTACGGTTGTGACGACATTACTCAATTCCAACTCATAGCAAAGGCAGGAATAAAGTACCGCGAGGCTTATCACATAGTAGGCGACGAGAAACAGCCTGTGCAGAGAGTCAACCGAGTATATGCGACCAAGGACGAGAAGTACGGAAAATTGTTTAAGGTCAAAGCCGAGGACGACAGTACAGCCAAGATCGAAATGCTCCCCGAGCATTGTGTGATCGACAACGACAATCAGTTAAGCATTAGCGACGTGGATAAAGATTTTTACGTCGAAATGGCAAAGAAACGTGTCAACGATTTCATGGGAATAAAACCCGAAAAGAAACAAAGGAGGACAAAAGAAATGGCACAGACAAAAGCAAGCACCACAGCAACAAAGGCAAAGGAGGACACTACGAAAATGAATGTTTTTCAGAAGTTGCTCCTCGCAAGGGCGAAATTCCTTGAGGCAGACGTGCAGAAAACAGGTAAGAATATGCACCTCTCATTCAAGTATTTCGAGTTGGACGACATTGTACCCCCTGCAACCCGTATTTTCTCGGAGGTAGGTCTTGTCCCTATCGTGAATTTCACGACAGACACAGCCACAATGACTCTCTACAATACGGACGCTCCCGAGGAGAACCCCGTTACTTTTTCCGCTCCGTTCAATCAGATCGAGCCGATTATCAGTAACACAGGTAAACAGGCAACAAACTCCATGCAAGCACTCGGTTCGAGCATTACTTACATGAGACGTTACCTGTATATGATCGTACTCGATATTTGCGAGAGCGACGGTATCGAGCCTACTATCGACAACACTACCAACAAGCCGGAGAACGCTCCTGCTCCCGCTCCTGCTCCTACACAGCACGCACCCGCTACACCCGAACAGCGTGAGGAGGTAAAGCAGACTCTTACCAATGCCGAGGGTAACGCTACCGAGTTGCAGTTAAAGCAGTTAAAGGCGGCTATGAAGAAACTCCGTGAAAAAGACCCGTCCAAGGAGGACATAATCTCACAGATCGCGATTGAGACAAAGGGATTTACCACAATCACAAAATCTGATTGCGAAAAGATTATGAATAAGGTCGGCGAGTGGTTAAAGGAGGGCGCAGACAATGAGTAAGAGTATCAAGTGGGTAGGCAACCATATTGAGGTTGCCCCTCCCAAAAAGACCAAGAAAATCACAGGTACAAGGTTCGCTACAATCCTCGGTCTCAATCCTTGGTCTACACCGTTCGAGATTTGGTGTGCGGTGACAAAGACCTATGAAGAACCGTTCGAGTCAACAATCTACACCGAGGCAGGAAAAACAATCGAGCCTTTACAGGCGGCTTACATGAGAGACTCATATCTCATGGATAACCTCAAGACTCCTACAGACATTTGGGGTGAGGACTATTTCAACAAGACTTGGGGCGACTTTTTCCCCGACGAGCCTATCCTTGGCGGTATGTGGGACTTCCTGCTCTACAACGAGGAAAACAAGCCGGACACCGTTCTCGAAATGAAAACCACAAAGAGATCGGAGGATTGGGCGGACGACGTACCCGAGTACTACGCATTACAGGCGGCTCTCTACGCTTATCTCCTTGGAGTGGACGACGTAATCATGGTTGCCTCATTCCTTGAGGAAAAGGACTACAAGAACCCTGCCAAGTTCAAGCCGAGTGCAAAGAACACGATCACGGTTGAGTTCAAAGTCTCCGAGAGATACCCCGATTTCGCAGACAAGGTAGCACAGGTTACGGAGTGGTGGAACAAATACGTTGTGACAGGTATTTCGCCGGACTTTGACGAAAAGCGCGACGCAGATATTCTCAAGGAACTCCGCACCAACAGTCTGTCTCCCGACACAGACGTAGAGGCTCTCATTAAGGAGGCAGAGGGACTCAAGGCAGAGATCGACAAGGTAGAGGCTACTATCGCAGACAAAGCCAAGAGGCTCAAGGAAATCGACGCGGTTATCAAGGAACACGCTGTAAAGCAGTTCCGCGAGGGAGACAAAAAGGTTGAGGTCAAAGGAGCGATTTATACATGGTCTGTCTCCAAGTCCGAGACAAAGAAAACAGTTATCAACGAGGAGGCTCTCAAGAATGACGGTCTCTTTGATAAGTACTCACAGGAACAGGTTTCAACAACCTACCGTATGACTTGCAAATAAAGGAGGATAAAACAATGGCAAGAATACCTATGACAAGCGGATTTGTACTCATTCCCGAGGGAACTCACATTTTCCGCATTTATGACGCAGAGTATGACGAGGAGTTCGGTAAGATACAGGTTAAACTCGTCAACGCGCAGGGTGCTACCCACACAGAGAGATTTCAGATCAAAAAGCAGGACGACACCTACAATGAGGGTGCTATGAACGCATTTTCCTACTTTGCGAAAACTGCTATGAATGACTTTACTCTCGAGGACATTGACCCCGCAGACCTTATCGACCACTACATTTGTGCAGAGGTCGTTCACACACAGTTACCGTCCAACAAAGACCCTAATAAAATGGTTACTTTCGCTAACCTTGGGGACAAGTCTCCGGCAGACGGTTTCGACACCGAGCCTGTGGCACGCGCACTTACTCTCGGACACGAGAATAATGCCGCTCCTGCCCCTGCTCCTGCTCCCGCTCCTATGGCACAGCCTACAACTCCTGCTCCCGCACCCGCACAGACAAGCGGCGGTCTTGATCTCGACGCTTTGCTCGGATAAGGAGTAGCGGCATGGCAGATAACGTAAACCACCCTGCTCATTATGAGTCGGGACAGTTCGAGTGTATCGACGTAATGGTAGAGACACAGGGCGTGGAGGCAGTACAGGACTTTTGTATATGCAACGCGTTCAAGTATCTCTACCGCCACCGCCGCAAGAACGGTGTGGAGGACGTTGATAAAGCACGTTGGTATCTAAACAAATATTTGGAGTTGGAGGAAAAGAAAAATGCAGTTAAATGAGTATCAGCAGTTGGCACAAAGGACAATGGACTTAAAGAGGGACTCCGAGGACACCAAGAACCACGCCTTACACGGCATGGTCGGTGAGATCGGTGAGTTGCACTCCATTTATCAGAAGTTCTACCAAGGACACGAAATCGACAACGATCATTTGAAAAAGGAACTCGGAGACCTCATGTGGTTTATCGCCGAGTATGCTACCGCTAAAGGTTGGACTCTTGAGGAGGTCGCGGCTCTTAATATCGAGAAACTCAAGGCTCGTTATCCCGAGGGGTTCGACGCAGAACACTCACTACACCGTAAGGAGGGGGATATATGAAAACCAAGGAGGACAGATTAAAGCAGTTTTGGGAGAGTCCTATAATCTGTGTCCTGCCCGCAGAGTTCTCAAAGTGGTTGTCAGAGAGTGAGTTCTTTACTGCTCCCGCAAGCACGAGATTTCACGGGAATTACGAGGGCGGATTGTTCGACCATTCATTCATGGTAATGGAGGTTCTCTGTGATCTCACGAGACACAACAACCTCAAGTGGCAGAGAGACGGGTCTCCGTTTATCGTAGGTCTCCTACATGATCTCTGCAAAATCGACAATTACATTCCTATTATTGACCCGACAGACGGCTCGGTTTCCTATAAATACAATGAGGACACCGCCCTCAAGGGTCACGGGGACAAGTCGGTTATGCTCCTCGCCTCACACATGGAACTCACAGAGGAGGAAGTAATGTGCATAAGGTATCACATGGGAGCATTTACGGAAAAAGAGGAATGGAACTTCTACACTCGTGCAGTAAGGCAGTTCCCTAACGTACTGTGGACGCACCAAGCAGATATGATCGCGTCTCACGTTCATAACACATAAGGAGGTATTATCATGGCAAATTTCAAACTCAAGAAGAACGCAAACGGCAAGGTTAATGTACTGCTCCGCTCCGGCAAGGACTTTGTATCAAACGAAATGGCAGTTGCGGCGGCACAGCACATTATCGACGACGGTATGATTGAGGAGTCCGACAAGGAGGGTTATCCTATCAAGGTCGGCGAGTGGTATTTCGAGGGTGAACCTGTGAACAATCTCTCGACAGGAGTCAAGGAGGTAGTTACTCCCGAACCTGTTGGAGACGTAAAGGAGATCACACCCGAACCCGTAGAGGAGGCACGTCCCCTGTTCGGTAAGCATAAGGGAGGCAAGAAGTAATGAAAACCTTTTATTCTGATTACACACAGCATTGTATGAGATTTTATGCGCGGCGTGAACGTCCCGAGCAGTTTCCTACACTTGCCGATCGTCAGAATTGGGAGGCGTGCGAGGCGGCGGTCAATAAGTTTTGTGAGCAGGACAGGGAGATAATCTTTAAGATTTACGGCAATCCCGATACTCTCGCAGACAATATTTACGGAATTTCCGTAGAAATGGGAGTACCGCAGGACAGATTTTGGAAGTTGATCGGTGACGTTGAAAAGGCAGTCGCGCAGGAGCGAGGGTTAATATGAGCAATCATTATGACAGAATACCACAGGAAATGACGAGTCTCCCACAATGGGTATGTACTCACGAGGACAGCAAAGTTCCTATGAAAGCCTTTGAGCATGAGGCGGCAAGTTCTGTCAACCCGAAAACGTGGTCGGATTTCTCTACCGCTCTTGAGGCGGTAGAGAATGGCTACTACGACTACTGCGGTTTTGTCTTTGCAGACAACGGGTTTGTGGGTATAGACATTGATTGTGGTTATGACGAGGAATACGGTCTTATGACTCCCCTCGCCGCAGACATTATAGGACAATGCGCGTCCTACACGGAGAAATCAAAGTCCGGCAGAGGATTTCATATCATTTTGAGAGGTGATCTCCCGTTTAAGGGTAAAAATAACCTCGCCGGAGTCGAAATATACAAGACGGCTCGCTATTTTATCATCACAGGAGACACCGTTCTCTACACGCAGATCGCGGAAAATCAGACAGCGATTGATTATGTGATAGATAAGTACTTTCCCGACGCGAGAGAGACCAAAGAGCCAACAGAAAAGACAAACGGGCGTATCTACTCCCCTGTATGGAGTCTGCCCGAGGACGGACGTATAAAATTGCGTCCTGTTTATCCAAGAATACCCGACGGGTCAAGAAATATCTGCCTCACCTCATTGGCGGGTATGCTACATAACCAAGGGTACAGTAAGGCACAGATTTATGACGAACTTATGTATTGCAACACAGTCGCTTGCGACCCTCCTCTCGGTAAGTCCGAGATACAGGCAATATGTAATTCCGTGACGAGATATAAAAGATAAATTTTATACTTGACAAGTATGTAATTGTATTATAGTATATACTTGTAAAGTAACTAATTGACAAGGAGGTAATTGATATGGACGAGATTATCTGTCCGATTATGACAGGGAACACGATCATAATTGAGGGCGACTCGGCTCGTGTCGGG
>OCTW011188245.1_pt1 | contig 43655 bp, 31 predicted proteins | sample 1539671 | NCBI WGS metagenome assembly OCTW01 (sample SAMN02144230, study PRJEB22623) | gut metagenome | biome: sheep rumen | host: Ovis aries | place: New Zealand
GGTACATGGTAGCGTTTAAGCTGACGGTCTACTGTAATTGACTGTGACTGAACACCAGCTACTGCACAAAGAATCATGATAGCACCATCAAGTACGCGCAGAGAACGTTCTACTTCAACTGTGAAGTCTACGTGACCTGGAGTGTCGATAAGGTTGATAGTGTAGTCTTTCCACTGAACCTGAGTAGCTGCAGACTGAATTGTGATACCACGTTCACGTTCCAGTTCCATGTTGTCCATAACAGCACCAACACCGTCTTTACCACGAACTTCATGGATAGCGTGAATCTTGTTACAGTAGAACAAGATACGTTCTGAAGTTGTAGTCTTTCCTGAGTCAATGTGAGCACTGATACCGATATTTCTTACTTTTGAAATATCCCATGCCATATTAATACCTCTTTAAAATAAAATATTCGCAAAATTATAATATTAGAATGTTAGGTATTTTAATAAAATTTTTCTTTCTATTCAACTAGCCCCTTCAAAATTTAGTGTTAAATGTTTGTATCTGCGGAAAACTTCAAGATAACGCTAAAGTCTTTATAAGTAAAAGTTGATTTGAGGCTGGCAGAAAGTTTTTTGCTGGTAAGTTCTCCATCTTTATGATTAAGAGTGATGGAGGCAGTTCCACTTATTTTGGGAAATTTAGAATAAGTGAGTTTTAGGCCAAGTTTTGTAGAAACTGATAAAGAATCGAAATTTTGAGAGGGATTTAGTGTGACAGATGCATTAAAACCCGGAGTAAAAGCCCATATATAAGCAGAGTTTTGCAGTTTTATACTTACTGAATCAAAGCTATAAGAGGGTGTGTTATTTTTATAGTAAAGAGTTCCGTTTACATTTAAGGTCAGACTGTTTGAAGTGTAAGGACATGTAAACTGGCTGCCTGTACAGAATCTTAAATCGTGGGGACCTTCTTTTGAGGCCAGACTTAAATTACAGTAACTTGCAAAGGCATTTTTTATAAATATGGGAAAAGTTTTTCCAGTTTTGTATTTATACTGAAGGCCAAAACGGCACTGCAGACAGTTTTCAAGAATTTTGTCTGATGAAGTAATAATGGTTTTTTCTTTTGTATTTGGATTATAAAGTGTGGATAAAGTAAAAATGAAGCGGTCTGTAATTAGACGATTATCACTGCGGAAAAGGGATGTTAGGCTGCCAAAAGGAGTTTCATAAAGTCCTTGTAAGAAAGAAGTTTTAAAGTTTTTGTATTCAAAAGAGACTTGATAATTCGAACAAAGATGCATTCCCTGGTGGTAGTAAAACTCGTTTGTAAACCAGGAGGAAATTGAGTTTTCTTTATGTGGAAAAATTCCTAAGGATATTTGACTTGTAAGTTTAAGTTGATTCTTAAAAAAGTTTTTATTTAGATAGAAGGAAAGGGCGTTTTTTTTATCTTCTGGAGAATAAAAACAGTTGAACTTCCAGTGTATAAATGCAGACTTTTTAAAAAGATTTCCACATTGTAAAAAAAGTCTTGTTGGGTTGGAGAAAGATGTGTAAGAGGGCAGGCTTGCAGTAAAACTGTCGACTGAAGAAAAGCCTGAAGAAAAGGGGGAGGAACTTGTACTTAAAAGAGGGTTGTTTAATTTAGATAAGGAACCCCCAAGCGATAAGTTGCCGCATAAAAGTTGGAAAGAAATATTTTTTGCAAAAGAGTCAGAAAAAGCGGCAATTCCAGTGTTAACCTTTCCTTCCTGGTGGGCAAATTTGACCTGGCCTGCAATAAACTTAAAGTCCAGAGCTTGAGTTTTATCGCTGTCAAAATAGGTTTTTAGACTTGCTTTGCAATATGCTTTTGTCGTAGATATTGCAAAAATAAGTATGATGATTTCAATCAGTTTTTTTATTTTCATACTATAGTTATTTCCAAGATGTGTTAAAAAAGGAAATGAAAATAAAAAAAAGTTAAAAAAAATGAGGAAAAGCTTTAAAGGTAGTTAGCTTTTCCTCGTTTATGTTTCAAAAAGGAGTATTTGTTTTTTTTTTAATTCTAGTTTGTAGTTGTTGTTATATAACTTTCGGCCTTAGAAAATTCATCAATTTTGATGATTCTTGTACGCCAGTATTCAGCTTCACTCTTTGTTGTGTAAGGACCAACTCTAACACGGTAGAAAAGTTTATCCTTGTTATCTTTGAATGTAAAAATGTCTGCAGGAATCTTGTTTGAATCAAGAATGGAACGAGCTCCTTCAGCACCTTTTTTGTTAGAGTAAGCTGCTACCTGTACCCAGAACTGAGTTTTCTTGGTTTCTGTGTTAGCAGGTTTTGTTACAACTTTTGCTGTAACTGTTGTTTTTCCACTTGTAGCTTTTACCTGAGTTTTTACTTCAGGAGTTTTTTCTACAGTTTTATATGATGATGAAGAAGTCTTTGAAACAGTCTTTGTAGAAGTTTTTGTTTCTTTATCTTCATATTTTTGTTCAGATTGAGTTTCTGGAATAGTTAATGTGATATTGATGTTCTGTGCCTGTGATTCAGAAGGAAGTTCATTTTTAAGGCTATTCAAATCGATTGTTGTTTCGTTTGAAGAAGTTTTCTTGCCTACTTCATAAACAGTTGCGTTATCTGCAAGAACTACAAGGTCATTTGTTTTAGTTGTGATGTCCTGGGGAAGTTCCAGTGGTAACTGATCGTTTGTAGTTGTGTTTGTCCAGCCTGTGTTTGTATTAATGAGTCCCTTATCTACAGGAGAAACACTTGCGATTGTAGGACTTGGATTTTTTGCTGGAGAGTACATGATTCCAGCTGCACCTAAAACAACTAATAAGAAAGCACCAACAGCGGCGATAATCCATAAAGTTTTTTTCTGTTCCATAAATATTCCTCTTTGCACCGGTAAAATTTTTTTGCTTTTACCGGCCACCTTATTCAAAATATCGGAACTTGAAAAAAATCCTTTAGTATTTTTTTTCAGTACTTCTGTTTGTGGTTTTATAATTCAAGGGGTTTACAGCTGATTTGAGAAAAGGTTTAATTCTTTACAATTTCTAAGGGGATGTTGCTTTTTTTATACTCTGCAAATAAATGTCTCTGGCTGTAAAAACGTTTGAAAATTTGTTTGTAAGGCAGGTGGTCTCTTTTTCTTGCACGGATAAATCTTTTAAGCAGGCCCGCTTTTACGTACAGAATTTTCTGGCACTTTTTCATAATTTCTGGGGTCTTAAAAAGTACTGTGGCATTTATAATTACTTTTTCGTGGCTGCAAATAAAGTCCTCAATCATTTTTGTGATGATGGGGTAAACGATTGCTTCCTGCTTTGCCATAAGATCTGGATGGGAAAAAAGAATTGTTCCTAAGGCTCGGCGGTCAATTTTGCCATTATCCTTGGTGATAGAGATACCGGCTTTCTTTGCGTATGGCTGAAAGGTCTGGACAATAGTCTGGCAGGCCTGGTCTATGGCATCGTGAACCAAAAGATCTGCATCTATAGAAGCCCAGCCTTCCTTCTCCAATTGCGAAGATATGTAGTTTTTTCCAGAGGCCATTTTGCCTACGACCGCAATGACCTGACTTTCGTTTGCATTCATTAGTGGAATTCACCCCAGTTTTTGCCGTATTCTACGCTTACTCTTAAAGGCACCGAAAGTTTTACTGCATTTTCCATTTTATCTCTGATAAGGGAGATTGTCTGGTCAATTGTTGTCTGATCATCTGGACATTCAAAAATTAATTCATCATGAACTTGTAGCAGGAGTTTTGCAGGGCTGTTTGTCTCTTTAAGGGCTTGTGAAACTGAAAGCATTGCCATTTTTACTATATCTGCAGCAGAACCCTGAATAGGAGTATTTTTTGCAATTCTTTCTGCAGCCGATTTTTCTATCTTGTTTTTACTATTAATATTAAGCATTGGACGTCGGCGGCCTGAGATTGTTTCAACATAACCTTTTTCTTCTGCCTGTGAAATTACATTTGTCATAAAAGAAGAAACAGAAGAGTAAGTGTGGAAGTACATATCAATAAAATCGCTGGCCTGAGTTCTGGAAATTCCTAAATCTTTTGCAAGGCTAAATGCTGACATTCCGTATATAACCCCAAAATTTATAGTTTTGGCAATTCGTCTCATTTCTGGTGTAACTTGATTTGGATTTACTCCATAAATGAGGGCGGCTGTTGATTTATGAACATCGGTGCCGTCTATAAAGGCTTTGCACATATTCTGGTCGCCCGAAAGATGAGCCAGAACTACAAGTTCAATTTGGGCATAGTCAGCAGAAATTAAAACTTTGCCTTCTGGAGCTGTAAAGGCCCCTCTAATTCTTCGTCCTGCTTCTGAACGAACAGGGATATTCTGCAGGTTTGGTTCACGGCAAGAAAGGCGGCCTGTTGCAGTTCCTGTTTGTACAAAATCTGTATGGATTCGGCCTTCTGAATCTACCAGTGTAGGAAGTGTTTCTACATAAGTAGATTTTAGTTTTGCCATTTCTCGGTATTCCAAAATCATTTTTGGAACTGGATCCAGATATGCAAGTTCTTCAAGGACTGTTGTGTCTGTAGAATAGCCGGTCTTTGTCTTTTTGCCAGGTTTTAGTCCTCTTTCTTCAAACAAAACTGTCTGCAGCTGTTTAGGAGATGCAATGTTAAATTCGTGACCAACTTCTTTGTAGATGTTTTTTTCTGCTTCTTCAATTCCTTTTGTAAGTTCAAGATTGTAGTTTTTTAGGTTTTCTGAATCCAAATGGATGCCGGTTAATTCCATTTTTGTAAGGATTGGCAGTATATTCATCTCCATTGAGAGCAGGGAGTTCATTTGTTCTTTATCATGCTTCTGGCATTCTTTATCCCATTTTTCTTTAAGATTAAGATAAAGCTGATAGGTGAAGTCTGCATCTTCGGCGGCATATTTATAGGCATTTTCCAGAGCTACATCTGCAAAGGTCTGGCCCTTTTGAACTATATCTTTAAACTCTATTCCTTTAAGCCCCAACATTGTTTCGCCCAGGTATTCCAGGCTGTAGCCGTTTTTGCCCAAATGTTCTGGATTTAAAAGCCAGGCAATAATCATGGTATCTCTAAGATTGAGGTTTAAAAGATTAAAGTCGAAATTGTCTGCTTTTGTAATTTTTTTCCATCTGGCAAGCAGGAGTTTTAGGTCGAATTTGGCATTATGCATTATGATTTTGACTTTTGAATCTGTAAAAAGTCTGATTAATTGTTCTAATGCGTCTTTTTCTTCTATATATTCTGTCTGGTTAAAGAGATCTTCGGAGCTCTGCTGGATTGGGATGTATACGGCCTTACCTTTTTCGTAGCAGAGGCTGAAGCCTATCATTTTGGCTGATAAGGTATCAAGGCTGTCGCATTCGGAATCGTAGGCAACAAGCCCTGCAGATATGGCCTGGTCTATGTAAGCTTTGAGTTCCTGCAGTTTTGTTATTGCCTTGTAGCCAGAAGTATCGTTTTCTTTTACTTCCAGAAGATTAGGGGCGTTACGGGGCTGGTCTGGAGTTTCTTTTGCCCCGTTAGATGGGGTAGGGCTGTCATTTTTTGACAGCCCTAGGGGAAGGCTTTCCCCTCCTAAACTTAATTCTGCATAGGATTTTGCAATGGCAAAGGCCTCGTAACCTTTGAGAAGTTCTGCTGCAGCCGAAAAATTATACTGATACTGGTCGGAATTAATTGCCTGGTCTATTTCAGAACATGGGACTTCCTGGCAAAGGCGGACGAGTTTTTGGCTGAAGTAGGCGTTATCTTTACCGTCAATAAGTTTTTTCTGCATGGCACCCTTAATTTGACCGATATTGGCATAAATGCCGTCCAGATTTTTGTAGTCGCCCAGAAGTTTTGCAGCGGTTTTTACTCCAACGCCTGTTACACCTGGAATGTTGTCGGCAGTATCTCCGTAAAGGGCAAGAAGGTCCAGAAGCTGGGCAGGTTCAACTCCCCATTCCATTTTTACGCCATCAATGCCTGTTACTTTCCAGGTGCTGGCCCCGGATTCAGGTTTAAGGATTTGAGTTGATTCTGTAACTAGCTGCATAAGGTCTTTGTCGCCAGAAAGAATACGGCATGTACGTCCCTGTTCCTGGCATTTTTTTGCAACGGTAGCAATTATGTCGTCTGCTTCGTAGCCGTCGCACTGGAGGACTGGAACTCCAAGGGCCTGTAAAATATCGCAAATCCATGGAATTTGGGCATGCAGGTCTTCTGGTGTTTTATTTCGGGTAGCCTTGTACTCAGGGTACATTTCGTGGCGGAAGGTTTTTGTTTTTGAATCCATTGCCGCTATCAAATAACCTGGTTTGTAATGCTGGAAGATAAAGTGCAGATTGCGGAAAAAGCCGAAAAGGGCAGAAATATTTTCGCCTTTGGAATTAGTCAGAGGGCGATTTATAAAAGCAAAGTAACAGCGGAAAATTAATCCGTAGCTGTCTAAAATGTATACTGTTTTGTTGTCGAAATCCATGTGGATATTGTATCAGATTGGTGGGGGTGTGTCAGTTTAAATGGTGGATTATGTATGGTGGATTTTGTTTTGGAGAGTTTTTATTTTTAGAACATGCGAGTGAAATGTAAAAAAAAAAGGAGATCAAGATGTGAATTATAAAGCTACGCGAGGGGATCGGGATTGCATACTGCATCTGGCCGGTGCCGAGCATTTTTTTTCGAAGAAAAAAAAGCGAAGTGCAATACCATATACGGCCAGCCCGCTGGTTGCATATCCCGTATCTCCGGAAGTAGCTTTATAATTCAGGTGTAGTACTATCCTATTTTACCAGTTCTCGGGCACGTTCAAGTGCTGCATTTATATTGTCAAAAATGTTTTCGCGGCCAAGTTTATCTGCCATACCTGTTTTTTCAAGCAGAATGTAAGGCTGAGAATGGATACCAGAAATTACAATTGTAATATGCTTACGATCAAAAGCGGCCTTGGCTTGTTCAAGAGCACGGATTCCACCAGCATCAAGGTAGATTGTGTTACGCATACGAAGAATCAAAACCTTACAAGAAGTCTGGGCTCTTTCAGCTGCCAGTTCAAACTTGCGGACTGTACCAAAGAACATAGGGCCTTCAATTTCGTATACCATTGCTCCTTCTGGAACATCAAGTTTTTCGTCTGGCTGGTCAGTTTTAATACCGGCAGTGACAGTTTCGCGTGGATTTTGAACTTCCGATAAATCAATCATCTTTTTGATAAAGAAGAAGGCTGCGAATCCAAGCCCAACTTCAATAGCAACTGTAAGATCTACAAATACAGTGATTAAGAAAGTTACCAGGAATACACAAATATCAGATTTCTGTCCCTTAAGAAGTGCACGGATTGCTGGGAAGCCTGCCATGTTCCATGCAACGTTAATAAGAACAGCGGCCAGGGCTGCCATTGGAATGTAGGCGGCATATTTTCCAGCAAATAAAAGAATGAGCAGGAGGGTTAAAGCGTGGGTAATTCCTGCAATAGGAGTTTTACCACCGTTTTTGATATTTGTAGCTGTACGTGCAATTGCTCCTGTTGCTGGAATTCCTCCAAAAAGTGGAGAAGCAATATTTGCAATTCCCTGAGCAATAAGTTCAGTATTTGAATCGTGTTTAGAACCAATCATACCATCGGCAACGACTGCAGAAAGTAAAGATTCAATGGCTGCAAGTACGGCGATTGAAATTGCAGTTGGGAAAAGGGTTGTGATTGTTTTGATGCTGAAGTCAGGCAACTGTGGTTTTGGAAGGGTATTTGGAATTACGTAGTGAACACTTCCATCTGCAAAACTTCCGATTGTATCTGTTCTTAAGCCGGCAGTTTTTTCAAGAATAATGCTTACAACTGTAGCAAGAATGATTACAACAAAACTTCCTGGAATCTTTTTTATGAACTTAGACCAGATAAAGATAAATGCAAGGCAAACTGCAGCCATAATAAATGAATACCAGTTGATGCTGGCAGCTGATTTTACGTAAACAATCATTTTTGGCAAAAAATCACCTGGCATTTTTGAGTATTCTTCGCCAAGAATTTTCATTGGAACTGAAAAATCTGGACTTAAACCAAAGAAGTCTCCAAGCTGACCTGCGGCAATTGTAACTGCAATACCTGCGGTAAAGCCTGTAACGATTGTATATGGAATAAACTTTACAAGACCACCCATCTTAAAGGCTCCAAGTAAAATTAAAAGAACGCCGGCCATTAAGGTTGCTGTGGCAAGACCAGAAAGACCATATTGAGCAACAACGCCATAAACGATTACGGCAAAAGCTCCTGTTGGTCCTCCTATTTGAACTCGGCTGCCGCCAAAAGCTGAAATACAAAAGCCTGCAATAATGGCAGTAAAAATTCCAGCTGCAGGATTTACTCCTGAAGCAATTGCAAAAGCTATGGCCAGTGGAAGGGCCACAATTCCTACGATTACACCTGCAATTAAATCTGATACAAGTGTTTTTCCATTGTAAGTTTTAATAGTATTTAATAATTCTGGTTTGAACATAATGGAAAATAATGATATTTTTTGCCTTTTTATGCAAGGTGCTGAGAAATTGTGCTGAGAATTTGTGATTTCAAGCAATGACAAAGTGTATAAAAGTATTTTATAATAAAACATTATATAGAGAGAAATATAGCAAAAGTATATGGCGAAAGTGCAAGTAAAAAAAATGAAAAAAATAGTAATGCTATTATTATTTAGTTTTGTTCTTATCTTTTCTTTTATATCCTGTTATACAGGAATAAATCCTTTATCTATTAATAATTACTGCACCATTATATTTAATGCAAATTACGAAGGTGGTAATGTATATAGCCAACAATTACTTAAGTATGAAACATATAACTTTAGCAGTGCCAGTGATATGGGAATTACACGTGACGGCTATGCCTTTTCTGGCTGGGCATCAAGTCCTGATGCAGTAAGAGCAGATTATCCAGATAATTATTCTGTTTACTTAAAAGAAGATATGATTCTTTATGCAGTATGGGAAGCCGGTTATACAATTACTTATAATGTAAATGATGAAACTCTTCAGGTTCAGACTGCGACTCAGATTATTCCTGTTGGACAATCACAGCCTTTAAAGACTCTTTCACAATTGAGATTTGGATATTCCTCAAAAGGGGCATTTGTAGGCTGGTCTACAAGTCCTGATGCTACAACTGCAACCTACATGAATAAACATTATTTTACCCCAACAGAAGATATAACTTTGTATGCTGTATGGGTCTCTTATGAAAGAGGCGAGAATTCCTGTACCTTTACATGCTATGTAAACTATGAAGGAGCAGATCCAGCTTACTATCTATGGAGTTATCAAAAAGGAAGTGAAATAAGACTTTCAAGCCCATATTATAGGGAAGGTTATGAATTTAAAGGTTGGACAACCAGTCCAGAGTCTACAAGTGTTGTATATGACTGTAATACAGGTGTGATTGTAAAAGAGGATTTGTATTTGTATGCGGTCTGGGAATGTACTTTAGCTCATGGAGGTTTGAGTAATCTTACTGTAAGCGGAACTCCAGAAAAAACTGTTTATATGTCAGGAGAGGCTTTTGATGGTAGTGGACTGACAGTTGTAGCAAACTATGCAGATGGATATTCGGAAACTGTAACAACTTATACTGATAATTTAGGTACTGATATTTGTTATGATGGTAAAATTGTTATATTAACTTATGTAGCTGAAAGTATAGAAAAATCAGCGATAGTTACAGGACCATTCTATATTGCAGCTTCTGATGCAATTACACAGACTGTAATTAATAATGGAACAAAAACTATAGATGGTACAGCTTATCAGTTAGTAAAATTTGGTGATTTTCCACAGACAATTGCGGCATCAGGAATTAGCTATTCTTCATCTGAAGTTTACAATGGCTGGTATTTAGGTAGCGACGGCTATTTTTATGAAAAATGCAGGGAAAACGCTTATGCTGCTGACTACACCTACAGTGACGGCACGACTTGTGCACAATGGTCTGCAAATAGTGAAAAATACTTTAAGGTAGAGCCAATTGAATGGCGGGTATTAACAAGTGACTATAATTCAACAGGTAAAAAGCTTATTCTTGCAGAAAATCTTCTTACAGCAAATGTCTCTTATTACAATTATGCCTCTTATCCAAGTACAAGATCTATAGATGGATCAACTATTCAGCCTAATAACTACAAGTACAGCCAGATAAGGGCCTATTTGAATGGATTAACTTACTACGATGATTCTAATACTGTAAAGGACTCTTACGAAAACAACGGATTTTTACAGAAAGCCTTTACAACAAGTGCTCAAAATCTTATTTTTGACACGGAAGTAGATAATTCAGAAAGATCAACAAATCCAGATGCTGATGGCACTTTATGGAATAGTGGAACAAATGATAATGTTTGTGCTAACACTACAGACCAGATTTTCCTATTAAGCGAACAGGAAGTAACAACAAGCAATTATGGCTTTGCAGCATATGATGTGTATATTGGAGATTCTAACGGAACAACAGAATCAAGTAGGGTAAGATATGCAACGGATTATGCCAGAGCAAATTACACTTATCAGGATACTTCAAGTGGAAATGCAGGTTCTTGGTGGCTTCGCTCTCCTTACTATAGCCCTAGTAGCCATGCACTTCGAATTGGTCCTGCCGGTAATGCCAACAACTACAACGACATCATTTATAATTACCGCGGAATCTGTCCAGCCCTCTGTCTTTCTAATTAATTCTTGACCCACTAAGTTACTTTTTCTTATATTTAACTTATGCGTAATCGGAAATTCTTTTTTGCTTTATCTGGTCTGATTTTTTGTGTTCTTGCGGTTTATTTTGTCTATGACTTTGTTTCTAAGAAAAACGAGTATCTGCCTTACTCACAATTTTACAAGGCTGTAGAAGAAGGCAGTCTAAAATCAGTTACATTTGACGGGGAAAATCTTTATTTTTCTTATAAGGATGATGAGGGAAAATCCTACAAAACCCAGAATCCTCAATCACCAAGTTTAAAAGAGGAACTTTTAAAACAGGATGTTGAAGTAAAAGTGCAGACTGATGGCGGTCAAATTATTTCTACAATTTTCGATATCATCTTTTATGCTTTTTTTATTGGGGTAATTCTTTTTGTTTTTCGTAAATTTATTGGTCCCAATTCCTTTAAGGTTGTGCACAAAACCGGAGTAAAATTTGATGATATAGTTGGCATGGATTCACTCAAAAAAGATATGGTTCAAATTATGAACATAATGAAAAATCCTGCCCAATATGCAAAAAAAGGAGTGCGTCTGCCTAAGGGGCTTCTTTTGGAAGGTGCACCTGGAAACGGAAAAACTCTCTTTGCAAAGGCTTTGGCTGGAGAGGCAAAAATTAACTTTATCCCTGCTAAGGCTACCGATTTTGAAAGTATGTTTATGGCAATTGGACCTATGAAAGTTAAGCTTCTTTTTAGAAAGGCTAGACGTTGTGCTCCTTGTATTGTTTTTATTGATGAATTTGACGGTATTGGTACCACAAGAAATTACACCGGTTCAGCCCTTGAAACTGAAAATACCCGAATTGTTACAGCTCTTTTGAACGAACTTGATGGTTTTGAAGCTTCTAAGGGGGTTCTGGTTATTGCCGCTACCAATTCTATAAAGGCTTTGGATCCAGCTCTTATTAGGCCTGGACGTTTTGATGCAAAATTGCCTGTTCCTTATCCTGATTCTGATTCCCGTGCCAAACTAATTGAAATGTATACCCGGGGTAAGACTCCTTCATCTGAATGTACAAGTTCTTTGCTGGTAAAAATGTTTGAAGGCTTCTCTTGTGCAAAAATCGAAAGTGTTTTAAACAGAGCCGCCTTGATTGCCAGTCAGGAAGCTCGTTCAGAATTTACTTTAGATGATGTAAGAAGAGCTGTTTCTGAGAGTGGGGATTAAGCCCTTTCTGCCAGTTCTTCCCAACGCGGATATTTTTCTTCCAGAAGTTTTTCTATTTCTTTATAACGCTCGCCAGCTTTTTGTACCAGGGCATAGTCGCTGCTAGACATTTGCTCTTCCAGTTCTTTTTGTTCGGCTTCCAGTTTTGGAATTTCTGCATCCAAAGTTTCGAATTCCTTTTGTTCCTTAAAAGAAAGTTTCTGTTTCTTAGCTGGAGATGAAGATGATGGGCTGGAATTTGCCTGGCCACTGCTGGAGTTGGAATTGCCATTGGAATTATCACTTTTTGGGGATTCTTTTTCTTCCCTTGCAGCTTCCTTCTTCATCTCTTCCCTTAATTCTATGTATTCGCTGCATTTTCCTACAAAGCCGCTTATGTTTCCGTCATCTTCCAGAATAAAAAGGCTGTCTACGGTTTTGTCCATAAAGTAGCGGTCGTGGCTAACTAGTAAAAGGCAGCCTTCGTAACCTATAAGGAATTGTTCCAGAATGTTCATTGTAAAAATGTCAAAGTCATTGGTAGGTTCGTCCAAAATCAGGAAGTTTGGATTTTCCAAAAGTAATCTTACAAGATAAAGGCGCTTTTTTTCTCCACCGCTCAAAGTTGAAACAGGGGAGTGCTGGATTTTTCCTTCAAAGCCAAATTCTTCCAAAAATTTTGTGGCAGAAACCTCGTTCCCACCAGCATTGAGTTTCATGTGTTCAGCTGTTTCTTTTATGTATTCCAAAACGGTCAAAGAGGTATCTTTAAAAACAGGATTTTGTGTGTAGTAACCAAACTTTGTGTTTAGTCCTACATCAATCGTTCCAGAATCTGGCTTAAGGTTTCCTGTTACAATGTTTAAAAAGGTAGATTTGCCGGATCCGTTATCACCAAAAATTCCAATTTTCTGACCCTTTGTAAATTTATAGGAGAAGTCTTTAATTACGGTTGGGTAAGACTTTGTTTCTCCATCTTTTACATACCCCTTAGGATAATTTTTAGAAATGTTGTGCAGCTCAAGAACTTTGCCACCCAGACGTTTGCCTTTTACGTCAAAAGTAAAGCCCTTGTCTGCCTGAAATTTTTCTCTATTAATAAGCTGCTGGTCTCTTTGAATGCGGGCCTTTATTTTTGTTCCTCGGGCACAAGGTCCTCGCAAAAGCCATTCCCTTTCAAAACGTAAAACCGATTCAATTCTGCGTTCGGTATTTGCTTCAATTTCGGCTTCTATTTCCTTTTTTTCAAGATACTGGGAGTAGTTTCCCACATAGAGTTTAAGCTTGTTTCTGGCAAGTTCGTATATATTGTTGCAGACTGCATCCAAAAAGTAGCGGTCATGGGTAACCATCAAAACGGAACGTTTGGTATCGTGCAGGTAGTTTTGCAGCCAAGTGATTGTGGTAATGTCCAGGTGGTTGGTTGGTTCGTCCAAAAGTAGAAGTTTCGTGTCTTCTACCAAAACTTGGGCAAGGGCTACTTTCTTTATCATTCCTCCGCTAAGAGTTCCCATTTTACGGCTCATATTCCATATGCCAAGTGTTGTTAATATAGAAGAAATCTGTTGTTCGTAATTCCACAAATCCATCTTTTCCATTTTGAGCATAATTTCTTCGTAGCGTTTTTGAATTCCACCGGCACTCTGATTTTTACCCAGCTCTTCGCAAATTTCTTCATATTCGCGGATTACCTGTAGTTTTGGAGAATTGTTTTTGAATATGTGGGCACGAATTGTGTCTTCAGAATTGTAGGCAGGGTTTTGTGGTAAAAAAGAAACACCCGCTTCTTTGTTGATAACGACACTTCCTTCATCAGGCTGTAAAACTCCTGCAATTGTGTTTAAAAGTGTAGATTTTCCGGTTCCGTTTCTACCAATGAGGGCAGCCTTTTCGCCTTCCTGAATTCCAAAAGTTACACCTGTAAATAAGGGTTTTTCGCGTCCGATTTTTGCTAAATTATTGATGGAAAGTAGATTCATAAAAGTGATTATAAGATTTATTTTATCTTTTGTCTGTTAGTCTTCCAGGGCGGCTTCTATTTCATATGGTAAAAGTTCAAAGAAATCCATGTTCAGCTGCTCTTCCAGATAATCGATAGTGCAGGTGTAGGCATTCCAACTTCCCGCTTCCTGGCAACCTTGTTTATTTGGAATGCATACTGCAATTACCTGGCTGTCTTGAGTTACTCTGTTAAAATCATCATCACCTTCTGGTAAAACTAAAATTATTTTCCAGCAGTACTGGGGAACTAGTATTTCTCCCTGATCAATTAAAATGCCTTCAAAATATCCGGTATTTCCTGTTCCGCCTTTTCCAAGTCCACCTGCAAAAATGTAGAGTTCATTGCCTTTTTGAGCCAGGTCTCGTTCGTATTCTTCAAGTTTTTTCCATGTATTTCTATTACAGTCGGGTGCCTGAGGAATCATGTTGGTCATTAGAAAGGTCTGCTGGTTGTCTTGGGCACTGGAAGTTCGATCGGCAGAAGGGCAGAGGTGGCCGCGGTCAAAACCATATGCTGTGAATTTGTAGTCGGCCTTTTTGAGGGCATACCAGTCCTGAGGAAGTTCCTTGTCGGCAATAAATTTGTTGGAACGGTCGGCGTCTCCTATATCATTTTTACAAAGATGCCAGGCAACCCAGTTGGCAGTAAAGGTGTCTTTGTTGTAGGAAAGGCTGAACTGGGGTTTTATCATAAGATAATTATTTGGTGATGAAGGATCTGCGATGGCGTCTGTTGGGTTTCCAAAATGGAGGGGGTCGTTTTCGGCGTATTCAAAAGGAATTGGGGAAGGGGCCGGAGTTGGAGTTTGACTTTGAGATGGAGTTTGTACCGAGGCGTCTGTAGAAGGAATTGTTTGGGTGGTAGAAGGATTTGTTTGGTAAAACTGAGTTTCGTAGCCTTCAAAATAATCTATCTGTTTTTCTGCAGAGCCCTGGAGCGTTAAAAGTAAAAGTAAGCAAAGTGATAAAGGATGTTTTCGCATAGTTTTTTATTATATGCAAAAATCCTTATAAATCTAGATAAAGTAATTTCTAGTTAAAAAATAAAAGCCCGGAGATTATCCCCAGGCTTTGGCTCACAAAAAAGGCATTTAGACTTCCACGTGAATCATGGTAGCTACATTTTGTGCTGTCGCATTAGCATAAACACTGCGGTTATTTTTGTAAGGATTTTGGAAATTCTTAATTTGAGTCTTAAGACGGTCAATGTGTACGCGCAAGAGATCACGGTTGATTTCATTCTGCTTCAGAACCTTATTCTGCAAGTCAGAAAGTTCGTTTTGGATTTTAGAGATTTCTGCATCTTCCTGTGTAGCAGTAAAATGGTTTCCGGCATTGTACATTTTTGCCATTGGAACAATAACCTTCTGCAAGTTGGCCAGATTTTTTACAACCTGCTGTTCCAATTCAGTATGAGCCAGAAGATTTTCTGGGTTTTCAGATGTAATGGAATCCTGCTGTTTTTCAAGGACGTTTAAGTATTCCTGAAATTTGCCTCTCTGCTGTTCAAGTAAACTTCTGAATCTGCGGAGTAAAGCAATTCTTTCGTTTAATTCTTCCTGTGAAATCTCTGCCATAACCATTTCCCCCCTAGTTATCCTACAATATTCAATGCATTTTGTACCTTTGCTGCAGGTGCATTTGCGGTACTGTTTGCAATAATACGCCATGATTCAGCCAGTTCATTAAGCATTTTTACAACAAACTGAAGTTTAGTCTTGTTATGATTAATGTTGGCATCCATAAGCTCTTCATTAAAATACAAATATAAAGACATTAAGTTGCGGGCAATGTCCTTTCCTTTTTCCATGTCCAGTGTAACCTGAAGCTCGGTGATAATGGCCTGGGCTTTTTGGATATGGATACCAAACTGTTCAATATCACTAGCCTTAATCTTATCATTTTCATTAAAAAGATTGATTGCGGCATTAATGTGCTTGATAGCTCCTTCGTACAATAAAACAACCAGTCTACCCTGACTGGCAGTGTTTACGTTAGTTCTCTGGTAAGCGGTATAAGCATTCTGGTAGCTCATATTAATCCTCCTGGTAATAATAGAATATGTTTACTCTTCTCTGATTTTCGGACTTACAGAAATTTACTTTAGTTTTTTTTAACTTTTAGTGGAAAAAAATTAAGGTCTTTACTATATTTAATATAACGAAATAAAAATAAGGAATGCAGAATGGCTGAAGATCAGAATAAAGAACCAAATAACCAAAATAACGATGAAAACGATCCTTATAAATTTTTTAAATTTGCAGGTCCAGAAAACGATAGTGATAATAATAAAGATAAAAGAAATAATAATGGCAAAAAAAAGAAGCTTCCATTTTGGCCAATTCTTTTGCTTTCTCTTTTAGTTGTTGCTCTAGTTGATGTTTTCTTTTTCTCAAAACCTGATAACTTAATTGATTTTTCGGAATTTCGAGAAAAAGTTATAAACGGTCAAATTGTTTATGTTGAACTTGGCGAAAATTATATAGTAGGTTATGGACCTAGTCTTGCTACATCTTCAGATTCTGGAAAGGGCAAAAAACTTTTTAACGTTCCAACTCAATCTATAAGACAACAGTATAAGACTTCAGCTGTTCTTATGCAGAGCTTTATTAATCTGCTTGATGAAAATAACGTAGATTACAAATTTGTGGCTAAACAGAATAATTACTTTATTCAAATCTTAATCAACTTGATTATTCCTTTTGGAATTATCTTCCTTATGTATGTTCTGCTTTTCCGTAAGATGGGAGGCGGTTCTGGTGGAGGCATGGGCAGCATCTTCAATGTTGGTGCCAGTCGTGCAAAAGTTGTAGAAGAAGGAAAGATCAAGACTCGTTTTACTGATGTTGCCGGTGTTGATGAAGCAAAGGATGAACTTGTTGAAGTTGTAGACTTCCTTAAGAATCCTAAAAAATATACTGATATTGGTGGTAAGATTCCTAAGGGTGTTTTACTTGTAGGTGATCCAGGAACTGGTAAAACTTTGCTTGCACGTGCAGTAGCCGGTGAAGCAGGAGTTCCTTTCTTTAGTATTTCTGGTTCCGACTTTGTTGAAATGTTCGTTGGTGTTGGTGCTTCTCGTGTTCGCGATTTATTTAAACAGGCTCGCGAAAAAGCTCCTTGTATCATCTTTATTGATGAAATTGATGCTTTGGCTAAGTCTCGTGCAAATGGATTTAGTAGTAATGATGAGCGTGAACAGACTTTAAACCAACTTCTTGTAGAAATGGATGGTTTTGATAATGATAAGGGACTTATAGTTCTTGCCGCAACAAACCGTGTAGATGTCCTTGATCCAGCTATTCTTCGTCCTGGTCGTTTTGACCGTCAGGTTCCAGTTGAAAAACCAGATGTAAAGGGTCGTGAAGATATTCTTAGAATACATGCAAGAAATGTTAAGCTTGATTCAGATGTTGATTTTGAATCTATTGCCCATGGTACTACAGGTTTTGCCGGTGCTGATCTTGCCAACGTCGTAAATGAAGCTGCATTGCTTGCAGTTCGTAATGGCCGTAAAAAGGTTTCTATGGACGACTTTAATGAAGCAATTGATAAGGTAAGCATTGGTCTTAAGAAGAAATCTCGTAAAGATAATAAAAAACAGATGCGTCTTACTTCTGTTCATGAAACAGGACATGCTTTGGTTGCAGCCTTTACAGAAGGTCATGAACCTGTAAATAAGATTACTGTTGTTCCTCGTTCTCATGGAATTGGAGGATTTACTCAGTATCGTGAAGAAGAGGAAGAAAAATTCTGCCTTACTAAAAAGGATATGATTAACGAAGTTGATTGTATGCTCGGTGGTAGAGCCGCAGAAGAAGTTATTCTTGGAGATATTTCTACAGGGGCTTCAAATGATATTGCCCGTGCTACCGATATCCTTAAGCAGATGATCGTTACTTATGGTATGTCTGACCGCTTTAAGAATATGACTCTTGGAAAAGGTGTGCTTGGAAATCGTGGTGGAGAACCTAATCTTGTTCGCGAATTCTCTGAAGAAACACAGAATTACATCGATAGCGAAATTGCCAGAATTATGGAAGAACGCTATGAGCATGTAGTAAAAGTGCTTACTGAACACAAGGATTTGTTGGATTATATTGCTAAGCGTCTTGAAGAAATTGAAACAATGGACGGAAGTGAATTCTACGATATTGTGAAAGGCGAAGAACATTGTAAGCAGCTAACTGCCGATGCTGGTGCAGAAAAGGCAAAGGAGCAGGAAGGTGCTTCTGAGCCTGCACAAGATGACAAAAGCGACAAATAAGTATATAATTTTGCGATATGAAAAAAATTATTCTTACAGTTTGTGCTTTCTTTTTTGTAACTATGTTATCAGCACAGGGCATTACTACAGCTAGTGCCTATTTTAAGACTATATCTGAATATTACGCATCTCTGCAGGATTATGAAGTTGATTTTGAAATAACAATCGATAAAAAGGAAACTGCAGGTGTTTTGTCATACAAGGCTCCAGAATTGTTAAGACTTGATTATTCTAATCCTAAGGATCAGGTTATCTGTTTTAATGGAGATTTGCTTACAGTTTATCTTCCTGAATCTTCTGCAGTTTTGATGCAACAGGTTTCAGCCGAAAATTCTGCAGCTGCATCTCTTGCATCAGGTGCTACTGGTCAGGGACTCGCCCTTATGAGCCGTTACTACACAGTTGCTTATGAGTCAGGACAGAATGCAGAGCCTCTTGATGAAGGTTCTGATGAAATGGTTGTAAAATTTATTCTTACTAAAAAAACAAATGCAGAAGCCTTTAGATATATTAAGATTTGTGTAAATGAAGCTACAAAACTTATTCGTAGAGTTGAAGCTGTAACTCCTAAAGGCGAAACTTTTATTTTTAATTTTTACGAATATAAAATTAATGAGGGTATATCGGAGCAACGCTTTGTATATGATGCTCCTTCCTCTGCAAATAATTACAATAATTTTTTGTATGCGGAGTAAGTTTGTATGGAAAGCTATGGAGAACTTCTTCGCAAAACTCGTGAAGAAAAAAATCTTGATTTAGATAAAATTGCCAGAGAGATTTCTATTGAAAAACGTTATCTTGAAGGTCTTGAAAGTGAAAATTCTTCTGTATTTCCAGGAGAAGCCTATCTTACAGGCTTTTTAAGAAATTATTCAGCATATCTTGAGCTCGATTCAGATTTTGTTCTTAAACTTTATAGAAATAAACAGATTCAGGAAGCGGCCGTTCCAGAAGGACTTTATGCCAAACCAAAAGTTAGCAGGATTTTGCTTCCATCCATTATCATACCTTCGGTTTTAATTGTTGGTGTTGTTATTGTACTTCTTATATTGCTTTTAAATAAAAATAAAACAGATCCAAATGCTGATGTTGTTGTTTCTGCAAATCAAAGAAACCGACAGTATGAGCTTTCTGACAAAAAATTCATTCATCGTGTGTATAAGGGTGATCAGCTTTTAATTCCTACTAATAAGGATGGTCAAATCATTCTTACTGTTAGAGATACTCTTTCATCTTTTGGTATTGATACACCATCTGGAGTTTATTACGTAGAACTTTCAGAAGAGTCAGAAATTGATATAAACGGAGATTCTACATCTGATATGATTGTTTATGTATCGGATATTTCTTCAACTGATGAATCTCGTGGTGCCGAAATTAGTGTGCTTTTGCGTCAGGGCCTTTCTCGCGATGTTGCAAATGTTCTTGATCAGGACATTCCTTTTGCATCTGAAATTTCTTCTAAGCATCCTCAAAAGGTTATTCTTGAAGATAACCGTGCATATCCATTTACAATTAATGCAAGCTTCCGTGGTCCATGTCTCTTCCGCGACAAGGTAGATAATTCAGAATCTGTAGAAACTTATTTCAACCGTGGAGAAGTATTTACAGCAACACCTCACAATGGAATTAGGCTTTGGATTTCTAACAATAATACTGTAAAGTTCTCAATCATTGCCGATTCCAAATCTTACGACCTTGATATTGGTACTGCCGGCCAGGTTTTTGTAGAAGATATTAAGTGGATTAAAGATACAGACGGAAAATATAAACTGGTGGTAATTGAACTTGACTAAATTTTTTATAGATCAGCATGGTTGTGCAAAAAATCAAACTGATGGTGAACTTATTGTTGGTTATCTTGTAAAAGAGGGTTTTTCTTATACCCAGACCCCTGAGCAGGCTGATTTCATTATTGTTAATTCCTGTGGTTTTATTGCCTCTGCAAAAAAAGAATCTATTGATGCAGTTTATTCTATCAAAAATCAATATCCAAATGCCAAAATTATTATGACTGGTTGTCTGGCTCAGCGTTATGCTCAAATGCTTTATGATTCAATGCCTGAGTTGGACGGAATTTTTGGAAATGGTGATTTAGCTGAAATTGTAAAATTTATGCATAGTCTGGAAAAAGAAGGTCGCTCTGTAAAACTTTGTAAACAGGAAGGCGTTTGCGGTGGTGAAAGACCTCTTCTTTTTAATTTTCCAGGTTCAGCCTATGTAAAAGTTACAGAAGGTTGTTCTAACCATTGTTCTTTTTGTGCAATTCCTTTAATTCGTGGTGAATTGCGAAGTAGACCTGTTACAGAAGTTATAAAGGAGATTAAGGCACTTGTTTCTTCTGGCGTTTACGAAATAAATCTTATTGGTCAGGATTTAGCCGCTTATGGTACAGAGGAATCTTATGTTTGCCAATTACCAGAAGGTTCTCGAGGTCTTATAGGACATTCTGGCCTTGCTCAACTTTTAGAAGAAATTTCTAAGCTGGAAGGCGATTTTATAGTTCGAATTCTCTATATCCATCCTGATCATTTTAATGCAGATATTTTACCTGTAATGAAAAAGGATAAAAGATTTCTTCCTTATTTTGATATTCCTTTCCAAAGTGGCGATGATCAGATTATTCTTTCAATGAATAGAACTGGTTCTGCTCAAAACTACAAGGATTTGGTTTCTACTATAAGACAAGAATTTCCTCAGGCAGTTTTAAGGACTACTTTTCTTACCGGTTTTCCAGGCGAAAGTGACCAGGCTGCAAAAAATACTTGTGAATTTTTAAGAGAAATTAAACCTGACTGGTCTGGATGTTTCCCATATTCAAGGGAAGAAGATACTCCTGCTTATGATTTTAAACACAGAGTTTCTGAAAAACTTGCAAAGAAGAGAGCAGAAGAACTTGAAAAAATCCAGTCAGAAATTACTGTAAAGAACTTGGAAAAATATATAGGTAAAGATTATAATGTACTTATTGAAGAAGTAATTGAGCCTGGTTCAGACAATGGAGATTCAGATTCTACAGAAGCAGAAGGTCTTGCTATTGGACGAGCATGGTTCCAGGCTCCAGATGTAGATGGAGCTGTTGTAATTAGATATGATCTTGAAGAAAAAGACCAGGTTGAAGCAATAAAAGCTGGAAATATTGTTTCTGTAAGAATTTTAGCTTCGACTGGGGTTGATTTGGATGGAAGATTTATAAAGCTTGTAAAAGTTAGTAAACAGAATAATAATTTAAAGTTTATATATTAAAGTTGAAAAATCTTAATTTATAGCGAGATTTATTGACATGAACACAATTGCAGTTTTAATACCAAGCTTTACTCTGGAGTATAGCATAGATGTATTAAGTGGAATCTATGATTATTTTTCGGATAAAGATGCAAAGGTAATTGTAGCTCAGACAAAATTTCCACATTCAACAATTGGAGTTTTTGATTATCAGTATTTTACTAGTGTAGAATTCTTAAAAGCCCAGGATGTTGATGCCTATATTGTTGTTTCTGGTGTTTTTACTGCATCAATTCCTCAGCAGGATCTTGAAGATATAGTTGCTCAGTTTGCACCACGTCCTGTAATTTCAATTGGTGCCGATTTAAGTTTACCTGGAACTTATTCAATTCTTGCTGATTGTAATAAATCTTTTTCGGATATTGTAAAACATCTTAAAGAAAAACATGGTTGTAAGAAAATAGCTTTCTTTTCTGCTAATTCTACAAAATCTGCAGAGGCCCTTGAACGTTATGATGCATTTACTACTGCTTTGGAAGAAAATGACCTGGTTTTTTATCCAGATCTTGTTATGGATGGCCAGTTTAATTATGCAGAAGCAAAAGAAGTAGTTTTAAGACGTTATAGTACTAAAGAAGATATAGATTTTGATGCCGTTGTTTGTGCAAATGATATGATGGCGGCTGGATGTATGGAAGCACTTCAGCAATTGGGTGTAAAAATTCCTGATGACGTAAAAATTTCTGGTTTTGATGATGCTGTTGTTTCTAAAATCTCAAGTCCAAAACTTAGTACTATAAATCAGGCTATTTATAACCAGGGCTTAAAGGCTGCTGAGCTTACAGATACACTTTTGAACGGTAAATCTATACATAAAAAGAATCTTATTTCACTATTGCCAAAATTCCGCCAGTCTTGTGGTTGTATAAGTGTTTATTCTTCGGAGCCACATTTTATTGATACAGAAGGAAAAACTTGTGTAGATGCAGAAGATGAAGACATTAACCTTCATCAGTTTGTTAATGAATTAAACGAAAGAAATAAGCTTATTACTCTTATGGATACTGTTCGTGGGTCAAATACCTTAAAACAGTTCTTCTACAACCTTAAATTTATTGCCCAGCAGTGCGATATGTCTTGTATTGCTGTAAACTTTTTTAAGGATGTATGCTATCTGGATGCAGAAGATAACTTTACTCTTCCTAAAAAAATGAATCTTTGGATGCTTTATGATGGAGAATCTTCGGTTGAACTTTTTAAGCCAGATGTAGCTTATAATCCAAGACAGAGTGTAATTCCTTCTCGTTCTTTACAAGGCACTTCCGGCATCTTTATCCTTCATCCTGTTTTTTCTGGGGAATCTAATTACGGTTATTTGCTTTGTAAAATAAACCGTAAGAGTTTTTCTGATTATATTGTTTATCTTAAAATAATTATAAACACATTGGCTCAGTCTTATGAATATACTAACCAGATTATAGAAACCGAAAAACTTGAAGGTGAAAAATCTGCTCTTACAAGACTGTCCAGAACTGATGATTTAACTGGAATTTTGAACCGTCGTGGTTTTATAGAAAGAGGGCAGGCTGCTCTGGACCTTATGCAGGAAACAGACAAGGCTGGTGTAATCTTTTTTGCAGATATGGACGGTCTTAAAAAAATAAATGATACCTATGGCCACGAGGTAGGTGACCTGGCTATAAAAACTCAGGCAATGGCCTTGAAAGAGGTTTTCCGAAGTACAGATGTAGTTGGCCGTTTAAGTGGTGATGAATTTGGTATTGTTGCGGTGGGAATGAAATTGATTCACGTGGATAGAGTTCGTCTTAAGTTAGATATGATGAACGAAAAACTTTCACGCGAGAATAACTTGCCTTTTACACTTTCTGTAAGTCTTGGTGCTGTAGACCTTCAAAAGTCAAGCATTTTGAAAAAATTACTTTCCGAAGCCGATAAATCTCTTTATGAGGAAAAACGTAAAAAACGACATGCAAGACTATCTGAAAATTCTAAATGATGAACAACGAGCTGCTGTTGTTCACGAAGGTTCTTCTCTTTTAATTTTAGCTGGTGCTGGTTCTGGAAAAACCCGTGTAATTACTAGTAAGATCGCCTATTTAATTTCTGAAAAAAATGTTGATCCCTGGTCAATTCTTTCTGTAACCTTTACAAAAAAGGCCGCAAATGAGATGAAGGAAAGGGCTGTTGCAATAGAACCAAGGGCTTCAGAGTCTCAAATAAGAACTTTCCACTCTTTTGGTTCCTGGTTTTTACGTCGTTATTCAGAGGCAGCCGGACTGGAAAATACTTTTACTGTTTATGATGATGATGACATGGCCACTCTTCTAAAAAAGGCCGTGCCATCTTTATCAACAAAAGAGCTAAAACTTGCTGTACACCAAATTTCTTTGGCCAAAGATTATTGTCTTACTCCAGAAGATGATCTTTCGATTTTAAACAGCGAATTCGATATCAATAATCTTTATGCAGAATATCAAAAAAGACTTAGGGCTACTGGTAATGCTGACTTTGGTGATTTAATTATGCTGCCTTACCAGATTCTGGATAAGGAAGAGGAAATTGCCAACTATATTCATAATCGTTTTAGGGTGATTATGGTTGATGAGTACCAGGATTCCAACATTGCCCAGTACAAGCTTTTGCAAAAATTGTCCGGCGTAGAAGGTAAGAATCCTGCCTATGTTTGTGTTGTAGGAGATGATGATCAGTCCATCTACCATTTCCGTGGTGCCGAAGTTCAGAATATTTTAACTTTTCCTGACCGTTTTCCAGGAACAGATGTAATTCGCCTTGAAAGAAACTATCGTTCTACATCAAAAATTTTAAATGCGGCTAATCTGGTTGTAAAAAAGAATCATGACCGTATGGATAAAAATCTTATAGCAGACAGGGGAAGTGGAAAAAATCCTGTTCTGGCTTTTGTTGGCGATGCAAATGCCGAAGTTTCTTTTGTTGCAGATTTAATCAAGGCTTCTGTAGATGCAAAGGGTAGCAGCGAAAAAGGTAAGTATTCTGATTGGGCTGTTTTGTACAGAACAAATAGTCAGTCTTTAGGATTTGAAAAAGAGTTTATTCACCGAAAAATTCCTTACGTGGTTGTAGGTTCCCTTAAGTTTTATGAACGCGAAGAGATTAAGGATGCACTTTCATATTTGTCTTTGTGTGCCAACCAGAGGGATGAAATTTCTTTTAGGCGTGTAATTAATAAGCCTACCAGGGGAATTGGAGAAAAGACCCAGGATAAGCTTATGGAAGCCGCAATGATTGTAAGGGAAGATGGAAGTCCCGGCTTTGACAATCTTATTGAAAGTGCAAAACGTTCTGCTCCAGAATTATCTAAAAAGGCCAGGGATGGGGTAGAGGCCTTTGTAAAACTATTTGAAACAGTTCTTTCTTGCTTTGATAAAAGTAAAAAGCTTTCAGATTTTGTTGAAAGAGTGATAAGGGATTCCGGTCTTGATGAATACCATAAGGCTGGAGATGAAATTGATGGAACGACTCGTGTTCAAAACCTTCAGGAACTTGTTAATTCAGCAGTTCCTTATGAATGTACAATGGAAGGTCTGCTGGCATTTTTGGATGCCATTAATTTGGACCGTACACTTGCAACTCAGGCCGAAGAAGATATGGACAATGCCGTTACCTTAATCACCCTGCATAATACAAAAGGTTTGGAATACAATAAGGTTGTAATTACGGGGCTGGAAGAAGGTGTTTTTCCACGACAGGATAAGACTGGTGCCGAATTGGAAGAGGAACGCAGACTTTTTTATGTTGGAATTACCCGTGCCCGAGATGAATTATATGTAACTTCTGCTGCAAAACGTTGTCTTTATGGTAGCTGGCAATATATGAGACCTAGTCCTTTTATAAAGGAATGTGCTTCTGCATTTAAAGTGGTTGGTCAGGCTCCATTTGGTTTTGGTGCTTCTCATGCCTCTGCCAGCTTTAATCCAAGAACTGCTGGATTAAGTGCAGGTTATGCAGCTGGTTATAGGGCTGAAAATTCAGAAGTAGCTGAAAAGTGGAAAAAAGGTGTAAAGGTTTACCACGATGACTATGGTTACGGAATGATTGTAAAGGCTTATGAAACAGATGCGGAGTATGTAGTAGAGGTTCAGTTTGAGGGTGGAAATTCTAAAAAATTTCTTCCACGATATCAGGCTAAGTCTCTTACAATTGTAAAAGATTAATGACAAATAGCCTGTTTGCGGTTATTATTTTATTAAGTAAAACGATTTAAAAATAATTTCAAAATATTTTATCTAGAAGTGAGTTTTTTAATGACTTCATCAAAATTACGAATTGGTCTTGCAATAGACTATGTTTATTCGGATTATTCTATAGCCTTATTGGATGGAATTAAAAAGGCTTGTAAAGATTTTAACGCAGAGCTTTTAATTTTTCCAATTGGTGAATTAAACAATATTTCTTTTGCTTATGATTATCAGTATACGGCTACTGCTGCTTTAATTTCTTCCAAAAACCTGGATGGTCTTGTTTTTGCCTCTGGAACACAATTGCATTATATGTCCAAAGGTGACTTGCATTCTTACATTAAAGGTTTTAATCCTATTCCTGTTGTAAGTCTTTCTGCAGAGTTCCCAGGAATTACTTCAATTACAGTTGAATGTTATTCAGCCTATAAAAATTTAATTGATAATTTGATCGATGTTCAAAAGTGTAAAAAGTTTGGAATTGTTAGCGTAAGAGGTTCATCTTCTGAACCAAAAATTAGAACCAAGTATATAAAAGAGATTCTAAAAGAAAAAGAAGTTCCTTCAAAAAATATAACTATCTGGAAATCTAACTTTTCGTATACAAATGTTTTTGAAGATTTGTCTTCCTGGTACGAAGTCAATAAAAAGTTTGATTTTGATGCCCTTATTTGTTTAAGCGACGAAATGGCCTATGGTGCTATAGATTTTTGTAAAAAAATTGGAAAAAGGATTCCTGAAGATATAGTTGTAAGTGGTTTTGATGATTTGGACCGTTCAAAATACTCATTACCTCCATTAACTTCTATTAATCAGAGACTTTTTGATCAGGGGTATAAGTCGGTCACACTGCTAACCGATTTAATAAAGGGTAAAAAAGTTCCTTATATCAATGTTGTGGATGCAAAAGTTCGATTCCGAAAATCAACCAGCAAAATTAGCAGGCTTAAAGTTGAAAAAATTGACGGACAATCTCATTATTCTGCAATTGAATGGTATTCTAAAAGAGGGCAGTTCTACTCCATTACCAGGTTTTACACCGAAATGCAAAATGATATTTCTTTGGAACAACTTAGGGCAAGAATTAATGATGATATAAGACTGATGGGAATTACAGCCTGTGCAATTGTTTTGTATGAACAGCCAATAGAAATGGCAATGCCTTTTGAATATTTTAACCTTCCCCACAAGGCAAGGCTTTTTGCAGCTTACGACGATTATTGTGGTTATGACTCAAATAAGTCTGATGGAGAAATCCGTTTTGATCCGAATGAAACTTATTTGCCGGAAAATACAATTCAGGCAAATGATGAAGGTGTTTTAGTCGTTTCCCTTTTTCACAAAACATTACAGTATGGTTATATTGTTTTGCGTCAAGGCCAGCTGGATGTAACTGTTTACGACTTGTTTACAAAAATTACTTCCACAATCATTTCAAACATTTATTCCTTTGCCCTAATGCACAATGAAACTACGGAATATAGAGCTAAGTTTGATAAAATGGACGTCATTGCCCGTACCGATGAACTTACCGGCTTAAATAACAGACGTGGTCTTTATGATTTAGGACAGACGACACTAAAATTTGCCAAGGCAATGGGGCAGAGTGGTATGGTCGTTTATTGTGATATGGATGGACTTAAAAAAATAAATGATACCTATGGTCACGAAACTGGAGACCGGGCTATTATGGCAGAGTCCATCATCTTAAAGGGAAATTTCCGCTCTAATGATATTGTTTCTAGAATTGGTGGCGATGAATTTGCTCTTATTTGTCCGGGGCTTACTCCAGAGGCCTTTACAAGAATAAAGGCTCAGGTAAATATTGATTGCGAAAAATGGTCTATTGATAATCAGACTCCTTTTTCTCTTTCTATAAGTATGGGGGCTGTTGTTTATCCTAGCGAAAGTGACGGCTATCAGCTTACGGCCCTGCTTTCTAAGGCTGATGACCTTTTGTATAAAGAAAAGCGGGCCAAGAAAAATCTTGATTCTGCCAAAAAGAAGAAAAAATAGAAGTTACTTCCAGTCGCGCTGAATATATGTAGCTCTAGGGCGGGCGGTTATGTCAACGCGACGGTTCTGGGCTCTTCCTTCTTCTGTTTCGTTGCTTGCTATTGGAAGGGTTCCACCGTATCCCTTGTAGGTAAAGAGTTTTTCGTCTAATCCCAAATCAATCAGGGCATTCATAACTGTTCTAGTTCTTTCAATTGAAAGGTTCAGCTGGCCTACAGGTTTTCCTACATCGGCAGTGTGTCCTTCAATAAGAATTGTGTATCCATCATCCATAAGCAGATTTGCAAGATTTTCTGCAATTACCTGGATTCTAGGTTTTTCAGAAGGAAGAAGTTCTGCTGAATCTGGATAGAACTTTAAGTCTACCGAGAAGAGAATTCCGTCGATTGAATCTGAAATTGTAACTCCAGGAACCTTGTTTTCGTAAAAGTACTGTTTAACGGCATTGTATTTTACATAGTAAGAAAGGTCTTTTTCTGGAACCGAAATGTCATAAACAATGTTTTCTTTATCAAGAAGAATTACAAGTTTTCCTTCCTGCATCAATTTAACATTTTCTGGAATAGTAAGGATTTTTAGAGCATCCTTGTGTTTAATTATAGGGTCTGTTCTGTTTCGGCCATAAACTTCTGTTGCTCTTATGTAAAGTGGATCCGAACCAACTCTATCTTCGTAGTTAGAAATATCATCTGAGTAGTGGTATCCTACAAGTCCTTCTTTTTTATCTACATCAGGATTCACAAGATTTTTTTCAAAAATACGGTTCATCTGATCATCCCAAATTTGGGGGAAGAGACAAGGATTAATTTCGCTTTTTACATATTCACCATGAACTGGGTAGGCCCCTCTTGCATCAATAATAATTCCGGAATATGGACGTGATGCAACATATTCAATTGGTTCTTCTGGTGTAAAGGCATAATTGTGGCGTATAAGCTGGTTGCTTAAATCTTTAAGATTAAGTGTATTTGTTGTGTTTAAATTTTTCAAATCCTTAGAAAAAACATCTGGAGTTTTGTAGCCGCCCATAATAAAGTGGTAAACCTGGTCCAGAGTTAACTGATCTGCAATTACTGTATCTGAAAGTTTTTTTTGATTATCTTCATAAAGCGAAAGTAGGGCTGGCTGGATAAGGGGAGGCATTTTTGCTTTAATCTGGGCCGAAGCGGTCCTTTTTCCAGAAGGCATTACAATCTGTGCTTTTTCTGTATCAAGAGAAATTTTTGTTGTAAAAACACGGGTAATCCAGTTGATTGAAGAAACTGCTTCTACATAAGAATTTTTTTCTTTTGCAAATATGTTTAATCCTAAAATGGCAAGAAGACTTAGGCTAATAAATTTCTTTTTTGTAGTCATAGTAAATCCCGTTTTAATAAAATTTCTCATTTAAAACATCGGATTATTTTTTTGGAATATAAAGAACTTTTCCTATTTTTAGTATGGCATTTTCTTTTATATTGTTAAGGTCACAGATATCTTGAACTGTAACTCCATATCGTCTGGAAATTGACCAGAGGGAGTCGCCTGCAACAACTGTATACTTAAATGGAAATTCAATTGGAGTAAGTTTTTTTATAGCTTCCTGGGCAGGTTCCTTCATCCCCAGGGGCAGTCTAATCTGTGTTTTTTTTGTAGGGTGTGTCATTCCCAAAATAAAAGAGGGATTAAGGTGTTTGAGGCTGTCTTCATCAATCCTCATTTCCTGAGCTAATTGTGTGATGGAGTAGGCCTTGTTTACTTCCAGATAATCAAAATTTCCATCCCTTTCGTTTATTAGTTCTTTAAACTCCTGTTCGTGATCAGGAAGTTCAATTCCGTAGTATTTGCTGTTCATTGCAAGGTCTGCTATGGCAAGGAGTTTAGGAACATAGTGGGCGGTTTGGCTTGGTAAAAGATTGTGGTCTACCAAATACCAGTAATTTTTTTCCTGGGCTTTTTTGAGGCATTTTGTCATTGCTCCTACACCACAATTGTAGGCTGCTATTGCTAAAAGCCAGTCCTGAAAATAGTTGTAATTATCGTTTAGTTTTTTTAAGGCTCCCTCTGTCGATTTCCAGGGATCCAGCCTTTCGTCAACAAAATCGTTTAGTGTTAAAAAAGGCCATACAGAATTTGCCATGAACTGCCACATTCCAATTGCCCCTGAGCGTGACTTTGCATTTGTTTTATAATTGGATTCTACAACCGGCAAATACTCCAAAATAGCAGGCATTTCTTTTTCCTGAATTGCCTTACGAACATAAAGGCGGTATTCCATAGCATCTTCCAAATATTGATAAAGAAGCTTGGACCATTTTTCGCTCAAGTACTGCTGGCGGAATTTTTCTACGTCTGGGCGTTGGAGTATTTCGTCTGGGATGCCTGGTAAACTCTGATGCGGAATCTTTTCGTCCTTATCTTCCAAGCTGGCAGGAGGTTCTTCTGTAACTAATTCCTCCAGGTCTTCATCTTCGGTAAAACCCTTTTCTTTTTCCAGTTCTTCAAGTTCAACCGCAATAAGATCTTCTGTCTGAACTTTCTCTTGAGAAAAAAATGGGTTTAGAAATATAAAAAATAAGAAGGATAGAAAAAGGGCTTTTCGCATTACAGTTTGTTACCTAGGTAAATACCTGCCCATTCCCAGTTTCCGTGAATATCAGGGTTTAGAGGAAAGTCTACCTTACGGAAATAAAAATAGAAGATAGGAACATAAGTTGCCCAGCCCCAGGTTCGTAAATATGCCTCGTTAGGGTTTGAAGCTTCGTCCAAAGTATCAGCATAACGGATTCTTTTTCCGCGGGCCCAGGATGCCATTGGAGTTTCCTCCTGGGAGTTGGCATCGTTTTCATCTTGCTTCCATGACATTGTAAAGAAATTAACTTTAGCCTTGTATTTGTCCAGTTGTCGCCAGTTGTAGGTTCTGATTGCCTTTTTAACGGCTTCTTCAAGGGCAGGCAGACTTTCAAAAGTCCAGTCCTGAGAAGAATTATTAAAATCTACAAGGTGGCGGGCATTTTTGTAGGCGTCAGGTTCTCCAGGAATCTGAATTGTTGTTGCATCTGGCTGTTCCAAAAAGAGGGAATAAGCTTTTAGAGCCTGATCCCACTGGTTATCGTTTTGGTATTCAATTGCCAGACGCAGATAGAGTTCAGTTGTATTTACATTCTGAGGAAAACGGTTTATGAGCTCGTTAAAATATTTGATTCGGTGAGCTGGAGTTTTACTAATTTGAATAAGATTTTGCAAACACTTAAAGTGTACCGAAGTTCCTTTTACCAGCAGGTCAGGGCATTGCTGTAAAATGCGGTCAAAGTAATACTCGGCAACAGGTTCGGCTCCGGTTGAACGGTAAGCGTCGGCTGTCATTAAAAGCCAGTAGGAGTTGTACATATCATTTGGGTTTTCTTCTACCCAATCAGTTAAAAACAGAATAAGGCCCTGGTAGTCCTTTTGAATACGGTAAGAACTTGCCAGCTGATTAATGATGGAATATCGCTGTTTTTCGTTTAAATTTTGTGTTTCAAGTATTTCTTTTAATTCTAATTTATTATCAGTTATAGATTGACTGGTTTTTGTGTTTTGATTTCTGTTACATGCCGAAAATAAAAGGGCAGAGATGCATACAAAAACTAAAGATATGCTTTTTAAATTCATGGTTTTGAATTTAGCATGTTGGATTGTTATTGTAAAGATTAACTTTTATTTGTATTATTAACTATATAAGCGATTTATTTAATTTTTTTTGAGAGGGAAAATAGTGAAAGAGGTCCAAAAATCGGTTTTGGTAAATATATTAATAGTTTTTGGACTTCTGCTATTTTTGGCAGTTGGTTCATTTGCTTTTTGGACAAACGATAAAGAAGTGTTGAATGTTTTAACACTAATCTTCTTGTCTTTACAATTTCTTTTTGGCCTTACAGCTTTAATCTTTTCTGTAAAACGTACTCATATTGCAACCCATTTATTTATGGGCAGTCTTCTTGCAGTCTGGGCTATACTATATTTTTTGGTTGAAAATGTATTAACTTGTGGAATAAAAGAATTCTGGCCTGTTTTTGGTCTTTTTGCAGGCCTTCTTCTTTTTACTTCTGGTTTCTACAAGTATAGAAAAATTAAGTTTGGCTATTTAATTCCTTCTGTAACTCTTGTAGGAATGGGTGTTTGGTATTCATTCTTTTCATTCCGAGTTATAAAAACTTCATTTATTGTGGTTGTAAAAAGATTAGGTCCAGCATTTGCTTTATTACTTGGACTTTTCCTAATCGTCTTATTCTTTATTCAAAAAAGAAACAAAAAGTTTGTAGTAAAAGATGATGAAATTGGAACCTTCTCTGATGAAGATGAAGAAATTGTAAAAGATGTTGAATAATTGGGTAACTAATTGAAAAAGCCTATTTATTTAAAACCAAAATTTCTCTTTTTCCTGGCTGCATTGTTTCTATGTAGTCCGCTTAATGCTGCCCGTAAAAAAAAGACAACAGATCTTCCTGTTGAAAGCGGGGTAGAGGGGACTCTTTCAAAAGGCGATGCCATTAAAATTTCTTCTAAAAAAAGAACTTACTTCAATAAAATAGATCCAGAAATTCTTGCCGGTGTAGAAATGGGGTCTCCCGATTCCATAAGGGCAGCTATGCAGAAAATAAGAAAAAATGATTCTGAGTATGCTGATAATGAAAAGGTTCTTATTGTTATTGCTTCTGAAATTATGCAGATAGTATGGCCTTCCGAAAAAATTAACTGGGAAATACCGGTAGCACCTGATGACAATCCTTATATAGGAGCTCTGGAATCTGCTAAACAGGGTATTTTTGATTCAAGTACAGGTAATGTTGATTTTCTTACAATCCTTCTTCCTGCCCTTGTCATTTTTACTCCAGGCTTAGATTCCTCTGTTGTAGCGGCTTGTAGAACTTGTATAACAAATGCCCTTACAATCAAACCAGAATCCATACTTGCCAATTATCTTATGGCTTATCTTTTGGAGAAGGAATCTGATTATACTGATATAGAAACATATCTTGCCCAGGCTTATGGAAACTCTCCAAATACCGAAGAAATTACCCTGGCTTATGTAAGAATTCTTAGAAGAAATAATAACCTTGAACTTGCTAAAACAATTTTGGCCGGTTTATCTGGAAGCGAAAATAATCTTAGTGTTTTAAAACAAAATGCCTATATTGCCTTTGATACGGGAGACTTTCAGTCGGCAGAACTTTATGTAGCCAAAGTTTTACAGCAAAATCCAAATGACCTTGAATTCCTTCTTTTCCGTGTAAAAATTCTGATTGAAAAAAATGATTATATTCATGCCGTATCCCTGCTTGATGTTTATGCCCGCCAGGAATCTGAATCAATTGATTACCTGCTTTTAAGGGCAAAAGTTCAGTTGGATTGGTCTAAAAATACAAATGCCGCTACAGAAACTGTAGAAAAAGCTATTAATCTTTATCCTGGAAATGAGCAGGCTCTTATGCTTGCCGCAAAAATTTCTTCTATAACAGATGCACCTGTTGCTGGTAAATATGCCGATGACTTGACTTCGCAGGTGCTTTTAAGAGATCCAGACAATAAGGATGCAATGCTTTATGCCTTAAAAGGACTTATAAAAAGGGAAAACTGGCAGGAAGCATATGAAATAAGCAAAAAATTAATTTCTCTGCCAAATGTAAACAGTGAAGTAGTTTCTATGTATGTAGAAACATGTCTTAAGCTGAATAAAAATAATGAAGCTTATGAGTATGCCCGCCGTCAGTTAGAACTAAGACCAAATGATGAAGATGTGCTCCAGGCCTATATCCTTGCTTATACAAAAGTTGGAAACAGGGATATGGTTCTAAAATATATAGATAATCTTATGGCTACTTCATCATCAAAAATGAAAAGTTATCTCTATTATAGAAGAAGTTTCCTTCAGATGACCGAAGAGGGAGCTTTGGCAGATTTACGTTCCAGCCTTATTTCTAACCCAAGAAATGATGATGCCCTCTTCCGTCTTTATGAACTCTATTTTAATAAAAAAGACTACCGCAAGGCACAGTACTATTTACGTCAGGTAGTAGCAATTAATCCAAATGACAATTCTGTAAAACAGTTAAATGAAGCTCTTACAAAATTAATGCAGTAAAAGCCAGATTTCAAACATTGATTATGGGTCTAAATAGTGATATAATTTTCGATACTGATTTTATTGTCAGATTTTAACATTTAGGATGGAATTATATATGTCATCATTTATCCCATTTTTAGAGTCAGCTACAGGATCTGCTGGCAGTGCCTCAACATCATCTTCATTAATTGGAACTTTGATTCCATTTTTGTTGATTGCTGTAATTTTTTATTTCTTCTTAATTCGCCCACAGAATAAGAAACAGAAGGAAACTGAAAAAATGCTTAATGCATTGAAGAAGGGTGATAAAGTAATCACTATTGGTGGTATTCACGGAACAGTTTCTTCAGTAAAAGAAAAGACAGTAATTGTTAAAGTTGATGATGATTGTAAATTAGAATTCAATCGTACTGCAATTTCAAGCGTAGAGCTGTCTGATGAAGAAAAGGCTAAACTTGCAGAAGAAGCTGCTGCAAAGAAAGCTGCAAAAAAAATTGGTAAAAAATCTTCAGCTGCTGAAGAAGCAAAAACTGAAGAAAACAAATAAGTTGGAGTATTAAAAAAATGAACAAACGAACTCGTTTAGTAGTTCTGCTTGCTGTTTTAGCTCTTTGTTTTGTATTCCTTTGGCCATCAATTTCATGGTATGGAAGAACAGCAAAGGAACTTCAGCAGCTTGCTTTAGGTTCAACAGAAAACATTAAAAGTTATGCTGAACTGATGGCCGCAGAAGATGTACGTGAAATTAAGGCTTTGGTAGCACAGGATTCAAGTGCCGCTTTGCCAGAACAGTTTGAATGGTTAAAGAAGGATGTTACAAAGCAATACAAATTAATGGGAAAGAAGGCTGCAAATCCTCTTACAGTAAAAGATGTAGTAGCTGCTTATGATAATGAAGCTGAATTTATGTCAGTAATTCAGTCAAAGTATCGTGATCAGATTTTAAAAGCTAAAAGATACTATGAAAATTCTGTAAAGCTTGGTTTGGATTTGTCTGGTGGTATGAACATCATCGTTAAGGCAGATTTGGACAAGGCTCTTGAATCTATGGGTGATTCAGTAACTACTGATAACCGTGCAGAAGTAAAGAAAGAAGCAATGGCTAATGCTATTGATAACCTTTCTAGCCGTATCGATAGATTTGGTCTTACTTCTCCAGTAATTCGCCAGCAGGGTGAAGATCGTATTTATATTGAAATTCCTGGTGCTGCTCAGGCAGACGCAATCAATACATTGATTATGGGTAAGGGTATTTTGAACTTCCGTCTTGTTGATAATGAAGCTACAAATACTTTCAAAGCATATTATGCTCTGCATCCAGCTACAACTTTCAATGCTACAGGCGATTTAATGGATGCTTCTATTATTCCTGAAGATTGCGAAGTATTTGGTGTTTATACAAAAGATGAATATGGTCTTGATGAACGCTATGACTGGTTGGTTGTAAAGAAGGAAATTGCTCTTGATGGTCAGCATGTAAAATCAGCTCAGGTAACAAATGATGAATTTACAAATCAGCCTGAAGTTGTATTTAATCTTGATGCAGAAGGTGCTCAGATTTTTGCTGAATTCACTGGAGCTCATGTTGGCGATAATCTTGCAATCGTAAGTGATAACAAGGTTAAATCTAACGCTCGTATTCAGACTGCTATTACTGGTGGTTCAGTTTCTCTTTCTGGTGGATTCTCTTATGATGAAGCTGAAAATATCAGAAAGGTATTGCAGACAGCCTGGTTGAACGTGCCTCTTGAAGTTGAAAGCCAGCAGGTAATTGGTGCTTCTCTTGGTGATGAAGCTATTCATCAGGGAATTATGGCCATTATCCTTGGTCTTGGTTTGATTCTTGTATTCATGTTAGTTTTCTACAAGGCATCTGGTATAAATGCAGTTGTTGCTCAGGTTTTGAACTTGTATATGATGTTCTCTATCCTTTCAGCTTTTAATTACACTCTTACACTTTCATCAATCGCCGGTATGATTCTTACAATCGGTATGGCCGTTGATGCCAATGTACTTGTATTTGAACGTATTAAAGAAGAGTTGAGACAGGGTAAAACTCGTGCAGTTGCAATTGCTATGGGATTCGATAATGCATTCTGGGCAATTCTTGACTCTAACATTACAACCTTTATTGCTGCTATGTTCCTTGCCGCTCTTGGAACTGGAGCTGTACAGGGATTCGCAGTTTCATTGGCAATAGGTGTAATTTCATCTGTGTTCACAGCTTTGTTCGTATCTCGCTTAATGTTCGACTTTGATACAGATGTTCTTCATGCTAAGAAAGTAAGCATTGGTTGGGGGATTAAACAATGAAAAAGACAATAAACTTTAGTAAAGGATTTATTCCTGCATCAATCATCAGCTGCTTAATTATTATTTTTGGACTTGTTGGTCTTTTTACAAAAGGAATCAACTTAGGTTTGGATTTTAAGCCTGGTCTTATTGAAGAAGTTCGTGTTGCTAATCCTGTAGCAAACATTGTTTATAATGGTTCTGCAAAGATTTCTGTTGAATTGTCTGCTGGTCAGATGGATTTGATTATTTCTGGTACAGGTGCTACAAACGAAACTAAATCTTTCAATTTTGCAGTACTTACAGATGTAAACTCTTTGGCTGCAGAAGTAAATAAGGTTGATGGTGTTGTAATGACTGTTAATGACGGTTCTTACGATACAACAAAATTATTCTTGAACTCGGCTGCATCAACACAGCTTACAACTACACCTTTGCAGATTTATCCTGCAGGTACTTCTTCTATTACAACTGATGATTTAAGAGATGCACTTGGAAGTGAAAATGTTTCTATTAAGCAGCTTGGTTCAGGGGCAGATGCTTCTTACCAGATTCGTATGGCAGTAGCCGAAGGTGATGGACAGGAAGATTTACAGTCAGCTGTAAATGAAAAACTTAACAATAAGTTTGGAAAAGATAATGTTGCTATTGTAAAGACAGACTTTATTGGTGCTGGAATGTCTAAGTCTACAACTCAGAAATCAATTATTATGTTCGTATTCGTTGTACTTTTGATTTGGTTGTATGCCGCTATTCGTTTCCACTGGGACTTTGCTTTAGGTGCTGTAATTGCTTTGCTCCACGATACTTTGATTATGCTCACATTTATCTGCTGGTCTGGTATGGAATTCTCTACAACAGTTTTGGCTGCTGTACTTACAATTGTAGGTTACTCAATCAACGCTACTGTAGTTATTTTGGACCGCATCCGTTACAACTTAAAGATGATGCCAGAAGTAAAGAGTTTTAATGAAATTTTGAACAAATCTTTGTCTGATACTTTGGTTCGCTCTATTTTGACAACAGTTACAACTTTGATGGCTGTAGTTTCTTTGTATGTTTTCACAACTGGAAGCATCAAAGACTTCTCTCTTGCTTTGATTGTAGGTTTGATTAGTGGTATGTACTCATCAATCTTTATTTCAAGTGCATTTATCAGTCTTTCAAGAAAGAACTGGAAGCCAGAATTCGGTGTTCACCATTCATTAAAATCTGGTTCTGAAGAGTAGTTAGATTTTTTGTTTATAAAACGTCCTGTTTACGCAGGGCGTTTTTTTTTGTGCACTTTTTGCTTAGCAAAAATGCGTTAATTAAACAATGGCGTTTACGGCATTGTTTAATTTGCCCTTAAAGATTTACCTGTGTTTCAAAAAAATCCTCTTTATGTTATCTTATTGCTATGCAAGTTATTCGTTCTGATGTTATGGGCTTTTGTTTTGGTGTAAGGCGTGCCGTTGAATGGGCACAAAAGGCTCTGTCAGAAAATTCTCAAAATAAAGTTTATTCTCTTGGTCCTCTAATTCATAATGAAAGTGCTTTAAGGGCATTGGGGCAAGAAGGTTTAAAAACTGTGGAATCTGATGATGTAGAAGCAATTCCTTCTGGAGCTGTTGTAATAATCAGAGCTCATGGTGTTCCTCCATCACTTGTAAAAAAATTGGAAGAGAAGGGCTGTAAAATTGTAGATGCAACATGTCCAAGAGTAAAGGCCAGTCAAAAAATGGTGGAACGTTATTCTTCGGATGATGATTATGTGGTTCTTGCAGGCGATAGAAATCATGGGGAAGTAATTGCAATTGCGGGTTATGCCGGAAAAAATTTTTGCCAGATACAGAATTACGAAGAAGCTAAATATTTTAAAATACCAGATGTAGAAAATAAACATGTAGTTCTTTTGGGGCAAACAACCTACAGTCCTGTAGAATTTGAAAAAATTACAAATCTGTTTAAATCTGAATTTAAGAATCTGGATGTAATGAATACAATTTGTCCTGCTACTAATGAAAGACAAAATGCACTTTTAGAATTATGCAAAAAAGTTGATGGAGTTCTGGTAATTGGTGGAAAAATGTCCGCTAATACTAAGAGACTTTATCAAACTGCTAGTGAACATTGTAAGTATGCGGCTCATATTCAGACTGCTGCAGATATTCCGGAGGAGTTTTTTAGCTTGGAAAAAGTTGGAATAACTGCCGGAGCTTCTACTCCAGACGAAATTATTGACCAGGTAGAGGCAGCTCTTCTTCATCATAAATAGGGGATTGTTGAAAAGACATCTTTAATCTGATATAATACAAGGATTATGAGTAGATGTTTTGCTATGTTAAAACCAGGTGTAGTTAATAGACGTCTGGTAGGTGAAGTTATTTCGCGCCTTGAAAAAAAAGGATTTAAGATTGTTGGTTTAAAATTAGTTCACCCAACAAAAGAATTGGCTGCAGCACATTATGCTGAGCACCAGGGAAAGCCATTTTATGATGGTCTTATTAATTATTTGGTTTCAGGACCCGTTGTAGCAATTGCTTTACAGGCAGATGATTGTGTAGCATTAGTTAGAAAATTGGTAGGTAAAACAAAGCCAACAGAAGCTGAACCAGGAACAATTCGTGGTGATTATTGTACACACACAGAACGTAATATTATTCATGCATCTGACAGCGACGAATCTGCTGAACGTGAATTAAAGCTCTGGTTTAAAGACGAAGAAATATTTGATTGGACCGATTGTGAAGCCGGTTGGTATTAATCGTTTTGTTATATAATAGATTCTATTATATAATTTAAAATATATAGAAGAGACTAGTTTAAGTTTCTTCTATAAAAAATATTTAAAGGCTCCTTATGGAGCTTTTTTTATAGGTTGGAGATAGATAAAAATGGAAAGTAAATCAGTCGGAGTTATTGGTGGTGGTGCCTGGGGTACAGGTTTAGCACAAGCTCTTGCTAGAGGAAATCATAATGTTCAGATTTGGGCATTGGAAGATGAAGTTGTTGAATCTATCAACAAAGAGCATGAAAATAAACGATATCTACCTGGTTATAAATTATCTGAAAAAATAACTTGTTCAAACGATATTATTGAAGTTGCAACTGGAAAAGAATTCATTTTTATTGCTTCTCCATCACTTTATCTTGCAAGTACTGTTTCTAAAATTGTAAATGTACCAAATATTGCAGATGGTTCTACTGTAATTGCGGCTCTTACCAAGGGCTTTGTTCCATCTGAAAAAGGACCTGGTTTAATTCTTGATACAATTGAAGCTTCTTTGCCAGAAGTTTATAAGGATTGTACTGTTTATGTTGCAGGTCCATCTCATGCTGAAGAGGTTGCAATGGGCAAACTTACAGGTTTGGTTGCTGCTTCTTTAAATCCAAAAAACTCTATTAGAGTTCGTGAGCTTTTGAAGGTTCCAGGACTTTATTCTGTATCAAGTTTTGATGTTGTTGGAGTTCAGATTTGTGCCGCTGCAAAGAATGTTGTGGCTGTTGTTTACGGAGCTTTGGATGCTCTTGCTGAAACTTCTGATTATTTTGGAGATAATGCAGAAAGTTTGCTCATGGCTGCTGGTTTGAATGAAATTCAGACTTTGGGCTTTGCAATGGGTGCAACTCATGCAGAAACTTTTACTTCTATTTCTGGGGTAGGAGATTTGGACGTAACTTGTAAATCAAAATACGGAAGAAACAGACGTTTTGGTCAGGACTTAATCAAAACTGATATGCTTTCTAAGTTTAAGAATATAGATGATTTGATTGCAAACGTATCTAAAATTGGATATTTGCCAGAAGGTGCGATTGCTTGTAAATATGTACATGAAATTTCTCAGAAAAAAGAACTTAAGTTGCCTTTGTCGGACGGCCTTTACAAGGTTTTGAATAAGGAAATGACAGTTACTGAAGTTCTTAAAAATTTGCAGAAATAAGTGACCGTGGAGATTTAAGATGCTAGAGAAAATTACCAGCACATTTAGTGGAATTGTAAAGAAGTTAAGTGGAAAATCTACAATTACCGAAAAAAACATCGAGGATACTGTAGAAGAAATTAAAATGGCTCTCCTTGAAGCCGATGTAAATCTTCGTGTAGTTCGTCGCTTTGTTAATTCTACAATTGAAGAGGCTAAGGGTGAAAAGGTATTAAAAGCCGTAGATCCAGGCCAGCAGTTTACAAAAATCATTTATGACAAAATGGTTTCAATGCTGGGAGACACAAAACAGGAACTTCATCTTAAGGGACCTGATACTCAGTCAATTATTCTTATGCTGGGTCTTCAGGGTGCCGGTAAAACTACTGCTGCTCATAAATTAGCTGCAAAACTTAAAAAAGATGGTCGTAAGCCTTTGCTGGTTGCTTGTGACCTGGTTCGTCCTGCAGCTGTTGAACAGTTGAGTCAGCTTGGTCAAAAAATTGGCGTTGAAGTTTATAAGGAAGATTCTAAGGATGCTGTAAAGAATGCTAAGGAATCTATTGCTTATGCACGTAAAAATGGTTATGACACCATCATCATAGATACTGCTGGACGTCTTCAGATTGATGAAGAAATGATGGCGGAACTTGTAAAAATTAAGAAGGTAACTGATCCTGTTGAAGTTTTGCTTGTAGCTGACTCAATGACTGGTCAGAATGCAGTTGATATTGCTAAATCTTTTGATGAACAGCTTGGTCTTACTGGTGTAATTCTTACAAAGTTCGACTCAGATGCTCGTGGTGGTGCGGCTCTTTCTTTAAAGACAATTACTGGTAAACCAATTCTTTACATTGGTACTGGTGAAAAAACTGAAGATTTTGAAGTATTCCATCCAGAAAGAATTGCTTCGCGTATTTTGGGTATGGGTGATGTTGTTTCTTTGGTTGAAAAAGCTCAGGAGACAATGGATGCAGAAGCTGCTCTTAAGATGCAGAAAAAACTTCAGCGTAATGAATTTACTCTTCAGGATATGCTGGAACAGTTCCAGTCTGTAAAAAAGATGGGGAATATGCAGTCAATTATTGATATGATTCCTGGAATGAGTGGAATTGATGCTTCACAGATGGATATGAGCGGAATGAAAAAGAATGAGGCCATTATCCAGTCTATGACATATAAAGAGCGATTAAATCACCTGATTATTGGTCCAAGCCGTCGTAAACGTATTGCAAAAGGTTCTGGAACTACTGTTGCCGAGGTTAATAAACTTATTAAGCAGTTTGAAAAAACAAAGCTTATGATGAAGAAGGTTAGTCGTAACCGCGGTATGCAGGGTAAGATGATGAATCAGCTGGGACTTGATCCTTCTATGATGAATGGAATGGGAGGAGCTGGTGGTCTTGGTGGCATGGATATGAGTGCCCTCAAGGGAATGGACATGAAAAAACTTCAGGATCTGGCTAAGAGATTCAGATAAAAATTTGCAGTATATACGTCGAGTCAAGGCACGCATGCGCTTAAAGCCTTGACTTCGCCGTTTTTAGGGTTTGTAATAAACCCTAAATAAAAAAAACTTCGCTGAAATTAATGAACTGATTTTCAGCGAAGTTTTTTTAGTCTACAACAATTACTGAAGCAGACCTTCCGTCAAGTGTATAGATTTTTTCTGGATTGGTATTATCTAATACTGGTGTTAGTCCAATATAATAATTGTAGTAGTATTTGCCGCTTGTAAGAGGTAGTTCCAGTTCATAAATACCTGGTTTTGTTTCGTTCAATTCGTAAATCCATGGGTCCCAGTTTGTAAAGGTTCCTGCCAGGTGAATGGACTGGCCGCTTGCTCCCTTGTAAATAAAATGTACTGTATCTTCTGAGGTTGCCTGTGTGTATATTTGAACACTTCCAGGATCTTCTACTTTTGAAAAGTATAGATTTACAGAATCATCGTATTCTTTTTCTGGGTTTAGAGGATCTGTTGTCCACAATCCATCTAAAATAAGGCGGTATTTTATTGTTGTAAATTTATGCTGGCGTTTATATGCATAAAACATATGCTTGCGGGTAACAACTCCATCTTCATCTGTTCGGGTCAAAATTTGGAAGGGATGAATTACCTGATAATTTTCAAAGTCAAATGCAATTCCAACAAAACGGTAATTCGGTTCACTAGTGAAAATGATGTAGTCATCGGTAATGACCGGTGCACATGCTTTATCAATTTCGTGTAAAAGAGTATCTAATTCAAAATTCTGGAAGTTTGAATGGTCTTCCGCATACAGTCCCATGCCCCCAACTCCAAAAAGAGTTACGGCTAAAAGGAGTGTGACAACAATTAGCTTTTTCATAATCACTTTATCGGCCTATAAAAAAAAGAGTTTAGGGTTTTTATTTAATGGATAATTTAATAAGAAAAGTCTTAAGTCAAACTAAAAAACGTCCGTTAGTTTAAAGGTATAATTAGACTTGTAATTTACAAGTGATGTGGAGTAAAATTAAACGATATGCCAGGCTTAAGTCAGCTTAAACAATTTAATAAAGATCTCCTTGCAATCGGTGATGAAGTAACAATTCGTGCCGCAAGAGGGGAAAAACCAGTAGAAGTTCACATTCCAAAAGAAGTTGAAGATAAAAACGACTCCGAAGACTTTGTTCTTGGAATGCCTGAAATTGAAGCTGAAGTTGATAATTCTCCTGTTGATGAAGACCTTTCTGACTTAGCCGGTCTTGCAAATCCAGCATCCACATCTTCGAATAATTCTACTGAGCCTAGTCCAACTTTTGAGGCTCCAGATTTAAGTGATTTATTAAATCCAATTGCAGTTTCTGATGAAGGTGGTTCTAGTTCATCTTCTGATATGCCGGATCTTTCAATGTTTGAGGATGCTCCTGTTGAAGAAGAAGAGGAAGTTGTTGAAGAAGAGCCTGAAGAAATTTCTGTAGCAGATATGGGGCTTGATGCTCTTTTGTCAGGGGCTGGCTTTGATGCTCCTGAAGAGGAAAGTGAACCAGATGTTGAAGAAGAGCCTTTACAGGAAAAAGATTTCAAAGAAATTAGTGATTTAGATTCAGATATTGAAGATATTCCAGAAATGGATGAGGCGGAAGAAATTCCTGCTGCAGATGATGGTCTTAGCGAACTTGAAAGAGACTTACTGGCTTCTGAAGGAAATAATCCGTCATCTTCATCATCTAAAAGTGAAAGTTCAAAAACAAATCCTGGTGAGCCAAGTCTTGAAGATTTACTTGGTAATTTGGATTTTGACACTCCTGCTGATAGTTCAAGTGATGGTGGAAATGTTTCTGAAAAATCTGCTGAAGATATTCCTTCGCTGGACGAAGATTTGGGCGGAGCTTTAGACGAGTCTCTTCCTGCAGATGATATGCCTTCTTTGGATGAAGACATTCCTTCCCTTGACGAAGATATTCCTTCCTTGGATGATAACATTCCATCTCTGGACGACGAATTTGGTTTAGATACACTTACAGCTTCTGATGAAAATTCAGCTCCTGCAGAAGAAAGTCCTGCTCCAGCTATGGCAGATGATATGCCTTCTTTGGACGAAAGTTCTCTTGACGCCCCAGCAGATAACATGCCTTCTTTGGACGATTTAGGTGGAGCTTTAGACGAGTCTCTTCCTGCAGATGATATGCCTTCTTTGGACGAAAGTTCTTTTGAAGCTCCAGCAGATGACATGCCTTCTTTGGATGAAAGTTCTCTTGACGCACCAGCAGATGATACTGGAGCTGGTGCAGAAGGTTTAGATGACTTTTCGACCGAGGGTATGGATGAGTTTTCTACAGAAGGAATGGAAGAC
>OCTW011614249.1_pt1 | contig 43617 bp, 41 predicted proteins | sample 1539671 | NCBI WGS metagenome assembly OCTW01 (sample SAMN02144230, study PRJEB22623) | gut metagenome | biome: sheep rumen | host: Ovis aries | place: New Zealand
AAACTAAATTTCCTTACCCCAAATGAGGTCTTTTTCAAACATTTTGCCTAACTTTGCTACAAACTTGCACTTGCTGGTTGACTCTATACACTTACTTTTCTTATCTTTTTTAACAATATACAACATCAGGAATTCGAAAATTTTATGTATCTTTGCAAGATGATGAGGAATTTACTATATATACTAATCTTTTTGTTCTCTGTGTCAACAAATATAAATGCACAAGAGAAACTGAAACGAGGAACAATAACTGCAAGATATAAGGTACTGGCAGACAACTATAACTTCTGGCTCTATACACCAGCAGACTACAATCCTACCATACACCCAGTGCCACTCGTATTCTACCTGCACGGTGCATCATGCTGTGGATATGACCTCAAGAAGGTGCGACGCTATGGCACAATTGACGCAATAGCCAAGGGCAAGATTGTTCCCGCAATTGTGATAGCACCACAGACACAAGGAGCATGGAACCCTAAGAAACTGAATGCCCTGCTGGAATGGGCTAAGGAAAACTTCGCCATTGACACTACCCGAGTATATGTGTTAGGAATGAGTCTTGGGGGATACGGCACAATGGACTTTGTCAATGCCTACCCGGAGAAGATTGCCGCAGCTATTGCTTTCTGCGGCGGTTGTTCGTCAAAACAACCTGACGGACTGGGCAAGACCTGTCTGTGGATAATGCATGGCACAGCAGACCGCGCGGTGGGCATAAACTGCTCAAAACAGGTTGTGAGCTATCTGCAAAGCAAGGGACTGGACAAATTGCTGCGTTATGACTGGATGCAGGGAGGTTCACACGGTGTATATGCCAGGTGCTTCTACCTACAAAAGACGTATGACTGGCTTTTCTCTCACTCTCTTAAAGACAAGCCACGCAAGGTTGACCGCACATTTGACATAACCCGCGAGGACATCAATCAGACTTACAATGAACTGAAATGGTTCAAGGGTATGTTTGAGAACGACTAAACAGTTCTTAACAACCACATATTAATACTGAAGGCAACAACGGATTAATTCGTCTTAACCCATTGTTGCCTTCTATTCTGTCAAATCTACGTAATCAGCGGTCGTTATGAACTGTGAACTGAATTGTTCCACTCCTCAAGGGCTTTCTTCCAGTCAGAGGCGTCGTCCACTGGTTCGCCCTTGGCTATAGCCTCCGCGCGACGCGCTTCCTCGTCACGCTGACGGTCACGCTCTCGCTTGGCTTTCATATCGGCTATGGTAGCATCGTCAAGTATCTGTATCGCACGACGGTCTATGGCTGCATACAACTCATCGGGACCAAAAGGTTTGCCCGGCTCATTGAAGTCGGATATATTGAACTCAAACTCCGTACGCAGCTCATGGCGTATCTCTTTTTGTTTGAGCCTGTTGCCTTTGCACTTCATACGAAGCAGCTTCGCAATCTTGCCTATCTCGTCCTGAGAGTATTTGTTTCTTCCCATAACAGTGAAAATTAAAATAATATAAGTCCAGCCAAGGCTGCGCATCCTATCATCTTAATAGGGTTGATGTGCATAGTCTTAACGCCAAGGAATGTCACAGCGAATATCGCCACCGATATGCCGAAGCGATATGGAGACTCCTGCGGCGAACTGAAATTCTCTTCGTTACACAACATCAGTGTTGCAGCGGCAAGCAGACCGACGACCGCAGGGCGCAGACACTTAAACACATCCTGCACAACAGATGACTTCATGTGCTTCAAGAACATCTTGCTGATAATAATCATCAAGACAAACGAAGGCAACACAAGAGCAAACGTAGCCAAGAGACTGCCAGCCACTCCGCACAACATACTGCCTGTAGCATTATTCACAGCCGTATAACCACAATATGTGGCACTGTTTATGCCTATAGGCCCCGGCGTCATCTGTGAGATAGCCACTATATCGGTAAACTCAGCAGATGACAGCCAGTGATGTACCTTCACCACATCATGCTGTATGAGCGACAGCATACCATAGCCTCCGCCAAAGCCGAAAAGACCTATTGTGAAGAAAGTATAGAAGAGAACTACGTAAAGCATAAACTATCTGCCTGCACGCTTACGCTCCATGTGGTCAAGGATAATCTTACGCATTCGTATGGACTTAGGTGTTACCTCCACCAACTCGTCCTCCTTGATATACTCCAGACACTCCTCAAGAGACAGCACTGTCTTTGGTATGATACGCGCCTTCTCGTCAGAACCAGAAGCACGGACGTTAGTCAGCTGCTTAGCCTTACATACATTTATCACGAGGTCATTGTCGTGAACGTGCTCACCAACCACCTGTCCGATATATACATCGTCACCTGGGTCAATGAAGAACTTACCCCTATCCTGAAGCTTATCTATAGCGTAGGCATAGGCGTTTCCTGTCTCAAGAGCTATCATAGAGCCGTTGACACGACGTGTTATCTCACCCTTATATGGCTGATACTCCTTGAAACGGTGAGCCATGATGGCCTCACCCTGACTGGCTGTAAGCACATTGGTACGCAAACCGATGATACCACGAGAAGGAATGTCAAACTCTATATTAACACGCTCTCCCTGAGCCTCCATGGATGTCATCTCACCCTTACGGCGTGTCACCATGTCAATCATCTTGCTTGAGAACTCCTCTGGAACGTTGATTGTCAGCTCCTCAATAGGCTCACACTTCTGACCGTCTATCTCCTTGTAGATAACCTGCGGCTGACCTACCTGCAACTCATAGCCCTCACGTCGCATGGTCTCTATGAGCACAGACAGATGAAGCACACCACGACCGCTGACAATCCACTTATCCGTAGAATCCTCAAAAGGCTCTACACGCAGTGCAAGGTTCTTCTCCAGCTCCTTCTGCAGTCGGTCGTTGACATGACGTGATGTCACGAACTTACCCTCCTTGCCGAAGAATGGTGAGTCATTAATAGTAAAGAGCATTGACATGGTAGGCTCGTCGATGGCTATAGGCGGCAACGGTTCCGGGTTCTCGAAGTCACAGATGGTATCACCAATCTCAAACCTCTCCAGTCCGATGATAGCGCAGATGTCACCGCTCTGCACCTCAGAGACCTTGGAGTGTCCCATACCGTCAAATGTATGAACCTCTTTTATCTTTGTCTTCTCCATGGAACCGTCACGGTGTGCGATGGTCACATTCTGTCCTTCCTGCAGTGTGCCACGATGTACGCGTCCCACAGCTATGCGACCGGTATAGCTTGAATAGTCAAGTGAAGTGATGAGCATCTGCGGAGTACCCTCCAGCACCTCTGGCGCAGGTATCACCTCTACAATTTTGTCAAGCAGATACTCAATATTGTCTGTTGGCTTATTATAATCCTCTGACATCCATCCGTTCTTGGCAGAGCCATAGACAACAGGGAAGTCGAGCTGTTCCTCTGTAGCATCAAGAGCAAACATCAGATCAAACACCATCTCATAAACTTCCTCAGGACGACAGTTAGGCTTGTCCACCTTGTTTACCACGACGATAGGCTTCAGACCTATCTGCAGAGCCTTCTGCAACACGAAACGGGTCTGAGGCATAGGTCCCTCAAAGGCATCAACGAGCAATATGCAACCGTCTGCCATGTTAAGCACACGCTCCACCTCACCACCGAAGTCGGAGTGTCCCGGAGTATCAATAATGTTGATTTTCGTTCCTTTCCAGTTAATTGACACATTCTTGGAAAGAATTGTTATACCACGCTCACGCTCAAGGTCATTAGCGTCAAGCACCTGGTCGGAATTGTTCTGTCCTTCACGGAAAAGTTTACCTGCAAGCATCATCTTGTCAACCAATGTTGTCTTACCGTGGTCAACGTGTGCGATGATGGCGATGTTTCTGATATCCTGCATCTTATATTATATATATGATTTTTTGCGAGTGCAATGTATCGCACGAAGCAAGAAATGAGTGTCAGCGAAGCTGGCTCATGCTCGCTTTTGCGATTTTGCGAGTGCAATGTATCGCACGAAGCAAGAAATGAGTATCAGCGAAGCTGGCTCATGGTCGCTTTTGCGATTTTGCGAGTGCAATGTATCGCACGAAGCAAGAAATGAGTGTCAGCGAAGCTGGCTCATGCTCGCTTTTGCGATTTTGCGAGTGCAAAGTTACTAAAACTTTTTGAATTAAAGAATGATTTCGTCAAAAAACATTATTTAAGGTGTGTATGCTAACTTTCATATTACCCTAAACCAATTAATTCTGATGATGATATTATCGTTTTTCACTGCAAAAATGCAATTAAACCACAAAGGTACAAAAAAACATCATATTTATTTGTTATATATTGAAAAAAATATTACCTTTGCAAGCAAAAGCGCATAAAAAATGATACTTTTCTTTAAGACCCAATCAGAAAATATTATTGCCACTGACATCAACAATAACCTCAGCGAGCAAGAGATTAACGAATTATGTTGGCTTTACGGCAACGCCACATTAGTTGACACACAGAAAATTGACGGCTACTATGTAGGCCCACGCCGCGAGATGATTACCCCGTGGAGTACCAATGCCGTGGAGATAACCCAGAACATGGCTATAAAGGGCATCAGCCGAATAGAGGAGTATTTCCCTGTTGATGCTTCTAAATTCAAGACCAACGACACTCCTACCATCGACGATGTGGAGGGAGCAGACCCAATGTTGCAGCGTCTCTATGACGGACTTGACCAGAACATCTATACCGTTGACATCAAGCCTGAGGCTATAAAGCACATAGAGAACCTCGAGGAGTACAACGAGCAGGAAGGTCTTGCACTGTCAGCCGAGGAGATAGAATACCTGCACAAGGTGGAGAAGCAACTCGGTCGTCCGCTTACTGATTCTGAGGTATTCGGTTTTGCACAGATTAACTCTGAGCACTGCCGTCACAAGATATTCGGTGGTACATTCATCATTGACGGTGAGGAAAAGGAGTCTTCTCTCTTCCAGATGATTAAGAAAACCACTCAGGAGAACCCTAACAAGATTCTGTCGGCATATAAGGACAATGTGGCTTTCTCTGAAGGTCCGGAGATAGAGCAGTTCTCACCTGCTGACCATGCCAACCCTGACTTCTACAAAATAAAGAAGGTGAAGTCGGTCATCTCGCTGAAGGCAGAGACTCACAACTTCCCTACTACTGTAGAGCCATTCAACGGTGCCGCTACGGGTACAGGTGGTGAGATTCGTGACCGTATGGGCGGTGGTACCGGCTCGTGGCCAATAGCAGGCACTGCTGTATATATGACCTCATATCCCCGCAAGGAGAGCACCAGCCACGGCTGGGAGAAGATTATGCCAGTGCGCAAGTGGTTGTATCAGACTCCTGAGCAGATTCTCATCAAGGCATCTAACGGTGCCAGTGACTTCGGTAACAAGTTCGGTCAGCCGCTCATCTGTGGTTCTGTACTCACATTCGAGCACCAGGAGAAGGAAGAGCAGTATGCATACGACAAGGTTATCATGCTTGCCGGTGGTGTAGGTTACGGTATCGAGCGCGACTGTCTCAAAGGAGAGCCTCAGGCTGGCAACAAGATTGTCGTAATGGGTGGTGAGAACTACCGCATAGGACTTGGTGGTGGTTCTGTATCATCTGTAGAGACCGGACGCTACTCAAGTGGCATCGAGCTGAATGCCGTACAGCGTGCCAACCCGGAGATGCAGAAGCGTGCATACAACGTAATCCGCGCTCTTGGTGAGGAAGACAACAATCCAATAGTATCAATACACGACCACGGCAGCGCAGGTCACGTAAACTGTCTGTCAGAGTTGGTTGAGGAATGTGGTGGTCTTATCCACATGGACAAACTGCCTATTGGCGACAAGACTCTGTCGGCAAAGGAGATAATAGCTAACGAGTCACAGGAGCGCATGGGACTGCTCATCGACGAGAGTGCCATAGAGCATGTGCAGAAGATAGCAGACCGCGAGCGTGCACCTATGTACACCGTTGGTGAGACAACTGGTGACCATCGCTTTGCCTTTGAGCAGGCTGACGGCGTACGTCCGTTTGATCTCGCCGTAGAGCAGATGTTCGGTTCTTCTCCAAAGACCATAATGGAGGATAGCACCGTAGAACGCAAGTACGACGTGGTAACATACGACCAATCTGGCATCAGCGAGGGTTCTACCCTTAACGCTCAGCTTACAGAATACCTGAAGAACGTGCTTCAGCTTGAGGCTGTGGCATGTAAGGATTGGCTCACCAACAAGGTTGACCGTTCGGTGACAGGCCGTGTGGCACGCCAGCAGTGCCAGGGCGAACTGCAGTTGCCTCTCTCTGACTGTGGTGCTGTAGCTCTCGACTACACTGGAACAAAGGGTATCGCTACATCTATAGGCCATGCGCCACAGGCTGCATTGGCAAACCCAGAGGCTGGTTCTGTGCTCTCTGTAGCAGAGGCACTGACAAACCTTGTATGGGCACCTATGGCTGACGGTATGGACTCTATATCACTCTCAGCAAACTGGATGTGGCCTTGCCGCGCACAGAAGGGTGAGGACGCTCGTCTGTATAAGGCAGTGAAGGCACTGTCAGACTTCTGCTGCGAGTTGCAGATTAACGTACCAACAGGTAAGGACTCTCTCAGCATGACACAGAAATACCCTGACGGCAAGAAGATTATCGCCCCAGGTACTGTAATCGTCAGCGCTGGCGGTGAGGTTAGCGACATTAAGAAGGTCGTTTCTCCTGTATTAAAAGAGGTAAAGGCATCACGCCTGTACTACATAGACTTCTCATTCGACCAGCTGCAGCTTGGCGGTTCAGCCTTCGCTCAGTCTATGGGTAAGGTCGGTTCTGACGTTCCTACAGTCAAGAACGCAGAATACTTCCGCGATGCCTTCATGGCAATACAGCAGCTTGTAAACGAGGGATTGGTACTTGCCGGTCACGATATCAGTGCAGGCGGTATGATAACGACACTGCTTGAGATGTGCTTCGCTAATACAAAGGGCGGCATGACGCTGAACCTTGACAAAATACAAGATGGCGACATCGTCAAGGTGCTCTTCGCTGAGAACCCTGGCATCATCATACAGGTTAACGAGACTGATGCAAGCCGCGTGAAGAAGATTCTCGAGGATGCAGGCGTAGGCTACGCTAAGATTGGTAATCCAGACTTCAGCATGGCAGACCGCAAAATTGTCATCACCAAGACTGTAAGCAACGCTTCCGTACCTAACGGTAAGCTGGCTGACCGCGAGATGACATTCGAGTTTGACATCAACGAACTCCGTGACGTATGGTACAGCACTTCTTACCTGCTCGACCGTCGTCAGAGCTTCAACGGCAAGGCAGCAGAGCGCTTCGTGAACTACAAGAACATCCCTGTAGAGTGGTCTGTGAAGGGTGAAGCCTTGAAGGCGACACCACGTCCGGAAGGCAAGCGTCCTGTAGCTGCTATCATCCGTGAGAAGGGTACTAACTCTGAGCGCGAGATGGCATACTCTTTCTATATGGCAGGCTTCGACGTTAAGGACGTCACCATGACCGACCTTATCACTGGCCGCGAGACATTGGAGGAGGTTAACCTCGTAGCATTCTGTGGTGGCTTCTCTAACTCTGACGTGCTCGGTTCTGCTAAGGGATGGGCTGGTGCATTCCTCTACAACCCTAAGGCAAAGGAGGCACTTGATAAGTTCTATGCTCGTAAGGACACCATCTCACTCGGTGTCTGCAACGGCTGCCAGCTCATGGTAGAGCTCGGATTGCTTAACAATGACCACGCCGTAAGCGATGCCCGTGACTATGCTCAGATGCTTCACAACGACTCACATAAGTTCGAGTCAACCTTCGTAACCCTGCAGATACCTCAGAACGACTCTGTAATGTTCGGTTCTCTCTCAGGCGAGAAGATTGGTTGCTGGGTAGCACATGGAGAAGGCAAGTTTAACCTGCCACTGGCAGAGGGTGAATACAACATAGTAGCTAAGTACAACCATACGGAGTATCCAGCCAACCCTAACGGTTCTGCATACAACGTGGCTGCACTGGCAAGCAAGGATGGTCGTCACTTGGCCATCATGCCACACCCAGAGCGTACACAGTTCCCTTGGCAGTGTGGTTACTATCCAGAAGAGCGCCGTTTGACCGACCAGGTAACACCATGGCACGAGGCATTCGTAAATGCTCGCAAATGGATTGAGAGCAACCTCAACTCCTAAAGACTCATATCGTATCACGAAAGGCAAGATATGTATTTTGAGTTGTTTTCCACTTTCTTCCGTATTGGTATCTTCACCCTTGGCGGTGGCTATGCCATGATACCTCTGATAGAGGCGGAAGTAGTGGAAAAACGCAAGTGGATAGATAAGCAGTTGTTTCTTGACCTCATAGCCGTAGCACAGACTTGTCCTGGAGTGTTTGCAATCAACATAGCGACATTCATAGGTTACAGACTGCGCGGCATTAGTGGAGCATTATGTACCACATTAGGAACCGCCCTACCCTCTCTGCTGATAATACTGGCAATAGCTATGTTCTTTCAGAACTTTCAGCACATCCCTTGGGTAGCAGCCATGTTTGCAGGAATACGTCCTGCAGTAGTGGCACTTATGGCAGTACCTACATTTAACATGGCGCGTAAAGCACAGATAGGATGGACTAACTGTTGGATACCTGTCGCTACCGCCATTTTAATATGGCTATGTGGAGTGAACCCTATTTACATTATACTTATAGCAGGAGTCAGCGGATATATTTATCACTTGCTAACAAAGAAAAAGGGAAAGGAAATATAAACATGTGCATTTTTCCCAAGTGCACACAGAAAATATCATAACACGCAATGACTCAAAGAGATGTATTCTCTTTGAGGAAAGTGTGTTTTGTTTCCACACATTATTATATATAATCTTGCGATACAAAATGATAAAAATGCAAAGATACCCACTATTGTCAATACTGAATATATTTTTTATATTCTGTATCATATCATTGACAGCATGTACTCCAAAAGACGTGGCTTATTTCCAAGATAAGCGACCAGGTACCCAAGCCTTGATGGATACGATGTTTAATGTCACATCTATACCTTTCAAACTAAGACCTGGTGACAAAATCAGTATCAATGTAAGTTCACGCAACAACACGCTGTCACAGCAATTCAACATGGGTGGCGGTCAGTATCTGATTGACGACAATGGCAATATCGATTTTCCTGTCTTAGGCGAAATGCACGTTGCAGGGTTGGACCGTAAAGAACTGAAAGACAGCCTCACTAATCTGCTTCGCGAGTCACGACTCGTAGACGACGCCATGATACGCGTGGATTATACGGGACTGTATATCACGCTGTTGGGACAGAATGGCGGCAGACGCATAAATATAGATAAGGACAAGCTCACATTCTTTGAGTTTATGGCACAGATAGGTGACATAAACATGAATGCCATACGCACAAACATTCTCGTGATACGCGAGGAGGACGGTATCATAAGCCAGTATGAGCTGGACGTTACGAAGATGAAGAACGTATATGAGTCCCCGGCATATTATCTGCACCAGAATGACATTGTTTACATAGAGCCTAACAACAAGACGAAACGTAGCACAACGAATCTGGGTAATATGTTCCATACATGGGGATTCTGGACTGGCATAGCCGGAGTGGGAGGATTGTCTATATGGTCCCTCATAGACCGATTAAGAAAATAAGCCTGAAAACAACTATAAAAAGGACACATGGCAACACCTAATACTAAACAGAACAAGCTGAAGAACAAGCAATCAGAAGACAGCGGCTCATTCCTTAATATCATGGATATTATAGGACTATGCATCAGCAACTGGTTTTGGTTCGTAATATGTCTTTCTATAACATGGGGAGCAGCGCTGATATATCTGCGCATGACTCCTCCAGTATATACACGAAGCACGTCTATCGTGGTCAAGGAGGATGCCAACAACCAAGCACTTAACGACATCTTCACACGTACCCGCTACGGCAGGCGTAACGCAAGTACAACACTTTACAACGAGATGATCACCCTGAAGAAACCAGGACTGATGAATAAAGTTGTTGAAAGGCTACACCTTGAATATGAATACCAAATACGCGGAAAACTCAGACACACGACTCTGTACGGTGCAAGTTTGCCTGTAACTATAGAGGATGAAGGGAACTATGACGGATATGCAACCTTCACTCTCAATACGAAAGATGACAATAACGTCAAGATTGAATTCAACTATGATGGCAAAGAGAAATATCTGAAGGCACCATACGACAAAGCCGTAAAAACGCCTTTCGGCATAATAAAAATTGTAAAGACACCTACATTCTCTTCACGCACTGCAGATATCATAACTGTCACAAAAATTTCCAAAAGTGATGCCGCTGCAAAATTTATCGGAAAACTGGGTGTCAACAACTCCGTATCAGAGTCTTCCGTCATTGACATATCACTTACAGATGTCAATATTGAGCGAGCAGACGATATACTTAACACTCTGATAGCTGTATATAACGAACAATGGATAGAGAATCGTAATGAGGTTATCGTAGCCACAAATAAGTTTATCAACGAGCGTCTTACCGCCATTGAGCAGGAATTAGGAGATGTAGAGACAGAGTTGAGTGACTATCAGATATCAAACCACACTCTCAATTCCGGTTCTGAGGGAGCGCGATACATGGGGCGTGCGTTGGAATATGAGAACAAGGGTGAGGAATATGAGAACGAATTGGCGATGGTCAAATACTATCGTGGCTATATATCCGCCATTAAGGATCGTAACCAGCCTTTGGCACTGCCTACAGGCATAAACAGTGGTACACTGTCCGGACAAGTGGGACAGTACAACTCTCTCGTTATGCAGCGCACAAATATCATATCAGCCTCAACAGAGAGTAATCCGCTCATTAATGATATTGACAGACAACTCGGAGTGCTGCAACATGGTATGTTGGTAACAATAGACAACCATGTGGCAACAATAAATACGCAGATAAAAATGCTGCATATCAACGACGAGAAGAACAATGCCAAGATTGCAGCCACACCAGGAAAACAGAAACAATATGTTGACATAGAACGTCGTCGTAAAATCAAGGAGCAACTTTACACATTCCTATTGCAGACACGCGAACAGAACCAGATGAACCAGGCTTTTGCCGCATATAACACTCGAGTACTGCAACCTGCTGGAGGTTCAAACAGACAGTCGTTCCCAGATGATGACAAGATAAAGAAAATAGCATTAGCCATAGGATTAGGCCTGCCGTTAGCATTTATCATACTGCGCGAATGGCTTAACTCAAAAGTACGCGGACGTAAAGACGTAGAGAAACTGTCTGTACCGTTTGTAGGAGAGCTGCCTCAAATAGAATTCCCAGATGAGACAACCGAAGGCGTATTGCGCGAATTCTGGGAAGACACAAAATATAGACTTGAGAAATTCAAAGGTAAAATCACCGGCAAACATGTTCATCACAGAAGAAAAGACAAGTTACATAAAGGAGAGCGTGTCGTTGTCAAACATGGTTCACGTAATGTAATTAATGAGGCATTCCGAGTTCTACGTACAAATGTAGAATTCATTATTGGTCAAGACAAGGCCAAGAATGTTATAATGACGACATCGGCAAATCCAGGATCAGGTAAGACCTTTATCTCGTATAACCTCGCACTGTGTATGTCTTTGAAGAAAAAGAAGACATTAGCCATTGACCTTGACCTGAGACGCCGTAACCTCTCTGCATTTGTTGACAAACCCGAAGTTGGATTATCAGACTATATAAACGGCACTGTAAATGATTGGCATGATTTGTTAGTCACATCAAAAGAAAGCGAATATTTCCAATTACTTCCTGTCGGTACTTTGCCTCCTAACCCTGCTGAGATATTGGCATATGACAAGTTTGCCCAGCTTATCAACGAAGTGCGCAAGGAATATGACTATGTATTCTTTGATTGTCCTCCAGTTGAAATAGTTGCGGATACAAGTATCATATCAAAATATGCGGACATAACGCTCTTCGTTATTAGAGTGGGATTAATGGAACAGGAATTCCTTAACGTAATAGAAGAGTATTATGACGACCACAAATACAATAATATGGGTATAATCCTCAACGGTACATTAACAGCCAACTCCCGTTATGGCTATCGTCGCTATGGTTACCGCTATGGCTATGGCTACGGTTACGGTTATGGCGGTTATGGTTATTACGGTTCTGGATACTCAACAGGATATGGTGACGGTTACTCTTCAAAATAGAAGCATGACCTTAAAATAGATGTTCTTCTTCAACAAAAAACATACACTTCTTGAATCTGGAGTCTTTGATGGTTGGACTGACTGTCACTCACACATACTCCCGGGGGTAGATGATGGTATCCGCACTATGGAGGACTCACTTTCAGTACTTAAATTCTATGAGCAGGCAGGGGTAAGTACAGTATGGCTGACACCACATATCATGGAGGATGTACCTAACGAGCCTGCTGAACTGAAAGAGCGGTTTGAGGAGTTAAAAGAGGCTTATCATCAGACCGAGGGAGAGAAAAAGATAAATCTGCATCTGGCCGCGGAAAACATGATAGACCCACTGTTCGTAAAGCGTCTGGAGGCCGGAAATCTTCTGACATACGGTGACAAAGGTGACGAACTGCTTGTAGAGACATCATACGCACAGGCACCTTATCGTTTTAAGCTGATACTGCAAGACATACGCAAGGCTGGATTGACACCAGTATTGGCACATCCCGAGCGATACAGGTACATGGATTATGACGACTACGACACACTGCATGAGCAAGGTGTAAGATTCCAGCTTAACATAACATCACTTGCCGGAGCATATGGTCCGGAACCCAAGGAGCGAGCTGAATACCTGTTAGAGGAAGGCTACTATACGTATCAAGGAAGTGACTTGCATTCTCTGTCCGCCTTCAAACGTGCAATAAACGAACACTCTGTCAGGAAACGTATTTACAGACTCTTGCAACATATCTGAAGAATATTTTATCCTAGCGACACAACCTCGTATCTTACATTACCATGCGTTTCAATAAAATACTGATAACAGGCGGAGCCGGATTTATAGGTTCTAATCTCGCCCTGAGACTTAAACAAAAGGGATATGACATTGTCGTCATGGATTCCCTGACGGAACAAATTCACGGATCAAATCCCGATGAAGACTCTCCGTTATATCGCTCAATAAAAGATGAAGTGACATTTATCAAAGGGTCTGTCACATCACGCTCAGACTGGCAACAAGCACTGAAGGATGTGGACTGCGTAGTACATTTAGCCGCAGAGACAGGAACAGGGCAGAGTATGTACGAAATAAGCAAGTACGTCAACACAAACATCGGAGGAACAGCACTTCTACTTGACATATTGGCTAATGAAAAACACTGCGTAAAAAAAGTTGTCGTAGCGGAAAGCAGGGCAATATATGGTGAAGGCAGATACTGGAGCGAGGAACTCAACGCATTTGTTTATCCAGACACACGTTGTGACTGTGATATGCAGAAAGGCGATTATGAGGTAAAACACAAAGGTTGCGATAAGGAACTAAAACTGGTGGCTACGACGGAGGATTCTAAAATCCACCCGACATCTGTTTATGGAATAACAAAACAGGTGCAAGGCCAGTTGGTTCATCTCGTATGCCAATCCTTAGGCATCCACTCTGTCTCATTCAGATATCAGAACGTATATGGGCCTGGGCAATCATTGTCTAATCCTTACACGGGCATATTGTCTATTTTCTCCACCATCATAAAAAACGGACACGAGATAAATATTTTTGAGGACGGAAAAGAGTCACGTGACTTTGTTTACATAGACGATGTGGTAGATGCGACAATCTCAGGCATTGAGACGGAGGAAGCCAACGGACACGCATTCAATGTTGGTTCTGGTATTCCCACAGATGTAATAACCGTGGCTGAGACATTGAAAGAGAAATATGGTGTCAACGTTCCAATAAGAGTATCAGGAAACTACAGGTTAGGCGACATACGTCATAACTATGCAGACATATCTTTGGCAAGGGATATCCTTGGCTTCACCCCACAATGGACTTTTGACAAAGGTATAACCGAATTCTGCAAATGGGTAGATTCACAAAGCGTAAAAGAAGACAAATACACTGAGTCAATTAACGAAATGAAATCAAAAGGACTATACAAATAGTTCTCTTAGCATCATCCATGAATGTTCTATTTATAGCACCGGAAGTATTTGAGCTGCATAAACCCATTGTTAAAGAACTCCAGCGTCAAGGCAACAATGTTGATTTCATCAGTGACACCATGTTTCCGCACGACAATGGCTTTATAAGCAAGAATACGATTAAGAAAGTATTTGACCATTATCTTCATAATACATACAAGACGGAAGAAAAGCACTGGAGAGAACTGTTTGAACTGCATAATATTCACAACAAGCACTATGATTTATGTCTGTGCATAAATGCTTGCAGTATTGGAAAATTCTTCATCACGAACATCAGAAAGATAAACCCCGATATACGACTGGTATTATATCTGTGGGACAATCTGCAATTCTTTGATTTCAAACGTAACTTCAAGTATTTTGACAAGGTATATACGTTTGATTACAATGATAGCAAGAACAATTCCGGAGTTAAATTCTTACCACTGTATTGGTTTCCTGTAGTTGCACCAGAGAAAGAGCTCTATGATGTGTCACTTATCGGCTCACATCATGATGACAGACTGAGGATAGCGGAGAAGATTGCCAAACAACTTGACGAGAATAACTTGACATATTTATTCAAGGTAGTCTGCGCATCCAACGCAAGATGGTCGCCGACATTATTAAAAGCCTACTTACTCGCTAAACTTAAAGGCGATTCTCTCGCAATGCGTGATATCAAGATAGTAGTAGGGGAAGAAAAACACCCGCTCATCAGCCACAATCATTACAGCGTTGAGGATACAAATCGAATAATTTCGTTGTCCAGATGTGTACTTGACACTGACAGGCCATCGCAGTCAGGACTGACAATCCGCTTTATGTGGGCATTAGGACAAGGAAAAAAAATAATAACCACCAACAGCAGCATAAAGGAAATGCCGTTCTATGACGAGAACCGCATTCTTGTAATAGAACGTGACAACCCTACTATAGACCTTGATTTCATAAGAAAGGACATTAAGAAAGAACCACATGAGTTTGTTTTGAAATCAAGACTGGATAACTTCACACGCGAACTAATCAGCTAAAGTATGGGACATCGTGTCTCTGTCATAATTCCAGTATATAATGTAGAGCTTTATATAGTAGAGTGTTTACGCTCTGTTTCTGCCCAGACAACAGGTGCAGACATAGAGTGTATCATCGTGGATGACAAGGGAACGGACAAAAGCATACACATAGCAGAGGAATATGTTGCGACATACAAAGACTGCACAAAGGTTGATTTCCGAATAATATACAGAGAAAGAAATGGAGGACTTTCCGCAGCACGTAATACAGGTATAAAGGCTGCGACAGGGGAATATCTTTATTTCCTTGACAGTGATGACACCATCGTGCCACAGTGCATAGAGACTTTACTCAACATAGCAGACAAACATGGTGGTGTGGACCTCTTGCCAGCCTTATATATTAGGGAAAATAATGACATGGAGCAGTTTGGCTGTCATTCATTCCCTGAGTTCTCAGATGACAGAAGTTTAATAAAACGTTCGCTGTTGGATTATGACAAGATACCAGTGACAGCTGCCAACAGACTTATCAGACGAGAACTAATAACAGAGAACAATATATTCTTTAAAGAAGGTATCATACACGAAGATAATTATTGGTCTTTCTTCTTAGCAAAGTACGTAAAACGTATGGCATTCTGTGCAGAGAAACTATATTATTATCGTGAGACTCCTGGCTCAATAACCAAGGAACCAAACATAGAAAAGGAATCATACGCATTCAGCACAATTATAAAAGATTGTTGTGATAATATAGATGATTACGAGAAAGGAGCACAGAAGCGGTTCATATTGCTCCATTTGCTGACAATGTACGCTAACAAGTATTATCATTCCATAGAAGACTTTGGAAAACTAAAACATTATTTTAGTAATCACAACAGTCTTATTGAAAAGTTGTTGCTATATATAATATTTCATGTGAATCTGGATAGTCTCACATATAGAAAAGCGGTGAATCTTATCCAAAGACATTATCTGTTATGATTAGTGTAATCATACCACTATATAATAAGGAGCAAGCCATACTATCGTCTATTGAAAGCGTATTGTCACAATCTTTTCAAGATATAGAGTTGATTGTTGTTAACGATGGTTCAACGGATAACAGTGTTTCTGTGGTAGAGAGCATTGGTGACAGTCGGCTGACACTGATAAAACAGGAGAATGCAGGTCCAAGTGCCGCGCGAAACGCAGGACTACGCAGCGCACATGGAGAATGGACCGTATTCTTAGATGCTGATGATGAGTTATACAAGGACACACTAACAGTGATGCATAACAAATGCGCTCTATATCCTGACGCAGACATAATAGACTTCAATAAATACATACGCAAAGACGGTAAACTGACATTGCAGAAACACCCCATAGAGGGACACGTCAGTAATCCTCTACGCTCTTGGTATTTCAGGGAAATATCCCCGGGATGTGGTCATTCCATCTTCAAGACATCTTTTGCCAAAGCACATCCTTATGATGAGCGTTTCCGTAGATTTGAGGATGCAGACTTATTGCTAAGAATGCTGCCTGTTGCAAAAGTATATTCATCAACCATCCCTACAGAAATCCATGATATGGATACTATTGCCGCCAGTCATCCAAGAAAGGATATAAGAGAGGACTATATAGGCAGTTTAAGTCTGACGGCAGGGGGCTTTTGGCATAAGATGTGTACCTACCGCTTATTTATAGAAGAACGAGAAAACTATCCAGAGGAATGCAGACGACTATATCCTTGCTGGTACTATCGTTACGATCTTCTATTAATATATAAATTTTCACAAAGATCATGAGAGTACTTTGGTTTTCCACAAATCCAGCGTGCTATGAATATTCTAAAAGTGGTAACGGAGGATACAACGGAGGAGGTTGGACTTCATCATTACAAAATGAACTGACCAAACAAACAGGCATAACACTGGGAGTATGCTTCTGTATGGACAGACAGCCGTGGAAAACAGAGCAAAAAGGGGTAGCATATTATCCCGTACCTAACCACAAGAAAAAAACGAAAGAGAAAATACTTGATATCATCCATTACAATGACGTGAGCAGGGATGAAATATCATGGTCTTACTATATCAACAGATTCAAAGAAATCATCACTGATTTCAAACCTGATGTAATAGAAGTATTCGGCTCTGAATTATATACAGGTTTAGCTACGATGGCTGCAAGTGAGCTGAACGTACCCTGCTGCCTGCATGTACAAGGTATTCTTTCCCTCTATATGTATAGTTTCCTGCCACCAGGAATGTCAGAGTTAAGTTACTGTCTAAATCAAGGAATCAGAAAAGCATATTACAAATTTCAATATCTTACGTACTGGAAGCGCAGCATATATAGAGAGAAAAAGATATTGCAAGCCGTGCCACACGTCATTGGGCGTACAGAATGGGACAGGCAAGCCATGTCAATCCTTGCTCCACAGGCTGAGTATCACTATGGCGGAGAGATACTTCGACCATGTTTTTATGAAGTCTCAGAACGCACAATACCTGCTAAACCAGTAATCATAACCACATCGTCAAACGCTTCATATAAAGGTTTTGACCTTGTATTGAAAACTGCGGATATATTGAAAAACGTAATGCACATTGACTTTGAGTGGAAAGTCTTCGGTAATTTATCACCGCATTTCTTTGAAGATATCACCAATCTGAAGCATGGAGATTTAAGCATACACCTGTGTGGAGTCGCTACCGCAGAGCAATTGCGCGAAACGCTATTACACAGCACTGTATATGTACAGCCATCATATATAGAAAACAGCCCTAACAGTGTGGCTGAAGCACAAATACTGGGCATACCTGTGGTAGCAACTAATGTCGGAGGCACATCTTCTATGGTAACACATGGCAAAGACGGCTTCCTGTTCCCTGCAACAGATCCATATATGGCAGCTTTTCGGATAAAATCTCTAATAGAAGACAAGAAAAATATTAATATGGAAATAGGAACGCAAGCCCATAAGAAAGCTACGCTTCGACATGACAAACAGGAAATTGTCACACAGTTGCTGAACACCTATAAAAAAATATTAACCGAATAAAAAAATTACATATATCATTTAGCATCAATTTCTCTACGAAGAATAAAAAATATTCTCCCGCAACAAAATCAAATGCCTTTTTTTGATATAAACCGAAATGAGATGAAAGTATTAGCAGGTATAGTGCTGTATAACCCTGAGCCTATAAGACTGAAAGAAAATATAGATGCCATTCATCAACAGGTTGACACCGTACTGCTAATTGAGAATGGCTCTACCAACAAGGATTACAAGGTACATCTGACAGGCTATGATAATATTCTGTATATAGACAACCATGCAAGTATGGGCATTGCCTATGCCTTAAACCAAATATGCGGATACGCCTATACCCACGGCTATGAATGGGCATTAACTCTTGACCAAGACTCGGTCGCTACACCAGGAATGGTGGACACCTATAAAGGAATAGCCGAAGACAATATTGGCATAATAGGATGTTACATAGAAGACAGGAACTACAAAGAACCGAACCAAGAACAATACGAGGGTACATTTGGAGTTCCATGGGTTATAACCTCTGCATCATTTACAAACGTAAAAGCGTGGAAAGAATGTGGAGGTTTTGATAATGAGATGTTCATTGACTTCGTTGATACCGACATTTGCTACAGTATGAGAAACGCAGGATACAAAATTCTGATTACATTTCATACAAAGCTAATTCATGAATTGGGTATTAACACGACTATAAAACATATTCCTCTAATAAAAAGAATACAGGTAGAAAATCACAATTCAGTTAGAAAATACTATAGAGAAAGAAATCTTATCTATCTTACCAGGAAATATAAAGACTATTCAATAATATCAACACTTAAAACCACCTTAAAAGACATTGCAGCAGTAGTATTATATGAGCACAACAAACTTCCAAAACTATGGGCAATGGCAAAAGGACTCTGTAATGGAATCTTCATGAAACCCAAATTTGAGCATATAACACAAGAATTTCTAAGTTTAGAAGTAGAGGAACTATAACCAAAGAGAAGATGTTCTATGGATATTAAAATAGCAATCGCATATCATAAACCTGCAACTATACTAAAAGGTAAGAATATATTCCCACTACATGTAGGCAAAGCCATCTCTGATGTAGACTTGGGTATTCAAGGAGACAATACTGGCGATAATATTAGTGAGAAGAATCCATTGTATTGCGAACTAACCGGCATCTATTGGCTGTGGAAAAACACAACAGCTGATTACAAAGGTCTGATGCACTATCGTCGTATTTTCACATTACAAAAAGACTACACATACAAAAACGTAATATTGAAGGCGAAAATAGCATTACGCAGTTTACTGTCAGTATTCAGACCGCTAAACAGTTACGGTATGCGAATAGAATATTTTGCCGGTACAGAGGATAACTACCGTAAGCACGCAAACAGACTCGATAATGAAATAGAGAGGATACTACAACAAGGTACAAAAATAATAGTCCCATCACCAGAATATTGTTTTCTTCCAGTTTCTGTGACTTTTGCACCTGAAGCACCACATTGGGCTATACAATTAATTGGAGAAATTGCTGAAGAATCCTATCCTGACTTTGCTGAAATATACGAACAATCGTTGGGAAAACACTATATATACCAACGCAATATGTTTGTAATGGACAACACCACATATAATGAGTACTGCACTATTTTATTCTCTGTTTTACAAGCCTTTGAAGAAAGAAGCATAAGCAATAATTATCTCAAAGATATTAAAGAAGAGAAAGCTGTATCTCGCATCATCGGGTACTTAGGAGAATTAATTACAAACGCCTTTATACAGTATTGCATTGCTAAAGGGAAGAAAGTACAGACATTACCACTTATGATTTTTGACAACAGTCAAGAATATGCAGGAAAATAAATTAGTATCAGCGATAATAACCACCCATAATCGCTTGGATTTGCTGAAACAAGCTATCAAGAGCGTAAAACAACAGACTTATATAGATATAGAGGTTATAGTAGTTGACGATGCAAGTACTGATGGAACAAAAGAGTACTGCACCGCTCTGACTGGCATACATTATATATACATTTCACCTGCAGAAAGTAAAGGTGGAAATCATGCTCGTAACGTCGGTATAGAGAATTCTCATGGAGAATATATAGCCTTTCTTGATGATGACGATTTGTGGTTGTCAACAAAAATAGAAAAACAGGTTGAAGCCATGCAGATGCATCTGGAATGTGATTTATGTATCGGTGGTTTTAAAGAGGAACGTATTGATAATAACAAAACATTAATATACGTACCTCCATATTACACTCACCAAACAGAATTATTAGACATTTCTAAATCCTGTTTGTATACAGGCTATGCTTTTACATCCACAATGCTTATTAGAAAAAATGTATTTTCTAAAACAGAATTGTTTGATGAGAATCTACAAGCATATCAAGAACGAGAACTGATTATTAGACTTGCACAACTATCTAAGATTTGCAGAATATATGAACCTCTAATTGTGTATCGTGTATTTTGTTCAGATAGTCAAAGAATCACTAATCGCATATTTCGTTGGCGCCTATCTATGCGATATATATATGAGAAACACAAGGAATTATATAAGAGCCTCACTTTTAGAGAGAAATTAGAGGTTAAGCATAATTACATTGCACAAGCTGTGGCAAGAAGTACAGCATCTGCAAGAAAATGCCTAATATTTAGATATATAATAGAACTTAGACTATGCAGATTAATGATTAAGATTACAGAGGCTCTCGGTTATCAACTAAAATGAGGATAGTTAAAGCAGTAAGACCATATCCACAGCATAGCAGTGGCAATTTTAAGTGTAAGCCTTACGAGGAATGGATAAAAGAGGGTGGACTAACAGCTAACGCTTGTTATCCTCCACGTCTGTTGCACGGTATCGCACACCACATAGAGCCACCCACACTAAATATTTGCCAATCTCAGGCAAGATTACGTTTCGCGGAGGCTTTCACTATTAATTTTGATTGCTGGCCCGACTATCTATGGTGCGAGACCATACCTTTTATCTGGGATTGCTGGCCATCAATGTATGACAGAATTGAAAAATGGTTTTACAAGCACAATATAAGAACTGCTATTTTCACATCATCCATAACAGCCGAAGAAATCCGACAGAGATGCTCCGATGTTAATATTCTACATGTCACAGAAGGAATTGACACAAGCGTATATCATGCAGGCGGTTCACTCGTAAGACGTAGTATAGATTTCTTGGAATATGGCAGTAAGCAGCGAAACCTTTTTGATAAACCACTTGAAGGTATCAACCATGTTAATTCCACAAGCATCATAACCCAGATGATGACGTGGGATGATTTGCTTAACACGATGTCTGACGCAAAAGTGACACTCGCCCTCCCTCGCTGTGATATTGACCAAGAGGTAACGGGAGGTGTCGAGACTCTTACGCAGCGTTTTTGGGAGGGAATGTTGTCACGCAGTGTGCTTGTCGGCAGAGCCCCAAAAGAATTGACAGACCTGATAGGATATAATCCCGTCATTACTCTTGACAGACAGAACGCAGAAAATCAGATAAAGGATATTATTACACATATAGATGATTATCAAGTTCTTGTAGATAAGAACAGAGAAACAGCATTGACTATGGCTCCATGGAGCATCCGTATAAAGAAAATCATGAATTGGCTAACAGAGTTAGGTTATAAAATATGACAACTGCAGTAGTAGTAACATATAACAGGTTAGAACTGCTCAAACGGGTTATAACTGCTCTTAAATCGCAGACCGTACCAGTTGACAAGATTATTGTAATCAATAATGGAGCTACAGATGGTACAAAAGAATGGCTTGATTCTCAAGATTCCCTTATCGCCATACATCAAGATAACGTAGGTGGTGCTGGTGGTTTCTACAGAGGCATTAAAGAAGCCTTGACCACAAAAGCTGAATGGATATGGTGCATGGATGATGATGTATTCCCTACTTCTCAATGTTTAGAGCAGCTTATTCTGCACTATACCGCAGAGGACAAAACAGGTATATTATGTCCCAAACGTTTGATGGATGGTAAGGCTTTTATTTCTGAAACCAGAAAACAAAACCTATCCAATCCACTCAAATACATATTTGATGACAGTCTGGAGGCAGAAATGCTTAATAACAATGAAACTGTTGAGATTGAAGGAATGGCTTTCGAGGGACCATTAATAAGACGCGAGGTGGTGGAAAGCATTGGTCTTCCTAATAAAGACCTGTTCATTCTCTATGATGACACAGATTACTCTTACAGGGCAATACTTGCAGGATACAAGGTGAAAGTGGTCAGCAACGCTATTATGGAGAAATATTGTCATCAAAACACTCTGTCAAAAAAAGAAACTATTATAAGAAACAAATGGAAACTTAAGTATCATTTCCGTAATACAGCCTATTTCTGCCATCAATATGGGAAAAACTTCTTCTTCAGATATTTCGGAACACTTCCATTTGTCATAGACTTATATGGTGCCATAACCTATAATTTTTTCAAGGGACATAAATACTCTTTCTCTGATTACTTCATGATCCTGAAGATGATACGCCGGGGTATAAAAGGAAAGTTAGGTAAGATGTGACACTATATACATTGATTTATCAGATGAGGTTAGTATATCTTAAATATGACATAAAATACTTTCTGCACAATATGCGGTATTGGCGGAAACTCAGCCTTGGCAAAGCTAAGAAAAGAAATATACTTTATTTTGTCTTTGAGCCAGATGTTCCTCACCCTGGATTAGCAGACAGACTGAAAGCGGTAATTTCACTGTACAACATAGCGAAAAACAACGGATATGATTTCAAGTTCTATTTTGAAACCCCGTTTCATCTGTCTGATTACCTTACCCCCAAATATGACTGGCTGATGTCACTTGACGAGTTGGAGTATTCTCTTTCCGATACGAAACTTATTAATGAGACTAACTGGAGAGAAATCAACTCGCTTACCCCAAATAAGCAATATCATTGCTATAACTACGCAGGCAACTGTATGCCTTGGAGATTTGAAGACTCCGGGTTCTATTGGCATGAGTTGTTTCAGGAACTTTTTCAGCCGAGCAAGCTATTGCGCCAAGCATATGAGGCACTAAATATTACAGACAAGCATTACGTCTCAATACAGTTCCGCTTTGTCAACGCATTAGAGTTATTTGAGGGCTATACCTTTTTCGACAATCATCTGAAAACAGAAAAAGAACGGCAAGCGCTTATTCAAAAATGCCGCAATGCTATAAACGAAATCATCGCAGAAAATGAAGGCAAAACCGTTTATGTGTTTTCAGATAGCAAGACGTTCCTTGATGCAATAGAGGATTTGCCCGTCAATGTTTTAAGTCATGACAATTTAGGCCATACGGGAGTGAAGCAAGAACAACAGACAACATTAAAAACATTTCTTGATCTCTACGTCATGTCACAATCAGAAAAAATATACAGGGTAAGAGCAAAAGAACTGTATAACCTGTCATGTTTCGCCCTGTTGGCTTCAAGAATGAATAACGTTCCATTTATAGATAAAGACATCTGAGCACTATCATGATACCTAAAATCATACACCTTTGCTGGTTGTCAGGTGACGCTTTCCCTGATTCCATCGTGCGCTGTCTTGACACATGGAATGAGAAGCTTTCAGATTACGAGATATGGCTATGGGGAAAAAAACCTGAGGATTGCTCATGCATTGACAATCTGCATCTAACGGAAATGCATTTTGAAATAGACAGCACTCCTTGGACGAAACAGGCATACGAGGCAAAAAAATATGCATTCGCTGCTGACTATATACGCCTGTATGCCTTATACAACTATGGTGGGATATACCTTGACGCTGATGTCTTGATATACAAGAATTTCAACGAGTTACTTAACCTGCCCTACTTTATTGGCTGTGACCAGATAAGAGCCTTTGAGGCTGCCGTGATAGGAGCGGAAAAAGGTTGCCTATGGATAAAAGACATACTTGATACATACAACGGTAAATGTTTTGTCAAAAAGGACGGCACATACGATGTAACAGAACTGCCCGTGCGTTTCCATCATGAACTGACACGGCTGAATTATACTTTCACACGCATCAATGACATTGCAGAGTTCTGCCACAAAGAATACAGACATATTAATGTGTTCAACGGCGACTTCTTCAATAGCCGCAACTCTGTAAAAGTCAGGAGGACAAGGAAGAGTTTCTGTGCTCATAACTATACTGGCTCATGGCAAACGAAAAGCACACATAAGTCATTAAAAGACAGGCTGCCTCTGTGGTTACTCGCCATAATCTACACCGTAGGACAAAACACATGGGCGCGCAACAAGTATGCTTGGTTTCAGATACCTTTTGAGAAATAGCAATGCAACAAATAGCACGTTTCTATACACTTTTCTGGATAATATATTTCCCTGCATGTATCGCCTACAATGATTTGCCGGGCTTCTCCTCTGTTGATGAGGCGATGACGGTGATATTGATAGGCTATACTTTTATGAAACGCGGTCACTGGGCTACCAATAATACCCCATGGAAGGAATATATGTTCTTCCTTGGGGTATTGTCGTTTTATGTGGTCTATGGTTTACTCTTCGGACGAAATGTACAGGATGCCGTATGGCTGGACTTGGTGCAAGAAATACGCCCCTACTCCATCATTTATTGCACATGGATACTCAATCCACGCTTCTCAGACAAACAGAAGAAATGGATGCTCGGAACAATGATAGCCACATTAGGCTCTTGGATAGTTTACCATCCGCAGACGCTCAACGGAGGTGAGTTCCCCGTACTCGGACAGTTGGCCATCAGTACGGGCATGAGTTACTATCTGTTCTCAGAAGAAACAAAGAAGAACAAACTGATTGCCTTGGCGTTGGTGGGCAGTGGTCTGCTTGCCCCCAAGATGAAATTCATGGGTGAGGTGGTGGCTTTCGTGGCCATGTTGTTCTATGTGAATAAAAAGATGGACTTCAAGTCACCAAAGACCGTATGGACCATTGGCTTGATGATGGTTGTCGCTATTGCTCTCACATGGACCAAGTTTGAGGTGTATTATGTTGACGGATGGGACAATGAGACATTGGCACGCCCTATGACATACAAGACATCCTGGAAGATACTGTGGGATTACTTCCCACTCGGCCCGGGCATGGGTACCTTTGCCTGCAACGCAGCATGGAAATACTACTCGCCACTCTATTACGAGTACCATCTGAATAACATATGGGGACTAGGTGGTCAACGTGCTCAAGACGGTATGTTCATCTGTGATGCCTTCTACCCCACTCTTGCTCAATTTGGAGTTGTAGGTGTTATTCTGTTCTATTTATTCTGGAAACGCCGTCTCATCGCATTCAACGAGATGTACAGTCTTAAATACTATCGGGTGGCCATGATGGCTTTCTTCTGTCTGGCGATAGAGCAGACTGCTGACACCTCCTTTCTCTCAGGAAAGGGACAAGGATACTCTATGCTAATTGCCCTTTGCTTAAATTCCAATCGTAATTTAGAAGAGGAATGGGAAGAGGAGGAAGATGAAGATATGGAGGAAAGTGAGGAATACACCTCCACATAATTCTAAGTAATATTGAGAACATGAATATCTGCGTTGTTATTGTTACATATAACAGACTGAACAAATTACAAAAAGCTCTGCAAAGCTATGAGTCACAGACGTGCCCTCCACACTGTATAATTGTGGTGAATAACAACAGCACCGACGGCACACATGATTACCTGTCTCAATGGAGCGTCAGCAACTCAAATATTCCTGAAAGGATAATCATCAATCTTGATGTCAACACAGGTGGTGCCGGTGGATTTCATGCAGGCATGAAACGGGCTTTGGATACCGATGCCGATTGGATATGGGTATCAGATGACGATGCTTATCCTGAGAAAGATGCTTTGCTTCATGTGCAACAATATGCAGAGAACCACTCAAAAGACACCGCTTGTATCTGCGGTGCCGTATATACAAATGACACTATAGATATTGACCACCGCCGAATCAGTAAGAACCGGTTTATCAAATTGCCATACAAACTGCCCAAGGACTGTTATAACAAGCAAGAGGTCTTGATTGAAGAAACCACTTTTGTCGGATCTTGTTTTAATGCTGAGGCCGTCAGAAAAGCGGGACTTCCACTCAAAGAGTTTTTCATATATTTTGATGACACAGAATACAGTTATAGAATCGGGCATTACGGCGATATCGTATTATTACCTGATATCAAAATAACTCACGACACCATAACGTATGCCCAACCTACAAACATAATAGCCACATGGCGCGACTATTATCTGATTCGCAATCACATATATACTCTGAGGTGTCATCACTTTCCGTCTTTTTTCGCATATTGCCTCAAGAAGATATATGACTCACTTATATCATACACAAGGAGACACAACACAAAACAATTAAAGATGTATTGTCTCGCCATACTCCATGGTATAACGGGACATTTAGGACTGCACCCCATATATAAACCCGGATATAATATTCCTGCCTGATGAGAATATCTGTCTGTATGGCCACCTACAATGGTGGCAAACATATAAAGAAGCAACTTGACTCCATACTCCATCAAGACTTGTCAGCATTTCCCAGTGCGGAGCTTGAGATAATAATATCTGACGATGGCTCCACAGACAATACCGTTAACATAATCGAGGGTTACAATGACAACAGAATAAGTTTGTTGCATCACAGGCAGGATAAAACGCACCGTTACCATGCCGCCCTGTACGCCGCCACAGCTAATTTTGGCTATGCCATGTCTCATGCTACGGGGGATTATATTTTCCTGTCAGACCAGGATGACGTGTGGTATTCTGATAAAATAAGCAAAACACTGCAAGTCTTGACAGATAAAGGTGGAGTTGTTGCAACCGCTTTCGATTTAATAGATGAGCACAGCGAAAAAATCATAGGAGACGTAATTTATTCCCTTGGTAGCTTTTGGAAACCTCGCAGAGGTTTTATCTATGGCTTCAGCTGCGGCATTACACGAGAGGAGATGAGATATATACTGCCGATGCCTGATGTACCACAACACGACATATTCATTCATCTTCTTGCTCAAAAGCGCAATAAGCTTCATGTTATCAATAGCAAATGTGCAGCTCACCGGTGGGGAGGCGACAACACGTCAAATTCCGCGAATAAAGTACCTCTTCCGATAAAGCTTTTTTCCAGACTGAAGATATATGCGATAGTGTTGTGGCGTAGCACAATACTCTGACATTATTTTTTCATGTATGGCTAACAGAATTTTTAGAAATAAGATATCCGTTTCTGATATTTTAACGAATATAGTATATCTATACCTCATCGGAGTATTAATTTACCTTGTAGGTTGTAGTATATATACAACATTCGGCACACCATTAAACCTTAATGACGAAGAACTGAACTATTATTCGTTCAGCATCAGCGACTGGCTCATTAATTACGAGGGAGGTTTTGTACGCAGGGGAATAATTGGCGAACTGATATACCTATGTTACGACATTCATCCTTTCTCCGTCAAGACATATATATTCACAACCAACATTATCTCTTTTTTAATTTTTCTGTATTTGTTTTGGAAAATCTGTAACAGATACGACTTCACGATAATACCTTTTCTTGCCATATTCTGCGAGACCCGGCTTATGAGTTTTGTATATCGCAGGGATTTTATACTCCTGCTACTCGCATACATTACTTTTCTGTGCTTCTGCAAATATTTTAGAAAACGAAATATCATATATGTATTATTGTCAAACATAATAATGTGTACCAGCATATTAATACATGAGGCATTCTTCTTCTTTGTCATTCCTGTATTATTATTGACCTGCTTATTCATTAATGACGACAAGAAAGGCCGGAAAATAATTACTTGCATAATGTTTTTCCTGTTACCTGTTCTTACTATGACAATAGTCTCTTTGTATAAAGGAACAAGCGAGATATCCTCCGTTATCTGGCAGTCATGGCATAATGTCTTTCTTACATATCCTGATGACTCTGCTACAAAGATAGGCCAAGGCGTTATGTGGCTGTCAAGAGAACTTCCTGATGCTGCATATTTCCATCTTGCAACAAATTTCAGGGTGCATTATGGCCTGCTTGCCACAGTATATTGTTTAGCAGGTTTCTTTATTCTGATGTCTTTCACTTACTTCATGGTCCTTTATAATCCTCGGTTCAGAAACAACAGATATGACTATGAAGTTAAGCACTTTGCATTAGCCAGGATTCTCACCATCCAGTTTGCTGCGATGCTGCCCATGTTCACTGTATTGTCTTGTGACTATGCAAGGACATTCCTTTACTGTGTAGCCTCCTCTACATTCTATTACGATTGTCTAAAGAAACACCACCTGTCACTCAATACGCATTTAATTTACGAGACTTATCATATCAAGAAATATATCCCGCTCATAATCAGTCGTCCGTGTAAAAGGATTCTGAATTTTGCAGATAGTAACAGCCATTGGTTGTATCCTGTAATTATACTTCTTTACCCTATTCATATAGCAGGAAGGATACTTATCCCTTTTGATTGTCACGTTATACATCTATTGTTCCCCGATTTAACATGACAACACATTCCGTCTTAATCAACGCATACGCATGTTCGCCCAATATGGGTAGTGAACCTGGCATGGGATGGAACTGGGTTCTTGCCATAGCAAAGCATTGTGAGGTATATGTCATAACTGAGGGAGAGTTCCAAAAGCAGATAGAGGCTGCACTAGAGACATCTGAACTAAAGGGGAAAGTTCATTTCTTCTATAATCCTGTTTCAAAAAAAGTGAGGCGTATGTGTTGGAATCAGGGAGATTGGCGTTTTTATTGGTATTATTGGAAGTGGCAACGGAAGACTGCAAATATAGCAAGGGAGATATGCCAACAGCATCATATAGACCTGATACACCAACTGAACATGATAGGTTTTCGTGAACCTGGATGTTTGTTTGATGTAGCCAAGGAGTTTAACATTCCAATAGTTTGGGGACCCATTGGCGGATTAAAGCAGTTCCCTCTGAAATATGCAAATAATTGGAAAATGAAGGTCTTCCAGTATATAAAGAACAAATTAAACATACTACAGATAAAGTATTATCCACGAATAACACACGCCCTAAATAATGCTGATACATTAATCAGTTCCATCCCCGATAGCTATCATACGATAAAACGATATACTGGAATAGAATCTGTCATCATACCGGAAACGGGATGCAAGGATTACATCCATAATGAAAACAGAAGGTTTGACGAAGATATTCTGAACGTCGTATGGGCCGGAAAATTCGATTATCGTAAAAGGATAGACATTGCAATAAAAGCCATCGCACAATCAGACAACCCCCAAATATGCCTGCATATATATGGCACAGGTAATGAGGAACAGGTTAAAGAGGTAACTTCCCTCATTAAAAGTCTGCACTTGGACAGTCAGGTAACACTTCATGGCAACACTTCCCATGATGATGTGGAGAGATCCATGCAGTCTGCCCACCTTTTCTTCTTCACGTCTGTCAGCGAAGACACGTCTACTGTGGTGCTTGAGGCCATCAGCAACGGTTTGCCGGTGTTATGCTTCGACACTTGCGGCATGTCTGCCGTAATAGATGACACCGTGGGAAGAAAAATACCATTATCGACACCAGAGCTATCTATAAAAGACTTTGCTAACAACTTAAATTATTTCTACAAAAACAGAAATGAGCTAAAGAACCTCTCTGGCAACTGCCGCCAGAAGTCATCAGAATTATCCTGGGAGAACAAGGGAAATATAATAATGAATATATATAAACAACTGACAGAATAAAACATGAAATACGATTATCTGATAGTCGGTTCCGGTCTTTTCGGCGCCACTTTTGCATACAAAGCCCGCAAGGCTGACAAGACTTGTCTTGTCATAGACAAGCGTCCACATCTTGGTGGAAACATTTTCTGTGAGAATATTGAGGGTATCAACGTACATAAATACGGGGCGCACATATTCCACACGTCAAACAAGGTTGTATGGGATTTCGTGAACTCCATCGTCGAGTTCAACCGATACACTAACTGTCCTGTGGCAAACTATAAAGGCGAACTTTACAACCTGCCTTTCAACATGAACACCTTTAACCGTATGTGGCCCGACGTCCATACACCGGCGGAAGCAGAGGCAAGGATAAATGAACAGAAGGCAGAGGCAATAGCTGCCTTGAAAGGTCGCGAGCCACAGAATCTTGAGGAGCAGGCACTGACACTCGTCGGTAAGGATATATTCAACAAACTCATTAAAGAATATACTGAGAAACAGTGGGGACGGAAGTGTACCGAACTACCAGCCTTCATCATCAAGCGTCTGCCTGTTCGCATGATATTTGACAACAACTATTTCAACGATAAATATCAAGGCATACCTATCGGTGGATATAACAAGCTCATAGACGGCTTGCTTGAAGGCGTTGAGTGTAAGACTAACGTTGATTTCTTTAATTCTGAATACAAAGACTGGCGCAAATATGCCGACAAGTTGGTATATACAGGCGCTCTTGATGAGTATTTCAACTACTGTTTAGGCAAACTTGACTGGCGCACGGTGTCGTTTAAGACTCGCATTGAGAATACGCCAAACTATCAGGGCAATGCCGTCATCAACTACACATCACATGATGAGCCTTACACACGTGTCATAGAGCACAAGCATTTTGAGATGTTCGGCCAAGAGGTGTACGACTGCCCTAAGACTGTTGTCAGTGAAGAATACTCTACGGAATACAAAGAAGGTATGGAGCAGTTCTACCCTGTCAATGACGAGCACAACAATGCACTGGCAGAACAGTACCGCAAACTTGCAGAGCAGGAGGCAGACGTCATCTTTGGCGGCAGACTCGGTCAATACCGATACTTTGACATGGCTCCAGTGATAGAACAAGTACTGAATTATGATTTATAATTTATTACTGAAACTCAGTCTTGCCCCTTCCTACCTTTGGGATGCTCTGTGGGCACCTGTATGGAAGGCATGCATGAAACATTGCGGACGCGACGTATACCTGCGTCCAATGTCCTCAGACATCAAAGGCTTGCAAAACCTCTCCATTGGTGACGGCACATCCATACCCAAGGGCAGCACTTTCTATTGTACCAACGCGCCGCTGACTATTGGAAGAAAGGTCATATTCGGTCCACGTCCAACTATTATCACGGGCGACCACCGCATAGACATCTTAGGCAAATACATCATTGACGTCACTGACGATGAGAAGCTGCCGGGGAATGATGCTGCAGTAGTAATCGAGGATGACGTGTGGATAGGTGCGAATGTGACAATACTGAAGGGTGTCACCATAGGTCACGGCTCTGTCATTGCTGCCGGAGCGGTGGTAACACAGTCCTTTCCCCCCTACTCCATCATCGGCGGAGTGCCAGCCCGATTGCTGAAACAACGTTTCACAGAGGAACAACAAAAGGAAAACGACAGACTGTTGTATGGAGTAAAGGACTACAATTCTCGACAATTTATTCATTGTAACGAACCTTAATTGTCTGGAATTGTCAGAATTGTCGTCAATATAAACATATACTATATTGTCGTTTATATAATAAAGCATTGTTGTTCATAAAGATATGAAGAAAGTATTAGTCGTAGGCAGCGCAAGAGAGTCGTTCGGCGGCGTCAGTTCCACTATCAAACTGATGGAACAAATGCCAGCGTGGAAGGAATACTCCTGTTACTGGCTCGGCACACAGATACAGCGCAACTACCTGTGGAAGTTGTGGTATGCCATGAAGTCATGCTTCATGGCATTTTTTATTATCTGGCGATTTGATATCGTTCACTTCCACACGGTACCCGACCGCATCTGTCTGATAATACAGATGCCTATCTTTCTTCTCGCCATGCTTGGCAGGAAGAAAATCATCATGCACATACACATGGGCAACCAACTGCGCAACCATACTGCCAACAAACTCTTTCTATGGCACCTACGCCATGCCGACCTTATTGTCTTGCTCGCCAAGAAGTGGCAGAAACTTTTCCTTGAGTCATACAGCAACATAAAGACTCCTACCACGGTGCTCTACAACTCATGCGCCATGACTCCGCACAGCGACTATGCCAATCGCAAGAATACCATCCTTATGATGGCTTATTTCAACGACAACAAAGCTCCCGACTTGTTGTTCAAGGCTTGGCAGACACTGCAAAGCCGTTACCCTGACTGGCATATCTATATGCTCGGCAACGGTGAGGTGGAGCGCTTCCGCCAGATGAGCATCGACATGGGACTGCAGGATAGCGTAACCTTCACAGGCTATGTCACCGGCAGACAGAAGGATGAGTATTTCCGCAATGCTTCCATCCTCTGTATGTGCTCATACGAGGAAGGCTTCCCCATGGTGGTACTCGAGGCATGGACATACGGTATACCCGTTGTCACCACTCCCGTCGGCGGACTTCCCGACGTTATTGAGGAGGGCAGGAACTGTGTCACTTTCCCGTTTGGTGATGCCGACGCACTTGCAGACAGGCTCGCCGCGCTGATTGACAACGAACAACAGCGCAGCGACATGTCTGCCTACAGTCAGGAGTTCGTGCGCAACCACTTCTCACCTGAGAAGATAAACCAAGACCTGCGTAGCATCTATGCAAGATTTTGACCGTCTCATCATTCGTTTCCGTCAGTTTGGCGGCCTGCGTCTGCTGTGGCAATACCTGCGCATGGGAGTGTTGTGGACCGGCATAAGGGAATGCCTCCGCTGCATTGCCAACGGACGAAGCCTCAAGTATGTCTATCCAGCCATAACACGTAAGATAGACAAGATACTGACAGAGAAGTTCACCGACGCTCCGCAATATGCTGAGACAATCACACCGCCAACCCAGAGTATGAACACTAATGTGATATGGTTCTGCTGGCTGCAGGGCATGGACTCGGCTCCTGACTTGGTGCGTGCCTGTCATAACTCCATAGCCACGAACCTGCCAGAAAACAGCGTGGTGATTATTACCGCCGACAACTATCACAACTACGTCACACTGCCAGACTATATCGAGCGCAAATACCATGACGGCATCATACCTCATCCTTTGTTCAGCGACATCCTGCGCCTCGCCCTGCTCATACATCATGGTGGCACGTGGATTGATGCATCCGTATTGTGTACAGGCAACAAGTATTGGGAGGATATACAAAACAGTGAGTTGTTCCTCTTCCGATATTTCAAAGACGGTAAGGTAATAGGCATTTCCAACTGGTTCATACATGCAAAGCCAAACAACCCCGTGCTACGATCCACACTTGGTATGTTGCTTGCATACTGGCGCGACTACAACTGTACCGTGGAGTACTACATCTTCCACCTCTTCTTCAGCATCGCAGCGCGCAGGCACCCAGAGCTGATAAAGCAGATGCCACGTGGGAACAGCTTTGCGTTCATACAGTTAGGACAACGAATCACACAGGATTTCGACCTTGAGTGGTGGAACAACCTTACCGACAAGGTAAGTTTCCACAAACTCAACTACCGTCATACAGACAAGTCAAGAAAATATCACAACAGCTACTATAATCATATTGTCACACAATACGGAGACATACACACAATTCTTTGAATTGTTACAAGTTGCTATAGGCACCCGCGAACGCCTGAGCACGACACTCTCTCCTGACGAATGGGAACAGCTATACGTCATTGCCAAGGAGCAGGCCCTCACTGGCATTGCCTTTGCTGCCTTGGAACGGCTGCCACAGGAGCAACTGCCTCCACCGAGACGCATACGCCAGTGGGCTGTCAAGGCCGACAGAATACGCGAGAAGAACAAGACAGCCTCTGTTATGACCGCAAAAGTGTCAGACTTCTTCAAGCAAAATGGATTCCATTGTCTTATACTCAAAGGACAAGGCAACCTCTATTTCTATTCCCCACATCTACAGGAACTACGTTCTTCTGGCGATATCGACGTATGGGCATGGCCATCAGGAAGCAATCCTGTTCGCACGGTGATAGAGTTCTGCCAGAGAAGGAAGAAGGGCGCATATATGTACTACCACAACCTTGACTTTCCTATACTCAAGGACATACCCGTAGAGGTGCATTACCGCCCTACCTGGTTATATAATCCATGGCATAACAAGCACCTACAGGCATGGTTCAACAAATACAAGACCAGCCGTGACTTTATTGAATATGACGGATATGCCATACCTTCTGCAAGATTCAACACCATATTCCAATTGTTGCATCTATATAAACACATATTTGAGGAAGGCATCGGACTGAGACAACTGTTAGACTACTATATGGTACTGAAAGAAGCGCCTCTCTCCTATCCCACCCACGAGAGGATTCCTTTTGGCCTCAACAAGTTTGCCGCCGCCGTTATGTATGTATTGCGTGAGGTATTCAATGCTGAAGACAGGCTGATGCTTTGTCCGCCAGACGAAAAAAGAGGCCGCCAACTACTCGAGGAGATAATGCAGAGCGGGAACTTCGGACAATTTGACAAACGCTACAATTGGAAAGAAGCCTCCAACGGCTCACTGAAATATCGTGGAATGAAATATGCTGTCACACGATTAAGACACAACATGCGGTTCCTACTCTACTATCCTTCAGAGGTACTCTTTGAGCCTCTGTTCCGACTATATAACAAGGTTTGGCTTCTTTTCCGTCTGTGGAAGTATGAGTAATGGGGATAGTCTAATGAATAATGAGTAAAGGGGAATGAGTAAAGGGGAATGAGTAAAGGGGAATGAGTAAAGTGTAAAGTGTAATGAGCAAAGGGTAAGAAATACAAGGGGCAAACAGGAAAAACTACCATTCATTTGCTCTTTACACGTTTTTTTTTCGTACCTTTGCACCACTAACTCCTAATAAGATTCATCAAAAACAAATAAGAAACAACACTAAAAGAAATGGAAAAAAGCGCATTACAGATTGCACGCGCTGCCTATCAGCCTAAACTGCCAAAGGCGTTGCGTGGAGCACTGAAAGCTGTTGAGGGTGAGCCTACACAGTCAGTAGCTGACCAAGAGGAAGTAAAGAAACTTTTCCCTAACACATACGGCATGCCGTACCTGAAGTTTGAGCCTACCAAGGGCGAAATGGCCAACACAGCCATCAACGTAGGTGTCATACTCTCAGGAGGTCAGGCTCCCGGCGGACACAACGTCATATCTGGTTTGTTTGACGGTATAAAGAAACTTAATCCTGAAAACAGACTCTTCGGATTCATCCTTGGTCCTGGTGGACTTGTTGACCATAACTACATGGAACTTACTGCCGACATCATTGACGAGTACCGCAATACTGGTGGCTTCGACATCATCGGTTCCGGACGCACAAAGCTTGAGAAGAAAGACCAGTTTGACAAAGGATTGGAGATTCTGAAGGCTCTCAACATCAAGGCTCTTGTAATCATCGGCGGTGACGACTCTAACACCAACGCTTGCGTATTGGCAGAGTATTACAAGGCTATCGGAGCAGGAGTACAGGTTATCGGCTGTCCTAAGACCATTGACGGCGACCTGAAGAACTCTGAGATTGAGACTTCTTTCGGTTTCGACACTGCTACCAAGGTATATTCTGAGGTAATAGGCAACATTATGCGCGACTGTAACTCCGCTAAGAAATACTGGCACTTCATTAAGCTTATGGGACGTTCTGCTTCACACGTTACATTGGAGTGTGCCCTACAGACCCATCCAAACATAACACTTATCGGAGAAGAGGTTGAAGCTAAGAATCAGACTCTTGACGATGTGGTCACATATATAGCTGACGTAGTGGCAGACCGTGCTACACGCGGCATGAACTATGGTGTAGTACTCGTGCCAGAAGGACTCATCGAGTTCATCCCTGCCATCAAGGCACTCATATCCGAGCTTAACGATATGCTCGCTGCTAACCATAAAGACTTTGAGATGATAGCAGACAGCAAGAAGATAGACTACGTGCTGCAGCATCTCTCTGCTCCCAACGCTGCCATCTTCCGCTCACTGCCTGAGACTGTCAGCCGTCAGCTGGCACTTGACCGTGACCCACACGGTAACGTTCAGGTTTCTCTCATCGACACTGAGCAGTTGCTGGCAGAGATGGTCGGCAAGAAGCTGGAGCAGTGGAAGAAAGACGGTCTCTACCATGGCAAGTTCTCTACACAGCACCACTTCTTCGGCTACGAGGGACGTTGCGCCGCACCGTCAAACTTCGACGCTGACTACTGCTACTCTCTCGGCTTTAACGCTTCTATGCTTATCGCAGCAGGCAAGACTGGCTACATGTCATCTGTCAAGAACACCTCTAAGCCTGTTGACGAGTGGATAGCAGGTGGAATACCTATCACCATGATGATGAACATGGAGAAGCGCAGCGGCGAGATGAAGCCTGTTATCAAGAAAGCATTGGTAGAACTTGATGGCAAGCCTTACAAGTATTTTGTAGCTCACCGCACAGAGTGGGCACGCGACACTTGTTATGTATATCCAGGACCAATACAATACTTCGGCCCGGCAGAGGTATGCGACCAGCCTACCATGACACTGAAGCTGGAACACAAGTAATTTGACACGTCACAAGAAAAATAAGAAGAAATCCTCCCGTCCACTAAGCCGTAAGACTTGGTGGATGGGAGGTTTATTTGTTGCCTTCGTATATATCTTTGTATTCTACTATTTCTTTGTAGGACCTACAGGATTCCGTTGGCATGCGCTCTACGGCGACCAGACCTATCCTGACGGTTTTGAGATACAAGGCATTGACATCAGCCACTATCAAGGTGTCATAGACTGGGAGGAACTGCGTAATGCCATGATAGGCAAGGCACCGGTGCGCTTCGTCATCGTCAAAGCCACCGAGGGGGCAAGCCTCGTTGATGAGAACTTCAAAGATAACTTCTACAACGCACGCGAATACGGTTTCATACGCGGCGCATATCACTTTTACAGTATAAAGTCCTCCGCACGCTCACAAGCATACTTCTTCCTTGAGAAAGTACATCTGGAGGAAGGCGACCTGCCACCAGTGCTTGACGTGGAGCACAAGCCACAAGATATGAGCACTGAGGAATTTCAGAAAGAGGTGCTCACATGGCTTCATATCGTAGAAGACACCTACCATGTAAAACCTATAATCTATACCTACTACAAATTCAAGCAGCAATTCCTGTCAGACAACCGCTTTGACGACTACCCTTACTGGATTGCACACTACTATGCCAGCAAACTGGAATATAAAGGGGAATGGAAATTCTGGCAACACACTGACGCCGGCAGACTGCCAGGCATAAAAGGCTACGTTGATTTCAACATCTATAATGGTTCTTACTATGACTTGAAACAGCTCACCATTAAGGATGATGACAATGAAGACGAAGAAAACGGCGATTAATACTTGCTTTATATCAAGAAGAAGACAGTTAAGAAGGATAAAAGGCCTTATAATTTTGCCAATTCAAAATAAAGCACTACCTTTGCACTCGCAAATTCACAATATCGCGGAGTGGAGCAGTTGGTAGCTCGCCAGGCTCATAACCTGGAGGTCGTTCGTTCGAGTCGAGCCTCCGCAACCAATAAAAGAAACGCATCACACTTATGTGTGGTGCGTTTTCTTTTTATTCTTAATTTCCGCTTAATACATCCAACCTACAACACGGTATGCAAAAGAGGTAGGCAGCACCTTACCGAGCAGGAGGAACAGCTTATACATCCATCCTACCGTACTTAGTGCTGCTGGATTTTTGGTCTCAGCCATAGAGAGCAGCTTGCGTGCCATGCGCTCCGGCGTAATACCGTTTTGTTCGTCACGCTCCATAGTGCTCACCGCCTTCTCCATGTGGGTATATACATCACTGCCTACAAGACACTTCTTACGCGCAGCAGTAAATCCTGTCTTCACATCTCCCGGCATAAGGACGCATACCTCCACGCCAAAGGGGCGCAGCTCATTACGCAGGGCAAGCGCCAAGGAGTTGACTGCCGACTTGGTGGCACTGTAGAAGGCTTGGAACGGCAGACTGAATGCCGCCATCACACTGCTCACAAATATGATACGTCCCTGTCTTTGCTGGCGCATATAAGGTATTACCGCCTGCGCTATATTGAGAGCACCGAAGAAGTTCACATCAAACTGCCTGCGTGCCTCGCTCGGCTCAGTAAACTCCACCGCACCAGAAATACCCATACCGGCATTACTGATAAGCAGGTCTATCTTCCCTTGCTGCTCAAACACCGTCTGAACGGCATTCTTACATTGTTCCACACTCGTCACGTCACAGTCTATATGTGTAATACCTTCCGCGTTCTCTCCATGACGCGAAAAATCATATACCACATAACCCTTCTTGGCGAACATCTCCGCGGCAGCCTTGCCTATGCCAGAACTGCCACCTGTTATTATCATTGTCTTCATCATTATCTGTTTTTCTTATCACTACCTAAGTCACTCAACATATCACGCATCACCAGTCCGGCAAGCATGAAACCGAAGATAGCCGTGATATGGGCAAGCGTACCATTAATCTGCGCCTTTGACGAGCACCACTCATGATTGAGCAGAGCCTTGTCTCCCGGGCCGTTCTCAGATTTAGGACACACACACTGCGCTGCCCCGCAAGCGGCATACTGCCCTTGGTTCTGCAGCAGCTCATCAGAGAATACACACTGGAACTTTCGCGCCGGATACTTCCCGTCGCGCTTGAAACGCTTACGCAGCGCACGTGCCAGTGGGTCACCATGCACCTTCCAGAACTCCGCCGTACTAATGCGTGTAGGGTCCAGCTTCAGCGCTGCGCCCATCGACGAATAGAATGCGGCACGGGTGCGCGTGGCCATCAGTATCAACAGGGCCTTATCCTTCAAGGAGTCTATGGCATCTATTATAACATCATAAGAGTCCAGCTCAAAATCCGCAGCAGTATCCTCACTGAATATCTTCTGCAGGGCTGTCACCTCCGCCGCCGGGTTAATGCTCAGCAAACGCTCGCGCAGGGCATCCACTTTCACCTGTCCCACTGTCTTGGTGGTAGCCATCAGCTGACGGTTGACATTCGTGACACACACACGGTCAGAGTCCACAATCGTAAGACGCTGCACACCACTGCGCACCAGACTCTCGGCACACCATGAGCCGACCCCGCCGACACCAAATATAATCACACGCTTCTCTGCTATGCCACTCATAGCCTCGCTGCCAAGCAGCAGTTCCGTACGTCGGAATATAGCCTTTTCTATCGACATAATTCTCTGTCAGTCTTTATTTATTTCTTTCCCCCACGCTGCCTTACAGCCTCATACATCAATATCGCTGCACTTACTGACACGTTGAGCGAGTCAAGTCTGCCAAGCATGGGTATGCGTATATGGGCATCTGCAGCCTCACGCCACTGATTGGTAAGCCCCGTTGCCTCCGTGCCCATAACTATGGCGGTAGGCCTTGTCATGTCCTGGTCGTAATAAAGGTTGGAGTCCTGCAGCTGTGCAGTGAGTATCTGCACTCCATGCTCTTTCATAAAGCTGATACACTCCTCAGAGGAACACACCACCGTGGGAACGGTGAACACCGCACCTATGCTGCCACGTATTATGTTAGGATTATATATATCGGTAAGAGGGTCACACACAATCACCGCATCTACCCCCGAGGCATCGGCACTGCGCAGTATAGCTCCGAGGTTACCTGGTTTCTCCACTCCCTCCAATACTATATACAAAGGAGAACATGAGACATCATCCTTTGCTATGTCACTCAGGGTATGAGGCTTGGCGCGCACAACGGCGATGACACCCTCAGTAGTACCACGGTAGGCTATGTGTTCATACACCTTCTCTGACACGTTCTCCCCTACCCTGTAAGTCTCCACCACCTCATATCCGGCAGCGAGACAGTGCTCCAGCTCACGCTGTCCCTCAACGACAAACAATCCCTCCTTGCGTCTGGCGGAAGACTTCTGTTGCAACTGCAGCAGATGCTTTATCTTTGGATTATGTATGCTTGTAATCTGATCCATCATCAATGTCTATTTAGTGCTCATACACTTTTCTTTATACAAAATTAATTGTTTTTTGCCTATCAGCCAAATCACACTGCAAAAAACTTACGCCTAACCTCTCCTTTTTGCAAAGTATCTTTAATTGATGATTATAAAGTTCGTTTTTTATACAGGATATAGAATAATCGGTGATGCACCTGCTGTGGTGCATCACCGATTTCCTTCAATCCTTCAATCTTTCAATTTTTCATTTTTTTACCGTTGCAGTTACTTCGCCACTTTTTTACCACCAACAATGTAAATGCCTTCCGTCGGATTAGCGACACGGCGACCGCCAATATCATAGACGGCCTTATCATCTGCCTGAGCGGCATTCACATTAACGACGGGCGTGGCATTTTCCTTCACCGTCACCGTAAAGGCTGCTTCGCTGCATTTATGACTTGCCAAATCGGACGATGCAGTTCGGACGATGCAAATCTTGCCGTTCAACACCTCCGCTTTATTTGGCATGGTGACTGGCAATGAAATGACGGTTCCGTTGGATATGAGTTTCTTTTCCATGTTATAGAATACAAACATGCGGTCTCCATTTGTCAATGTGCGCATGGCCATTGTGTGGTCGGGTGCTGCTTCTCCCTGATTGATGTTTGCTTCATCAACTGTTATACCATCGGGCAGCGACAGGTTGAACTGCATAGCGGTGGTATTCTCACCCACATCGTCAATATTCACAACGAGGTCTGTGGTCGTTCCGACTTCCGCTTCTATCGGTGCAACGCTGATTGTTTGCGCAGTTGCATTACAGGCCAACAACGCAACGAATGTATTGAATAATAGTTGTTTCATATTAATCCCGTTTTTACAGTTTAGATAATATTCATTATAGCATTTATTCCTATGTTGATAAGGGTTGTTGCTCCATTATCAATGGCTGCATTTATTATAGAACCCAACCCTTTTCTTATTACACCAATGGCACCGTCATTACCCTTTGCCTTTTTGAGTAATTTGGCTTTCTCTTGTTCAGTGCATGTTTCTTCAATCAGTATTGCCAAGTCATCCAATGTAACCGACACCACTTCTGAATTGAAAGATGTATCGGCAAAACGTCCATTCCGTTTAAGGATGGAATCGAGGAACTTTCGCAGTTGAATATCCTCAACCGCAAACTGAATGATGCTGTTCGACCCTCTTTTCAGATTCACCTTTTCAAGTAGATGCTGGAATGCTTTGCTGTATTGGTCTGTATCGGCAGGATTGCCATACTTCAATGATGCCTCATAACGCAAACGCTTCACCTTTGACTCGGGGATTCGCAACTCTACGCTAATTTCATAGTTTGACATTCCTGTCAGTCTGCCTTGAAGCAGATAGTCGAAAATCCACACTTCAAAGTCATTCTTATTCATCGAGCCAAAACCACGATTTACATACTCGTCTATAAAGCCTGCCAATGTAGTTTGTCTATTTTGAGTAAATGTTGCCATATATTTTAAAATTTATTTTTAATTTTTATTTACCATGTTACTGTATAAGTAACAGCTCCACCTTGTGCTACAGCTGCGGTATAACCATCAGGAAGAGATTCCATACCGGCATCATCTCCCCAGAACCATCCATCTTTACCATCTAATCCACCAGCCATCATTGAAGTAGGTTTACCCCAAGATGATGGATAAACAAATGTTTGATAATCATTTCCATAAGCTGCTGCAAATGTTAATGTGGTAGGTTTAGTAGTAGTTGATTGTGTTAAATCAGATGTTGTAAATGAAACTTTATCAGTTACACCAAAATAATATGCTTCAGCGGATTCTACTTTAAGCGATATCGTTTTGGAGGAACTTAAACCATTAGCCGTATAAACGACATACCCCGAAACTGTTTCAAGGTCTTCAGAAAAATTGATAGGATTGCCGTCATTATCATCTAACTTCACAGTTTTTCCCTCAACCCAACTGGCCGGACAAAGCAAGTAGATGGTCTGACCGTCAGTAACGTTGATGGTAGCATCATTGGCTTCTGTGATAGAGGTATAAGTGCTGACCACGCCGGGGAGGGAGGCGTAGTTTTCGGCGGTTGGTTGCGTGGTGCCTAAGTAGAAATAGCCGGCATCGCCCTTCTCCATCACATCAATGACCGCCACGATGTCAGCCACATCTACCATACCATCGCCATTCACATCACCTTTCAGGGGAGTTGCATCGTTACTCTGCGCCATTGCGCACACACTTGTCAGCAGCACGGCTGCCAAAATTGCAAATATTCGTTTCATGGTTTTTATTTTGTTTTCCAACTTCGACACCCCAGAAGTTGATGTTAACAAATAAATTAATAGATTTAAGCTTATAATACAAAAAAGGCGTAGGTGCTGTTCTCTGCCTATCCTGGCTCTACAGGCTCTCGCATTGCCTCACCACACAGGATAGACAACGCAGTTAGCCCACGCCAGTACGGACTATATATATATGAAGGTATATAGAAACGCACCACGTAGACGTCTCGTTGCCATCTGTCTGTTGTGGTTTGGAATTTGCGAGATTCGTAGAGCACAGCGACAGACGTTCGAAAACGTCTTCCTCATAAAATAAGATCGCCCGCCGCCCACTGAATGGACTAACTAAGCGATGTTGCAAATTTACACATTTTTGTTTTTCTGTGCAATTTTTTTACAAACTTTTTTACAAAAAACGGATTATGCTAAAAAAGAAAAGAAAAACAGACAGACCCTTACTTGTCACAGCAATGATTGTTCTGGTGATGGTAGCGAGTGTAATGGTTGCATGTCAAAATGATTACTATCTATATCAGAGACACTTTAAAATAGAGGAAATCCACATGACACGTGTCTCTATTGATAGTTTCCCTGCAGACCCTGCGGTAATGTATCTCATAGAGTCCGCTCTTTCGGACTGCCCGCCCGAGACAATAAAAACAGATGGAAAGGCACGGGGATATCCACCCTATGCTGGAGGATCTATTGACACTATATTAAGTGTAGAATTCACACATAATGGAACACCTGTTATTCCAACACAACTACATTGGCATAATTGTTATGATATAATGATTGCCTCAAAAGGAATCCGCAGAGAAAAATACAGACAGAAAAGTATTCTAAGGATTCAAGGATTTAAGGAATTCAAACTACAGAAGAAGCAAAAAACAACTATCCTGAAATCCCTAAATCCGTAGAGCGAACAAACTACATAGAATAGGACATTTTTGTCATTGCTTGATTAAAAACATGTCAACAAAAAAACTCAAAATAGGAGAGAATAAAAGGCAAAAAACAGAAAAAGGATGCGAAAAAACGACTTGATGTGACCCCGAAAAGTTGGACATTAAATTAAACATTAATTATTCAACTCTCTATAGTAGTGAGCTCGGTATTGTGCCGGGCTCATT
>OCTW011608989.1_pt1 | contig 43542 bp, 24 predicted proteins | sample 1539671 | NCBI WGS metagenome assembly OCTW01 (sample SAMN02144230, study PRJEB22623) | gut metagenome | biome: sheep rumen | host: Ovis aries | place: New Zealand
GCCAAAGCCGCTATCGAGGAAGAGCGTGGCTGCTAAACATTAAGTAACTTTAACTTTTTTAGTGGGGGAGAGACAGAAAACCCTCTCCCCCATTTTTTATCTGTATTTTCTTAGAATGGAAGGATTATTACGCGAGATACCAATATCTGACCAGCTGTTCTATTGGGGAAGAGGGGGTCGTAGCACCACAGTCTTAGAACTGTTATGCACTATGAAAGACACGGTTGAACCCGAAGCCTTGAAGAAAGCGCTGATTGCTGCACTTGGCATACACACCAACTTTCGCCAGCAACCCGTAGTCGTGAATGGAGCCATCAAAGCTGTTTTACTTTCTCCAGATGTTGTCAAGATTTATCCCGCCTCCGACGGTCCGAAACATCTTGGCACGTCCGATACGGGTGGATTAATGGTTTACGCATCTTATGAGGGACGTAGCTTTCAGATGCACATATTCCACGGCATAGCCGATTTGCGCGGTATATACGGCTTTATGCAGACACTGTTGGTCGAATATTTGCGTGTGATGGGGTGTGCTGAATGTAAGGAATATGCTGCCAAGTGTACGGACACGGCATCGGTTTTCGAAGATCTTTTTTCCCGGGAAATCCCCGCAACGCCTGATGATGATGCCGGCTCTAAAAGAAAACGCGTCTTTCACTTGCCCGAACGTGGTTCGGTCAAGGGCAAAAACGCTCAACATCAGTACGAGATAGACATACCACTAGAGGCGCTGCTTTCGCTGGCAAGAGCCAGCCATAGCACGGTTGTGCCCACTTTGCAGGCCATCTTCGGACAGGCAATAAGTTCGCTCTATGGTGTGCGTGGCGACGACAGCATTGTTTGCTATACCCCTGTGGATTTGAGACCGGTGTTCGACGTGGAAAGTGGCGGCAATGCCTCGTCAGCATTCGCCATCCCCTATGAATCATCACTTTACGGAGTAAGCCTATCAGATGCGGCCGCTCACTTGCGGACTATTTTGCTTAAGCAAATCCAGCCAGGCAATGCTATTAAAGTAGTGGCCAGGCTGTCCAAGATTGTCGACATACTGAAGAAGTTGCCCATCAGACCCGAAACCGCGACTGTGATTGCAAGGAAAATCGGGAGCGGTGGCGACCGTAGGGCTTACACCTATGGTTTTTCTTATCCTGGTAAATTCCAGATTCCAGAAGAGGCCGTTCCTTATGTGGATTCTGTATCGGCAAGCGCCAAAAGCCATTCTTTTCCTGTGTGGGTCATGGGATGTGAGTTCGGTGGAACGATCCGTCTGGTTTTCACTCAAGCCTTTGACAGTGACAGATTGGTAAGGGCAATATATGACGAACTGCAAAAGGTGTTTCCTGACACTGAGTTCAAAGACAACGGGAGCCACTCTTTCGATGAGTTCTTCATCAGCGAAGTGCCACACCTGAAGTCGTAGGATTCAGCCTCCGAGATTTCGGGGGCCGTTTTTTTTGTTGTATGGAGCATAGGCTTACGGCTATTAACCATTATCAGCGTTGGTTTTCGGGCATAGGCTTACGGCTATGCCCTGGCGGCTGTCGTCCCTTCGGGACTATGGGGGCAAAATTCAAAATTAAGCTGACTTTTTTGCCCGAAATGGTTTTTTTCCTTATTTTTGCAGTTCACAATTTGCTTATAATAGCATGAAAAAGGCTTTCGTCATAGCGATGCTCTTCGTCTCGATCCAACTCCAAGCACAAATGCGAATCGGAGCCAACAAAGCCGTGACCACTGCCGAAAGCTTCATTACGCAGAACACGAAGCAAGGTGAAGCCACATTGACGTTGTCGGAAGAAATCAAAAGCCATCTAACAGGGCAAACCAACCTATTCGTGTTTTCGGTGGAACCAAAAGGTTTCGTCATCGTTTCGGCGATGGACGAAGTGCTTGCCTACTCTTTGCGTTCGGATTTGCCGAAAATTGAAAACATGCCCGAACACATTGCCTATTGGATACACCATTATAATGATAGGACTGACTATTTGGCTGAGCATCCCGATGAGAAACCAAAAGCCGCAAAAACGAATCGTGAAGTTGCGCCTCTGCTCACTTCCGTTTGGGGTCAAGGTTGTTTCCACAACGAGGCCTGTCCTTTGGACAGCGTCGGTCCTTGCGGTCATGTCTCGGCAGGTTGTGTGGCCGTTGCCATGGCTCAAATACTTTATTACCATAAGTATCCCATGAAAGGCTTTGGAGAACTAACCTACGACTGCCCTCCCTATGGAACATTGAGCGCCAACTTCGGAGAGACAATGTACGACTGGAATGGCATGTGTGACACACTACACGAAGGCAATCCAGCTGTCGCTCAACTAATTAGCCATTGTGGCATCGCAGTTATGATGAATTACGGTGCCCATCAAAGCAATTCTTCGTTCACCGCTGCAAACAATGCCTTTAGGCAATATTTTGGCTTTCCCACGGCTACATTGATTTATAGGAGTTATTATGACGATGAAACTTGGCAAGAAATCATCAAGCGAGAACTCGACAAGCAACTCCCCGTGTACTTTCGCGGCATGTCGTCGTTGGGCGGACATGCTTTCATTTGTGACGGTTACGACACAAACGGGCTGTTCCACTTCAATTTCGGATGGGATGGCGTTGCCGATGGCTTTTACACCCTTGACAACCCCTCGGGGTTCACGTCGCAGCAGGCCATCATCCACAACATCCTGCCTATTGGCAACATCCCTATCCATTGCGACGAGCACAACATCATTTATGTATCGCCCAACGGTACTGGCGACGGTTCTTCGTGGAGCAATTCAACCAACGATTTGCAAGGAGCCTTGTTCAAATCGCATTTCGACAATGGTGTCATCTGGGTCAAGGAAGGCACCTACAAGGGTGATTCCATTAACGAATATGCCTTCTGGCTGATGGGCAATAGCAAGCTGCATGGAGGCTTCAAAGGCGACGAACCTTTTGACTACGACCTCTCGCTCCGCGACTTCGAGAGTCATCCCAGCATCCTCGATGGCAATCATCGCCAAAGGGTGATCAGTGTGCTGGCGAATGCCGACAGCGACTGTATCGTCATCGACGGCTTCACCATCCAAAACGGGATTTCAAAAGAAGGAGCAGGAATGTCACTTTCCAGTCATGCAACCGTCAGCAATTGCAAGATTTGCCACAATAGTGCCGTCCAAAATGGAGGTGGAATAACATCGTCGCTCAATAGCATCGACATTCAATTCGTTGACTGCGATTTTTTTGACAACCAAGCCAAGAACGGAGGTGCCATTCACGACATTGGGAGCACTACATTCATCCGTTGCAACATTCACGACAATATTGCCTCGCACAACGGAGGAGGAATCCATAGCATTGGAAACACCACACCGAGCCAATTCATCAATTGTACCATCAGCCACAATTCGGCTCTAAACGGTGGCGGAGCTTATTGCAACCGTTCAAAATCATCGTATTGGAGTTGCTTGTTTAGCAACAACACCGCAACAAACGGTGGAGCTTGCCACGGAGAATCCAATTTGATCAACTGCACCATCGTAAAAAACGAAGGTTCGGAAAACTACGGAGGCGTTTACCATTCCGAAGCGGTGCCGCACGAAATCAGGAATTGTATCATTTGGGGCAATGTCAGCCAAGGCGAATACGAGCAAATTGGGCCTGGAATGAACCATGACCATTGCGCTGTGCAAGACGACAGTTCGACATCGTCAGCGAACATCAAACTGGCAGCCGAAAACGATGGTGAATCGCCAGAATGCCACGTCAGGTTCATTGACGCCGATATAGATGCAGGCGGCGAAGGCCATGGCGGCGACTGGAGGCTGCAATCGCACAGCGTCTGCATTGACCGGGGTGTTGGCATTGCGCAACAACCTGATACCGACTTGGCTGGAAATCCACGTATCAAGCACTTGAGTCCCGACATGGGTGCCTACGAATCCAATACCGTCAGCCACACCATCGACCTTGACTTCTGCGAAAACTCACCTTATTATTACGACAGCATTTTCATCCCTCAGGCTGGCACATACACCTTCCTATACCCAGGGCCGCAATACGACAGTTTGGTCATCCTCAACATGACACTCCTAATTGAATCTCCTCCTGTAACTGACACGATATGCGAGGGCGAAGCCTATGATTTTCATGGCACACTTCTTTATGAAACAGGGGTTTACTTCGACACTATCGATTGCATAGGCTATCGACTCAACCTCACCGTCAAACCCGTGACTGACATTTACATTGAAAAAAACATCTGCGAAGGCGATAGTATCAATTTCTTCGGAACGCATTTGGCAGAATCAGGGCATTATTACAAGGAGTTCTATTGTACGAAACGCTATTACTTGGATCTTAAGGTCAATCCGCGCCCGTCATTACAATGCACTAACGACACCACAGTATTCATCGGTCAACCTATCACATTGAGTGCCTCAGGAGCCGACACCTATCTCTGGTCGACAGGTGACACCACGGCAAGCATCGTTTTATATCCAGAAAAAGACAATTATTACAGCGTCACTGGAACCATGGTGAATGGATGCAATGCCACAAAGCAAATCATGGTCAAAGTCGAAGGAGACTTGAACGACGACATGTTTATGTTTCCAAACCCTGCGAACGACATTGTGAACATCTACAAGAAAAACATCGATGAGGTTTTGATTTTCAATACGTTAGGACAACCACTCAAACAAATTAGCGGCCAACGGAAAAACTTAGCCTTGGATGTCAGCAAGTTTGAAGAAGGGGTTTACATCGTAATGGTAAGGGCTCTTAACAATCGATATTACGCAAAACTCATCGTTCAACACTGACCTGACAAGGGACAGCCTCCACATTGAGACCCGAATCCGACAAATACACCAAAAAAGCCCTTATCACCTTTTGCGTCATTTCGCGCAATGCGGCAGAATAACGTTGCACCTGGGCTTGGTGTGCGTTTTCTTTCTTACCCGTCTTGTAATCAATGAGATAAATGGCATCGGGAAGCTCTGCGTAGCGGTCGAGGCGCAGCACTTCGCCATGATATAGGATTTCTGATTCCGTCTTGATTTTGGCTTGAGGCGCAAAAGCCCTGCCAATCAATGGATGGCGAGACATCTGCATGAACATTTCGCGTATCCACGAAGCTGTCTCTTCGTCGATGGTGCCGTTGGAGAGATAGGGCGACAAAACCGTTTCCATATCGGCCTCGAAACGAATCTTCGACAGGATCTCGTGCACCAACTCGCCCCACTCGCGGGGTTGCAAGCGGTCGCTCGCCGAACGCCACAGCTGCATCGGGTCGGCATCAACGGAAATCCGTTGAAGCCAATCCGTCGAGACCGAATCCGTCAACGAAACGGCATCCATCTTTGCCTTTTCCTCTTTCGGGTTGCGGAAATCGGGGCTGCCGAAACGATAGACAAGAGCCTCCTCCACATCCAACTGATGGTCGCCCAGGTCGGCAAGGAAATCACGAATGAGGTTGGGCTTGTCGGCCTTGCCTTGCTTGGCGATGACATAGAGACGTTGCACGGCTCGCGTAAAGGCTACATAAAGCAAGTTGAGATTGTCCAAGCGATTGCTTTCGCGCTCTTTTTCAACTTCTTGCAATGCCAAATCGCCCATGTTCTCGGCGTTCTTGTCCATCTTGAACAACACCTTTTCCAAATTAGGTATAGCCTCAAATCCCAAGTCTTGTGGCCGCAGCCATTCCTCGGGCGACTTACTGGGATTCAGCTTCTCGTCCAAATCAGTGATGGCTTCGGGATAGATGACCACGGGAAACTCCAAGCCTTTCGACTTATGTATCGTCATGATATTCACCGCGTTGCCACTCACCGACTTCACGGCAAGCACATCCTGTTTCTTGTCCCAAAACGAAAGGAACTCGACGATGCCCTCCTTCGGTCCCGACTGCCATCTGAGCACCTCCTCCATGAAGTAATTGATAAAGGAGTCGCGAATGCCGTCGAACCGGAAAATGCGAAGTAACGCAGCACAAAGGTCATAAAGGCATGTGGCCTTCGACAGCGCTTTTCGCAACACACCCGGCTCGCCAATGCCCATCACCGTTTCGATGGCGACTTCACCATCAGCAATGGCTTTCACCTCGTTGAAGCAAGAGCTGACATCGCCTTCAAAGCCATGAGTTTGCGTCAGCATCCAGAAATACAGCACGTTGGCAATATTGGCTTCGTTGTCGTCAAACATCAAGTAACGCAACGTGTTGACCAACAGTTGGACCTTATCCGACGACTTCAGCAAAATGGATACTTGCGAAATGACTGGTATTCCCTTGTCGTTCAAATAGTTCGCCATTTCCGCGCCATAGTCTGACTTTCGCGTGAGCAAGGTGATGTCCGCAAAACGGTAGCCATGGTTTTCCACAAGCTCACGGATGACGGCCTCTACCCTACCGAAACAATAATCCGGCTGGTTTTCAGCATCGTAAAGCTCCACTTGCACCAAGCCTTTGTCGGTCTTGTTCTTCTCCTGATGGATGCGCACGCCTTCATCTGTGCCTGGCTTTTGCGACACATAGACTTTCTGCGACTCGGGCGAAAGCACCTTATAGGCCATTTCGAAAAAGGCATTGTTGAAGTCGACCACCTCGGCAAACGAGCGGTAGTTGGTGCCCAAATTGGTGAAAGAGAAATTGTCCTTCAGGTTTTGCTCATAGTGCAAGAAAGCGGGTTGGCGTTCGTCGTTGGGGAGGGCGTAAATCTCGGGCAGGCGGACAATCTGTTCTACCTCGCCGTTACGGAAACGATAGATCGATTGTTTGCCATCGCCCACCACCATGCTCATCTTGCCAGCCGCCAATCCATTGTCAATCAGGGGCAAGAGGTTTTGCCATTGCAAGATGGAGGTGTCTTGGAACTCGTCGACAAACACATGGCGATAGCGTTCGCCAATGCGCTCATAAACAAAGGGAACCGAAAAATCGCCCATCACCGTGTTGAGCAGCTTGTTGAACTCCGAGATGTGCACCACCTCGTCGTCGGCGGCCATTTGGTCGAACTCCAACCGTATTTGGCTGCGTAAGGCATAAAGGTATAGCAAATCACGTTGTGACCTGTAGAACAGGAACTTACCTAATTCGTCGCCAACCAAGGCCTTGATAGCATCCAAAACAGGCAACAACGCAGCGTTAATGATCTCGATTTGAGGCTTACCAATCTGTTTCTCAGCCTCTTTCGAGAAACAATTCCGTTTCTCGAGCACCGTAAGGAAGCGTGAATTAGGTTGCTCATATGTCGAATTGCCAAGTTTACGAAGGTAAGCCACAAAGCCATTCTTGCCGTATGAATAATGCACATCCAAGAGGTTGTATTGCGTCTCAATGCGCTTGTAATCATCGAGCAAGGTCTTCAATTCAGGCTCAAAATGACTTGTCTTAGCATTCAGGAAATCAAGTGTTTGCCTATATTGGACAGGGTTCTTGATGCCGTTGTCCTCGTCTTTCTGATAGGCTTTCTCCGTCATCAGCTTCTTGATGAAATCGGAGAGTTGGGTTTCGATGGCAGTGGAACGTTGGTTGTCGAACTGGTTGTTGCTGAAGTCGACCAAAAGTCGGGTCAGGTAATCGTCTTTGTCGCTGATTCTCAGTCCCAAGTTCTCGGTGATGGTCTCGGCCACCTCGTCGGTGTCGATGCTGACGGCATATTGGGTAGGCAGGCCCAAGTCATGGGCGAAACTTCGCGAGAGCTTCTGCACGAATGCGTCGATGGTGCTCACGCAAAAACAGCTGTAATCGTGGATGATACAAGTCATCAGGCGTTGCGCGTTGCGTTTCAGTTCCTCGTCGCTGATGCCGAGTTCGTCAATCAAGACGGCTTCCATCGAGTGAGGGTCGACAGCCTCGCTATTGATGATTTCGCGCAGTGCGTTGACGATTTTCGCCTTCATCTCGTTGGCTGCGGCATTGGTAAAAGTAATGGCGAGGATGTTCCTGAAATTGCCGACCGAAGCCTCGTTTTTGAGGCAGAGTTTCAGGTATTCCTTGATGAGCGTAAAGGTCTTTCCTGCCCCTGCCGAGGCCTGATAAACCTTGAAGTTGCCGTTGTTTTCCATAATCAGTTGTTTTCCGGTTTTCGGGACCTTGGGATGAAAGGTTGGTTGGAAGGCACCGTTTTTTTCCTGAACAGGTCGCGGAACGTCGTGAACGAGCGGCTGTATGACAGACCGAGGCCCTGGGTATAGGGTGCCCGTTTGTCGATGGCGAAGCTGTTGAAGTTGGAGTTGTAGTTGGAGTGGTTGTAGAAATGCGCCTGTAGCCGTCCGTCCTTGCTCAATTTGTAGTAGAGGTCGAATTCGCCTACGATGTTGGAGGCATTGCCACCGCTGACGCTGTTGCTCGCAATCACGCCCAAGTTGGTCTCGATGGTGAGGCGATTCTCGAAAAGCTCGGTGCGCAACGCGAATTGGTATTCGTCGTAGGTGTCGACGTCGCCTGAGTGGTAGCTGACGCCAAGGTTGAGGTTCTTCGTGATGTCGACATTCAAATTGGCCGAGAACATGCGGCTGAGGTTGAGCGTTTGCGCCACGCCGGAAGACCCGCCCGCATAGGCGAATTTGCCCAAAACCAGCAGCGTGAGAGCCTGTTGGGCCATCACCGTTTGGTTGGTGGTGTCGACGAGCGAATAGACCGTTTGTATGATGTCCTCATTGGCATTGGGGAGGTTCATTCCGAACGAAATGGTCGGGTTGAGCAGGGCGTCTTTCAAGTGGATGAGGCACTCGACGTTAACGTTGTTGTTGGCGGTTGAGTCGACTTGAAGACCCAAATCGGCCAAGGAAGCCTTGAGGGAATACACACCCGTGGCGTTGATGCGTCCGTCGGTGGGGCTGCCCGACCACGAGATGGTGCCCCCCTTCTTCAGGGAGAAGTTGCGCGTCACGACATTCATCAAGGTAAGCTGGAAGCGTCCCGAACTGATGGTGTAGTTGCCGTACATGGTCAGCGGCTCGGCGGTCGAGGTGTTCAGCTTCACATTGCCGTTGCCCGACGCCTCGATGGTGCCGATGTCGCTCGGGAGCATGATTTTCATCGTGGCGTCGTCGGTGGCATCCACGTCGAGGCTTATGGCGAAGTTGCTCCTTTTCTTCGTTTCCTTCTCTTCGGGGATTTCCTCTTCATCCTCCTCAGTCTCGACAGGTGGGGCGATGAACACGATGAAGTCGTTGTCTTTCACCGTAGAGGCTTTGTTGAGTGGGATGGTCAGTGCCGTTCCGGCTTGTGTACGAGCCTTGATGCCCAAGAAGATGTCGTTGACGGGACCTTTGATATTGACCAAACCATTGGCTATCGCCGAGCCATAGAACGAGTCGTTGTCCTTGCTTGTGGTGGCCATGGCTAAGAAATTGCGCGGGTGCAACTTGAGGTCGAGATAGAAGTCTTTCATCCGGTTGTGCCTGATTTCGCCTTCCACGAGCGCTGTGTTGCCTATCGTGTCGGTCATCACCATGTTCTCGAACGAGATGGACTTGTTGTCGATCAAGATCGTAGGGCTGAAGGTATAGAATGTGTTGAGGTAATCGACCTTGCAGCCGCCATCGATAATACTGACTTTTCCGCTGATTTCGGGCTGGTTGAGCGAGCCTTTGATGTCGACCAAGCCATTGGCATAGCCTTGCATTCGCGTCACGATGCCCGTCAGGAACGGGCTGGCAACGGCCAACCGCAACGAATCCAACGCAATGGTGAAGTCAAGATTGTCGCCATCTCTTGCGGTATAGTAGGATCCGTAAGCGTTCAGCATCCGCTTGGCGTCGTTGAGGATTTCGGCCTCCACGTCGACAGACTTCTCCTCGTTGTCCCAAGAGCTAACAATCTCGGCATCGCCCACAAGGTCGCCATTCAGTCCCAGCCGTTTTATGTTGAGGTCGGCCAGCAGCATGGGGTTGGCCTTCAGGCTGCTGAGCATGGCATCGCCAGAGATGAACCCGTCAATGTCGAAACCCATGGATTCAGTTAAGATGTCGAAGTTGGAAATGTCGAAGCTCCTTAGTTGCAACGAAATCGTATCACCTTCATTCATGGGCACATAGCCATCCACGCGAAGCGATTGGCGGTTGTGGCTGAGCATCAGGTTGGAGATGTTCACCCTGCCGTCGTTCATGTCGATGAAATTGCTTGGGGCGATGTTCCACAATGAGTCGTTGATGACGATGTCGGCCTTGCTGATATTGACGATGCCGCCCGTCTCATGCGGATGGAAGGCCAGGTCGATGGCGGATTTGTTGTGGTCGCAGGTGTCGGCATCGTCCCACCTGATTTGTGTGGCGATGGTGTCGTTGCCCATCTTGGCAAAGAGCGACAGGTTGTCGAGACCGAAGTTCATGGTGTCGGTGGCGGTGATGTTGGTCCATTCCACACGGCCAACAGCAATGCGGCCATACGAATGAGAACGAGTGTTGAAGTTACGAAGCTCGAAGTCGTTGATGGCGACCTTACCTATTTCGATGCTCTTGGAACGGGCTGTGAGGTTGAGTTGGCGCGAACGCGAGGTGAAAGTACCGTTGACCGAGGTGTTTTTTGCGATTTTCAGCGAAGGCATGAAAAGCCGGCTGAGGGTGCGCGTATCCTTCAGGTTGAGGCTGACGATAAAGTCTTGGTCCACATCATGTTTGCGGGCATATTTCTTGAAGTCCTCGCGGTCGGTCTGCCACTGTGGGAAGTGCACAAACGAGTCGCCATACTCATTGAGCACGCGCATCAGGCTGGCGAAATTCACCTGTCCGGCCATCTCGAAGTTGAAAAAGTCGCAGCCAATGTTGATGCGGCGTTGCATCAGGTTGTCGTTGTGAATCGAGGCTGCAAAGGTCTTCATAGTGTAGGTGCCTCGGCTGTCGCGATAGATGGTGCTGTCGAGGCTTAGCTCGCCTTCGAGGCCGTCGAGGTCGAAACCTTTCATGTTGGCGACGATACGGGTGCTGATTTCCGATATGCTGTCGCTCTTCATCAGGCTCAAGGCGCTCAGGTTGGCGTTTTTGATGACAGCCTCAAAGTCCGACTGCGGGAATTTCGGGTCGCGGAAGTCGATCAAGCCATTGAAGTCGAGAAATAAGTCGTCGTCGTCAACTTTGACCATTCCCTTGAAGCGATTGCCCACAAGGGTGCCGTCCATTTTCACTTCATCAATGCGGTTTCCAAGCAGATGAGCATCAGTCGCCATGCCATCGAGCCAAAACTCAGGGCTGCCTTTTTGGGGAAACTTAGCCATGAAGTTGGCATTCAGGTCGAGGTCGCCCACAAACTTGGAAGCGTTGGCAACCGCACCGGCCTTCACCTTGTCGGCCTTGACATTGCCCGAAAACACATTGTCGCCCTTGGCATCCTTCGCCCGCGCCACCGAAGCGTCAATGTCGCCAATGCCCGAAACGAGGCTGATGTCGGAAGAGAAATTGTTGTACGAACCATTGAAATCCAAGTTCAGCCTACCCCGATCCATGGCTCGCAGCGACTCTGGCAATGGAATCGTTTTGGTCGATGACGGGATGTAGAAATTCACCAAATCATCATAAGTAAAGTTCATATTCTTGATTTTCAAGATGTGGCGACCATTCTCAAAATCAAGCGGATGCATACTGATATTGCCTTCAAAAGAGGTAGCGTTGCCTAATTGCACCTTGATGTCGTCGACCCGAAAATGTTCGATGGGACCGGTAAACCTACCCTCAAACTTCACCAAATCAGGCATTTTGTACATGATGTCGGAAAACACGCCGATGTCGGACAGCATCACCTCGGTTGGGCGTATGGTGGCATCAAAAACAACTGAATCCACGAAGCTGCCAAAGGCCGTCATGTCGTTGTATAACATATTGAGATCCAAGTCGAAACTACTGTTGTTGGTCTCCATGAGAAGACCCTTGAGGAAAACGCCGTTCGAGCAAACCACCGCATCGGTGCTGAAACTTTTCAGTTCAATTCCGCTCATTTCCTTGGCCGAAAGGTTGGCGATGTTGGCATGGATGGAATCGCCAAACATATAGAAATCAGAGGCTTCCAGATTGATGTCGTCCAAATCGAGGTGGGCATAATCCATGAGGCGGTTGGCCGTTTTCAGCGAATCGGAACTATTTTGGTTCCGCAACAGGAAATCAATGTTTTTCAGCGAGATACGGTCGACGACAATCGGCATGGGCTTCGACTCTTTTTTCCGTGTCGTGTCGGCTGAAGCGAAAGCGTCCAACAAAAAAGCGAAATTCATCTGGTCTTCGCCTTGATAGGTAATCAAATTGGCCTCCGTGTCGCGCAACTCGACGTTGTCGAGGTGGATTATCCCCTCCAAAAGGTCACCAATGCTGATTTTCGTCCTCAATGCGCCGATCTTCGCCAAGTCGTTCTTTTTCAAGTCTTTGACTGACACATCATCAACAAACACCCTGAAAGAGGGCGTAACGACGAGTCGACCCACCTTGATGTCGGCACCTGTTTTTTCGGAAAGATAGCCACCCGCGAAACGCACCGCAAACTTCTGAATGATAGGGTCTTGTATGGCAATGAAGAGGCTTGTGACGATAGCAAGGACCACCACAAAAAAAACAAGGATGCTATGGATAACCTTTTTTTTAATAATTTTGACCCTCCAAATTGAGACCCATGAACGAATACATTTTAGGCATCGAATCATCGTGCGACGACACCTCAGCCGCAGTGCTCCAAGGCACCCGTGTGCTCTCCAATGTCATTGCCAGTCAGAAAGTTCACGAGCAATACGGTGGCGTTGTCCCCGAGCTTGCGTCGCGTGCGCACCAGCAAAATATCATCCCCGTCATCGACACGGCCTTGAAGACTGCAAAAATAGAAAAAAATCAATTATCCGCCATCGCTTTTACACGCGGTCCCGGACTTTTGGGTTCTTTGCTCGTAGGAACCTCATTTGCAAAGGCTTTCGCACAGACCTTGAACATCCCGATGGTTGAAATCGACCATATGAACGCGCACATCTTGGTGCATTTTGCCACCGACGACACCCATACCGAAGTGCCGGAGTTCCCGTTTTTGTGCCTCACCGTGTCGGGCGGCCACACCCAAATCGTGGTGGTGAAGGACTACTTCGACATGGAAGTCATCGGCAAGACCATCGACGACGCAGCGGGCGAGGCCTTCGACAAGACGGCCAAGATCCTCGGCCTGCCCTACCCTGGCGGTCCCGTCATCGACAAGTTGGCCAAAAACGGCAATCCCAATGCGTTCACTTTCGCCAAGCCACAGATTCCAGACTTGGATTACAGTTTCAGCGGACTGAAGACCAGCATCTTATACACCGTCCGCGACAACCTGAAGCTCAACCCGAATTTTATCGAGGAGAACAAGGCCGACCTTTGCGCCTCGGTGCAAAAGACCATCATCGACATCCTAATGCAGAAGTTGGTGAAAGCCAGCAAGCAGACGGGCATCAAGACGGTGGCTATCGCCGGCGGCGTGAGCGCCAACAGCGGCCTCCATGATGCCATGCTCGCCTTGGGCGAAAAATACCATTGGAAAGTGTTCATCCCCCGACTCTCCTACTCCACCGACAACGCCGCAATGGTGGCCGTGGCGGGTTATTTCAAATTCCTGAAAGGCGAGTTTGCCAGCCAAGACCTGGTGCCGTATGCACGGCAGAGCTTGAAGGAGTAAACCTACCGTTTCACGAACTTCCTGAAACAGCAATTGCCGTTTTGCCCGAAACGTGCCACATAAACACCTGGTGGCCAACTTGATATATCGATGGAATAATGGGGTGACGAAACCGCCACATTGGTCATTTCGCGACCCAACACATCCAACACCTGCAACTGATAAGACCCATTTGGGAGTAAGGCATCGCCATGGAAAACGATGGATGCAGTAGCGGGATTGGGATAGAGTGTCACCTCCTGCATAGTCGTTTCCTGCGTCGATGTAGGCCAACCCAAATGCTTCCAAAGGAAATCGCGGGTGATGTCGAAACACCAGCCGAATTTCTCCTCGTCAAGTTGATAAACGGCGTTGTAATAGAAAGCGTGCTCCTCGCCCTCGAAGGGATGGAACTCGAAATCGGTGATGCCAATGGATTCGAGATGCGTCGCAATAGCCTGTGAACCATACATATACGGCATAGAAGGCAGGCTGAAATTGGAGAAGCAATAGCCCGAATCGAAGGGAACTGTGAGATCGTCGGTGCCATGAATCATGCAAATCGGGGTATATTCCTCAACGTCAATTACATCGAGTGCATTCACGCCGCCCCAATGCGGGATGGCACCCGCCACTTGCGGTGAGATGCCGGCATATTCCTCAAAGCCAGAGCTGTGCATCGTGCCCAAATCTGGCTCGGTGAAGGTCTGTTCGGGACGTTCCTCCTCACCCATGAACATCTCCGCAAGGATGGCGATGGAACCCGCCGAATTGCCCAACAGAAAAATACGATCGGGGTCGATACGATAGTCATCGCAATGCAGCTTGAAGAAACGGATAGCCGCGCTCACATCTTGCGCGGCCATGTAGGCATCGCGCATGAGGGCCGACTCCGAAAACTGTAGCCACGAGAGCAAGCGGTAGTCGATGGAAGCCGTAGCATACCCAAGTTTGGCAAGACGGGTACAATAGGCCACCATGTCGACATAGTCGCGACTGCCGGTGACAAACGCGCCGCCGAAGACCGTAATCACTAAGGGACGTGCCGCCATAGTGTCGCCGGTAGGTTCGTAAAAGTCGAGATACAAGGTGGATGGCGTGGTTTGCCCTTCGCGGATGGCGCTACTGAATGGGATGGCCTCGGTGGTGGTCACCTCGTTGAAAACAGGGTCGAGGAAGCGCGTGCCACTCTGGGCCTCAACACGGTTCGAAAACAGAAAAGCAAAGGCAGCAAACAGCGTGCCGCACATGAGAAAACATTTGGTATTCATAGTTGATGCAATTTATTTCAGTTCAAGTGTTTATGTTTTATCTCTCCAAGTCAATATACACCGGTAAATGGTCGCTGAAGCCGCCAAAATAGCGCGGGCCGATGTAGGTGCGGAAGAGTTTCTTGCCATGATACACTTCGTCGTCCTCCAGCATGAAGTCGGCATGGAAGATGCGGGCGCTACCTTCTTGGTAATGAAGTCCTTCCCTATCGTCCATCACGCCTTCGGTGACGATGATTTGATCGAAAATCTGCCAGTCGGCTTGGTGCTTCAAGGTGCCTTCGAAGCCTAAGCCGTCCTTTTTCCCGAACAGGTTGACGAGACAACCTTCTTCCATTTCGGAGGGATGGCGGGCACGCAGCACGTCGTAGATGCTCGGATCGGTGGGACAGTCGTTCAGGTCGCCCATCATGATGATTTTGGCCTGATAGCCCTCGGGCATCGAGGCACAGATGGAATCCACCTTGGCGCGGAGAATGGCCGCCGAGCAGGAGCGTGAGCCAACGGTCTCGAGCTCGCCGCTGTAGCGGCTCGGCCAGTGGTTGACGAAGACATGGAGGGTGTCGTTTTGCTTGCCAATAAACTTCGCATAAAGTATATCCCTCGAATGGTACGCCGTATCCTCAGGGTTATAATACGGAAACACAGCGCTTTCCACCAATTGGAAATGGTCCAACGAATACACAATGGCTGGGTCGATGCCGCGCTTATCGGGGCCTTCGTAATGCACGAAACGATAGTTGTGTTTCTTCAGCGGCGTTTGGTCGAAAATCGCGCTCAACACGTATTCGTTCTCCACCTCGCACATCCCGATGATGCCCAACGGACGGTTCTCCGACATGGCGAGGATGGCCTTGTACATGTTGTTGCGCTTCTTGTAGAAACGGCTCTTCGTCCAATGCTGCATCCCGTCCTCGGTGAAGGCGTTGTAGGCCTTGGTACTGTCAACAAACGGGTCGAAGAAGTTCTCCATGTTCCAAAAGGCAATGCGGACAACATCCTGTGCCACAATCTTTTTATTGGGAACAAAACATGCAAAACACAGAAAACAAACCAAATTGAAGCGGAAAACGCCAACCTGCGGCTTTCCTGCTGTAACTCCAAAAAAATCCATTTTTTTCATCGGGCGGTCATGTTTTCGGGGCAAAGGTAGGGTTTTTCGGGAAAAAGTCGTAACTTTGCGGGCAAAATAATAAACTGAACTATGACAGAAATGCGAACCACGGTTTTTACACCTACCCAAATTCATCTTCTTAAGATGTTCCAATACATGAAAACTGAAGAAGACCTTGAAGAGCTCAAGAATCTTCTTTTCCATTATTATTCAAAAAAAATGGACGAAAGGTTCGATGAGTTGTGGGATGCTGGTATTCTCGACCAAAAACGGCTCGATGAAATCAACGAAATGGACCTTCACCAATTGAATTAATCCCATGCGCATCGTACTCGACACAAATTGTCTCATCCAAAGTATCCCTAAAAGGAGTCAATTTCGCGCTGTTTGGGAGTCAATTCTTACAGGTGAAAACATTCTATGTGTTTCTAATGACATCATAGAAGAATACACAGAAATTCTACAAAAGCTTACTGATGAAAGAACTGCCGCATTAGTTGTCAGAACCATACTCGAAAATCCTTATGTAGAATTAATTTCTCCTTATTATCAATTTCATCTTATTACAGCCGACCCTGACGACAACAAGTTTGTTGATTGTGCTATCGCAGCCACCGCAAAATATGTGGTTACGAATGACCACCATTTCGATGTGCTTCGTTTAAAAGACACATTTCCAACTGTAGAAATCATTAATCTAATAGATTTCAGGGAATTGATCACTAGAAGATGAAATGGTCTTTCACTATAATATTGCTTTTTGTATTCTTCGGACAAATGTCAGCCCAAAACACCCATTTCTGGGATGGCATCGAAGCCTTCGATGGACCGACGGACGACAATCCTGTCTTGGCCGCCCAAATCGACTTCTATTTCGACAAGATGGTGGCTCCCCTACCCGACTCCATCACCTTGGAAATCAACAGGCTGATTGAACGAACCTCCTACAATCCCGACCTCCGCGACTTCATCCTGTGGCATCTGCTAGAAAAATACCGCCACCCCGAATACATGAGCCAGGACCAAGTGTTTGTCTTCCTCTACGACCGATATTTTTCCCAACTGGAAATCAAAGACTTGAATGACATCAACCGACCGTTGATCAAAGAAAAAGCCGACCGTTTGCGCCGATTGGCCTTGTTCCATCCTGCTCCCGAAATCCACATCAGCGACTCGATTGATTTACAAGCCATTGAAAACGAATTTACCGTATTGTTTTTTTACGACCATGACTGCGACCTCTGCCAACAGGAAATGCAGGATTTGGACTCGGTGTGTGCTGTTTATCCTGAAATTTCCGTTCTGGCCATCGACATGAACACCAACGACGTTCGTTTCGACATTCTGTACGATCTTTACGACATCGAAACCACACCATTAATCTACGTCCTCGACCGCGACAAACGCATCATTGCCAAGAAGATACGGGCGAAACAGATTGAGTTTGTAGTTGGGAGTTAACCATTTGCAGTTTACCGTTTGCACTTCTTTCAATCAGCCAGTGATAAACTTTTTCATCTCATCAGTGTGGGCACACGCTTCCTCAAACAGCCGCCACTGTGCCCGCGTCCGCACGAGGTTGTGCGTCGAGTACTTTATTTTATAATAGGTGTTGCCGTTGATGTAGTCGGTCAGGAAACGCACAGCCTGCATGTAGGGGAACAAAGTGGCAGCGTAAGGTAGTAGATCCTTCTCCAATGGCGTGAGGAACGACGCCGTGCCTTCAAGATAGCCCTTCGTGAACGCCTCAAAAATCTCCATGTTGAAGTGGATGTTGTCCAAGTCGGGGTCGTCCTCGGCACCCGTGTTGGCCGCCGAACGCAGGAAGTCGCCAAAATCGGAGAAAACGAAACTAGGCATGACGGTGTCCAAGTCGATGATACAGAGCACATTGCCATCCTTGTCAAAGAGCATATTATTGACTTTGGTGTCGCAATGGCAAATGCGTTTGGGCAGTTTGCCTTGGCTGTAGAGCACCTCGCCGAGACACATCCATTCCGATGCCTCGCGCACCTTGGCGACCAACTTCTGCACCTCCAACTCGCGCATCTGCCCGACGGGGTCGGCAGCCACAGCGTCCTCCAACTGCTTCAGGCGGAACTCGATATTGTGGAAATCGGGAATAATTTCCCCTATCGGTGCTTCCAAATCCGTCAGCAGCGACTCGAAATCGCCAAAAGAACGACCCGCATAATAGGCATATTCCGGTGTCACGGCCTCGTAGGTATAGCTGTCGGCGATGAAGTCCATCACGCGCCAATATTGGCCATCCTCAACGACGTAAGTCTTGCCCGTGTCGGCCTTCAGGAAATGCAACACACGGCGATTTATATCCTTAACGCCTTGACTCTCATATTTCTGTCGGATATGGTTGGTCACCGCTTCAATGTTGTTTTGCAGCATTTCCACATCCGTAAAAACGGCATTGTTGATGCGTTGCAGCACATATTTCGGCTGGCCACCCACTATTATTTTATAGGTGTCATTGATGAGTCCGTTGCCCAACGGTTGGATGGTTTCGATGGTTTTCGGGTCGACGAAATGGCCCGCGATGGAGGAAAGAGCATTCATGATGATAAATTTTTGGCGAAGATAGGGGTTTTTATCATTCTAATTCATATTTTTGCAATGTTTTTTTGACACGGGACTGCGGGACACGAGACTTCGAGGCTCGCCCCGTCCCGAAGGGACGATACCTTATTAACCCTACATAAGCGCAGTGTAGGGCCTAAACACACAGACAGATGAAAAACAACCTATCCAAACTCATCCTCGGCCTGCTGCTCCTCGGCATGGCCACGGCATGCAACAACAAGCAAGCCGCCGAAACCGAAGTCCGCAAAGGCAACTACCGCATCGTCGACAACACCATCGTCTTCGACGAGCCGCAACGCATCGAAGGACAGAAAAGTGTCCTCCAGTTCACCGTCGACCCCATCGAGAACGTCCGCATCGGCTTCATCGGCCTCGGTATGCGCGGTCCCGATGCCGTCGACCGTATGACCTACATCGACGGCGTGACCGTCAACGCCCTATGCGACATCGAGCCTGACCGCGTGGAGGCCGTGCAGACCAACATCTTAGAGAAGAAAGGCCTGCATCGCGCCGCTGCCTACACAGGCCGCGAAGGCTGGAAGGAACTCTGCCAGCGCGACGACATCGACCTTGTCTACATCTGCACCAACTGGCAGACCCACGTCGAGATGGCCGTCTACGCCATGCAGCAAGGCAAACACGTGGCCGTCGAAGTGCCTGCCGCCACCTCCATCGAGGAATGTTGGCAACTCGTCGATGTGGCCGAACAAACCCAACGCCACTGCATGATGCTCGAGAACTGCTGCTACGACTTCTTTGAACTCACAGCGCTCAACATGGCCCAACAGGGCATGTTCGGCGAACTCATCCACGGCGAAGGCGCTTACATCCACAACCTTGAACCCTATTGGCACGAGTACTACGAAAACTGGCGCCTTGAGTTCAACCAAAGCCACGCCGGCGACGTCTATCCCACCCACGGCCTCGGACCTCTCTGCCAAGCCTTCAACATCCATCGCGGCGACCGCATGAAGACCCTCGTGGCCATGGCAACACCCTCCTACAACGGCAAGAAAATCGCCAAGGAAATGATGGGCGTCGACGACTTCGCCAATGGCGACATGACCACTACGATGATCCAAACCGAGAAGGGCAAGACCCTGCTCATCGAGCATGACGTTTATACTTACCGTCCGTATAACCGCTTGTACCAACTGACGGGTACAGAAGGCTTTGCAAACAAATACCCCATCGAAGGCTTCACCCTGCTTGAAGACAAGCTGCCTGCGGGATTCTTGGCTGAAGGACAACATCTTAATCCACATGGCTTTGTCCCTGCCGAGGTGCGCGACAAAATCTTGAAGGACTACCTCCACCCCATCGCGGTCGAAATTGAAGAAAAAGCCAAGGAAGTGGGCGGTCACGGCGGCATGGACTTCGTGATGGACTACCGCCTCATCTATTGTCTGCAACACGGCCTGCCCCTCGACCAAGACGTTTACGACGCCGCCGAATGGTCGTGCCTCGGCGAGCTCACAGCAGCCTCAATCGCCAACGGCGGAATGCCCGTCATGATGCCAGATTTCACGAGAGGTGACTGGAACAAGGTAAAAGGATACAAACACGCAAGGTAAAAGAATCATTTCGCCGTCACCGAACGGAAAAAGATTTCGGCGTCTTTCCAAACGGTGTAATCGCGGGCATAAAGCAGATTCATCTGGTTAAGGGCATCGGCATCGATGTCCTTTTCCATATATGAGGCAGGATTGTAGACCCCCTTACGGATCTTCGGCAACTTCTGCGTCTCGTCGGCTGGCGAGCAATAGCCCACCCAGGTACGCCTGCCCACCAACACCATTACGGCATTCTTCAAGAACCTGACCGGATGCTTCACCACCAAGGCCAAAGGAAGCCAAAACAGGATGCTGAAAACGCTCATGACGAAGTCGAAAAGACGTTTGTTGCGGCGGTTAGGCTTGGTGTCGATGGCCTTGATGTCAACGGTATAAAGGTCGCCACGAGTATTGATGCTGTTGCTGCCAATGATTGACAGGCTGTCCTCAGGGGCAATCTTGTAGTCGACGTTGGTGGCGTGCCAGTCCACCATCTTGTCAATGATGACCTGATGCGACACGTCTTTCGAGCAGAAAATCACTTCGGTAATCTTGTAGATCTCGATGATGTCGGGCACTTGCGAAAGGTTGCCGATGAAGCCTTCGGGAGCCTCGCCCTGCGTCTCCGAACTCACCAAACCGATGAAGTCGGGCTTGATGGAAGTGCTTTCCAAGATGGCGTTAACGCGCCGGGTCTCTTCGGGGCTACCGATGACCAAGAAACGCTTCTTCTCCGTCCGCTTCGACTGGAAGTTCTCATTCCCCATCAGGATGCCTACAAACCGCGTGAGGCTCATCTCCAAGGCCAACCACAATGTCCCGAATAGGATCAAAGCCCTCGAAAAACGCAGGCTCTCAGGCAACAAGGCATACAACACCAAAATCACAGCCGAGCCGAAAGCCACACCAAGAACGCTTTTGGCAATGCTGTACGGCTTATCGTATCCTCCTGTAAAATAAGTCGATAGCAACCATATGATGATATATATCGGCAAAACGACGGCGAACAATACGAGCGGATAAGTGCCCGTGCCTTCGTAAATGGGTCCGTGGCCCCAGAAGTAACTGATGGCCGCCAAACCGCCATAACCCAACACGGCATCGAGGAACGGAATGGCCGCCTTGTGGAAAAACTGGCTCACCAAAGCGAAAAATGCCTTGATGTAGATGGCCATATTAATAAGGAATGAGAACGACTTGGCCCAGGTGTTGCCGAAATGTTTCTTGGCGAAAATCTCCATGGCGCGATAGAACACGAAGACATAATTGACGCTGGTCTTCTTGGTGCTCTCGCCCTTATAGTGGATAATGCGCGTCTCAGGGAAATAGTAGTTCTTGTAGCCGCCCTGCGTGATGCGATAAGAGAGGTCGATGTCCTCGCCATACATGAAGAAAGTTTCGTCCAAAAGGCCTACCTTGTCGAGGGTCTCCTTGCGCATCAGCATGAAGGCGCCGGCGAGGATTTCCACTTCGTTGGTCTCATCATTTGACAGATGCCCCATATAATAACGCGCAAAACGCTTGCTGTGGGGGAAGAGCTTGGCGAGGCCAAACAACTTGTAGAACGCCGTGGCAGCCGTGGGCAGTCCGCGTTTCGACTCGGGCAGGAACCGCCCCTTGCCATCCACCATCTTCACGCCGAGGCCACCTGCATCGGGATGGCTGTCCATGAAAGCGAGGCACTTCGAGAAGGTGTCGTCCTCCACCACCGTGTCGGGATTAAGAAGCAGCACATATTCGCCCGTAGAGATGCGGATGGCTTGGTTGTTTGCCTTCGCAAAACCCACGTTGTCCTTGTTGGCGATGACCTTCACCTCTGGAAACTTCTGCGCCAACATCTTGAGCGAACCGTCGACAGAGTTGTTGTCAACCACAAACACCTCGCCCTCAATGCCCTGCATGGCGCGGCGCACCGAATAGAGGCACTGCTCGAGGAAATACTCGACGTTGTAGTTGACAATGACGACGGAGAGTTTCATTATTTTTCAGGCTTGGTATCGAGGTTGGCTTTCACGGCTTTGAAGCGCTTGCCGTCGTTTTCGGGCAGGCCGTCGCCGACATTCTCCAATCCACAGGCATTCAATATCTTGCCCTTGATGGCCGTGTTTTGCATCCAGCCCGTGAACTGCTCGGCGCCAGGGCCGTAGGCATAGACCATCACAGGCAGGCAGGTGTGGCTACCCGTCGAGTAGCAGAACGACACATTGGTGTATTTGCCTTGCTTGTCGGGCATGGTCAGACCACCCGTCTCATGGTCGGCAGTGACCACAACCAAGGTGTTGCCATGCTCCTCGGCATAGTCCAGGGCCACTTGGATGGCATAGCTGAAGTCGACCAGCTCATCCACCATCCAAGCCGAGTCGTTGGCATGGCAAGCGAAGTCGATTTGCGAGCCTTCCACCATGAGGAAGAAACCGTTTTCGGCGCTGTCGAGGGTCTTCAAGGCGGTCTTCACGGCACGCGGCAAAAAGTCGCCACGGTCGGCAGCCTTGGGCATGTGGTCGTCGTTGGCCAACACAGCATATTTCTTGCAAGTCACGTCGATGTCGGCAAGGGTGTCGTATACCTTCCAACCCAACTCGTTCTCCATGCGTTGAATCAAATCAACGCTGTCCTTGCGTTGGTTGAAATGCTTGCGACCGCCGCCAATGGCCAAGTTGATGTTGTCGGCCTCCGCCAATTGAAGCGCAATATCCTCATACTGACGGCGATGCGGAACCTTGGCATAGAAACAAGCAGGCGTGGCATGGGTGATATAACTCGTCACGACAAGCCCGGTCTCCTTGCCTTGCTCGTGGAAGACCTCAAGCAGGGTCTTGACCGGAATAGTGTCGGGGTTCATGCCCACCATGGCGTTCTTGGTCTTGTGGTCGCTGCTCAAGGCCGTGCCTCCAGCAGCCGAGTCGGTGATGTCGTTGCTCGACGAGTGCGTGTCGACGACACCAATGTATGGGAACTTGGGGAACACCATTTCCTGGCGCGTGGCCAACATGCCAGCATAAACCTGCGGCAAGGCCGTTCCGTCACCAATGAAATAGATGACATTCAAGGCTTTGGCGGGTTCTCGAGGTTCTTCCTTCTTTTGGGCACAAGCCGAAAACAACCCTGCCATCAAAAGGGCAACGAGGGATAATGTAAATTGCTTTTTCATATCGAATTAAGTATAAAAACAACTTTATTATTAGTCGTTTATTGTTTGCGGGCCACTACTTTTTTCACAGCTTCCACGATGTCGGGCGTATCCAAGTGGAAGAAGGTCAGCAGCTCGTCGGGCGTGCCACTTTGTCCGAACACGTCGTTGACGGCCACCATCTCCATCGGGCAAGGATCGTGCAAGGCTAAAACCTGCGCGATGCTGTCGCCCAAGCCGCCGTTGCGCTGGTGCTCCTCAGCGGTGACCACGCAGCGGGTCTTCTTCACAGATTTCAGCACAGCTTCAACGTCCAACGGTTTGATGGTGTGGATATTAATCAATTCCGCATTGATACCCATTTCCTTGAGGATTGGCAATGCTTGGACGGCTTTCCAAACGAGGTGACCACAGGCAAAGATGGTCACGTCGGTGCCTTCTTGCAGCATCTGGGCCTTGCCGATGACAAACTTCTCGTCCGCAGGCGTGAAATTCGGCACTTTCGGGCGACCGAAACGCAGATAGACGGGACCCTCATATTCGGCGGCAGCAATGGTGGCAGCTTTGGTCTGGTTGAAGTCGCAAGGCACGATGACGGTCATGTTGGGCAGCATCTTCATCAGTCCGATGTCCTCAAGTATTTGGTGGGTGGCGCCATCCTCGCCAAGGGTCACGCCAGCGTGCGAAGCAGCGATTTTCACGTTCTTGTTGGAATAGGCCACACATTGGCGGATTTGGTCGTAGACACGTCCCGTCGAGAAGGCCGCGAAGGTGCCCGTGAACGGCACGAAGCCGCTCAAGGCCATGCCGGCGGCCATGTCAATCATGTTGGCCTCGGCGATGCCCGTCTGGAAGAAACGCTCAGGAAACTCCTTGGCGAAGTCGCCCATCTTCACTGAAGGTGTGAGGTCGGCACAGAAAGCGACCACTTTGGGATTGCGACGGCCCGCTTCGAGCAAGCCTTCACCGAATCCCGATCTTGTATCTTTTTGGTTTTGAATCTTAAAATCCATATTCTTCATTTTTGCACAAAACCCACAAAACTGTCAAAACTTCCTTATTGCATAGCGGCTACGCAACCGCGTCGCCGCCGGAAAGCCGCCGGTTGGCAGCTTTCCGCAACACCTTGATGTTTTGTAGGTTTTGCATGTTTTGTTATTAATAATCTCCTAATGTTTCGGTTAATTGCGAAAGTGCGTTGGCGGCTTGCTCGTCGTTGGGTGCTGAGCCATGCCACTTGTGGTTGTTCTCCATGAAGTCGACGCCCTTGCCCATAACGGTATGTGCCAGAATGAGTTGCGGCTTGCCTTGGAAGGCATTCTCGCGAACGAACTTCAGCGTGTTGACTACGGCCTGCATGTTATTGCCGCTCACTTCGACGACGTTCCAGCCGAAAGCCTCATATTTGGCCCGAAGGTCGCCGAGGTTCATCACGTCGTCGGTCGAGCCGTCAATCTGTTTCTTGTTGTAGTCGATGATGGCCACCAGGTTGTCGACGCCCTTGGCTGGGGCATACATCGCGCCTTCCCAAATCTGGCCTTCCTCCTGCTCGCCATCGCCCATGAGGACAAAGACAAGGTGCTTGTCGCCATTGAGCTTCTTGGCTTGGGCGGCACCGCAAGCCACGGAAAGCCCTTGTCCCAACGAGCCAGAGGCGATGCGAATTCCCGGCAGACCTTCCATTGGGGTGGGATGGCCTTGCAGCCGTGTGCCGAGGCGGCGGAAAGTAGCCAATTCGCTCACAGGGAAATAGCCGCGCCGCGCCATGATGCTATAGAGCATCGGGCTGATGTGGCCGTTGGAGAGGAAAAACATGTCCTCGCCGTTGCCGTCCATGCGGAAATTGGCGGGGTCGATGTCCATTTGGTCAAAATAAAGGGCTGTGACAATGTCGGTTGCGCCCAACGAGCCGCCCGGATGCCCCGACTGGCACCCGTGCACCATGCGGATGATGTCGCGGCGCACCTGAGTGGCGGTTCTTTCAAGTTCGTTGATGGTCATATTGCGTGTGTTTGGATTGACAAAATTACGACTGCAAAGCTACGGAAAAAACCAATCCAAATCACGCCTGCCGGATTTATTTCCGCATCCCGACCAAATTTGGCCTCCATATCCGCCCTTTTTATTATTTTTGCACCAAAATTTTAGAAAAACGGACCATGTTTGAGGACGAAGACTATTATCAGGAACACGAGGAAGAGATGGAAAAAGCCATCGAAAAGTATGAATCGATGCTGAAAGACCACGACTCGGTTTACTTTGACAGTGAGGAGTTTGAATACATCATCGACCACTACACCCAACACAATGAGTTGAAACGCTCGCGGCAAGCCGTTGAGCTGGCCATAGAGCAGCACCCCGAAAACAACATGCTGAAAATCAAGATGGCACGACAATACCTCTTGGAAAACGACGCCCAACGCGCCTTCGACATCATGCAACACGTGGAACGCGACGACGATGACGACCCCGACTATTTCCTCACCCTTGGCTCGTGTTTGGCCGTCTTGGGCAAGTCGGAAGAAGCCTTGGAGAACTACTTCAGCGCCCTGCCCTACTTCGACGAGGACGAGAAGTTCGACCTCTACAACGCCATCGCCTACGAGTACCAGCACATGCAACAATTCGACCGCGCCCTTGAGTTCTACCGCAAGGCCCTGCCCTTTGCCGACGAGCGCGACACCATATACCACGAGATTCGCTGCTGCTACCTCAACGCAGGCCGCAAGGACGAAGCCATCGCCTTCTTCCAAGCCATGATCGACAAGGATCCGCACAACAGCAAGGCCTGGACCAACATCGGCGACATCTACCGCATGATGGGACAATACGAGGAAAGCATTGACCCTTACGAGTTCGCCCTCAGCATCGACCCAGAAGACCTCTGGACCAACATGCACCTGGCCGACATCTATTATGACCTTGGCCGCTACAAGGAAGCCATCGACACCCTCGAGGAAGCCTTGCGCAACGGTGTGGAAACTTCGATGATACACACCACCATCGGCGACTGCTACTACCGTCTTAACGACCTTCAGACCGCCGAAGAGCACTTCAGAAAAGCGTTGGAAATCAACCCGATGATAGGATCAGGCTATGCAGGTCTCGGCTATGTGTTCAGCGACCGTGGCCAAAGCCAGAAAGCCATCAAATACTTCGAGAAAGCCCTGCAACTGGAGCCGTGGGAGACCGACCACCTCTATTCGATGTCGACCGACTACATGAAGCTCAAGGAATACGACAAGGCCATGGAATGCCTGCGCAAGATACAAGAGCAAACGCCCTCCGACCCCGACGCCTATTATTACATCGCCGACCTCTACGGCCAGCAGGACAAAATTGACGAGGCCATCAACACCATCAAGTTCGGGCTGCTGCAAACCGACAACGAAGTGTCGCTGCTCTACCTTTTGGCCTACGCCTACTTCGTCAAAGGCAGCCACAGCGAAGGCCTCGAAGCCTTGGACCAAGCCCTTGACGCCGACTTCGAGCTTTGGCCCGACTTCATCGAATACGACCGTGAGCTCTTGGCCAACGACACCGAGATTCTCCAGCTCATCGAACGACACAAACAGAACCAACAAACCACCAACACCACCAACGAATAACGACCCATGAAAGACTTCATATACAATTTCCTAAAAGGCATGGGAATGGGAGCCGCCAACGTCATCCCAGGCGTTTCGGGCGGCACAATCGCCTTGATTACTGGCATCTTCGAACGCCTCATCAACAGCATCAAGTCGTTCAACCTCACGGCATTGAAGCTGTTTTTCACCGGCAAGTGGAAAGCCTTCGCCGAACATGTCGACCTGAAATTCCTCGTTGCCGTGTTCCTTGGCATCGCCGCCGCCATCCTTTCGGTCGCCAAGCTGTTCAAGTTTCTCTTCGAGAACTACCCCGTCTATATCTGGGCGTTTTTCTTCGGCCTCATCATCGCCTCCATCTATTATGTTGGGCGCACGGTGAACAAATGGAACCTCGGCAGCATCCTGTTTTTCGCCATCGGCACGGGCATTGCCTTGCTCATCGCTTTCGGGACGCCTGCACAGGAAAACCACAACTTCCTCTACTTGATTCTCTGCGGCGTGGTAGGCACTTGCAGCATGATACTCCCCGGACTTTCAGGCTCTTACGTCCTGCTTTTGATGGGCAACTACGAATATGTGATGATCGATGCCGTCAACATGCTGACCACATCGCCATGGGAAGGCATCAAGATATTGATTCCCGTGGTGATTGGTGCGGTCATCGGCCTGTTGGCCTTCGCTCACCTGCTCTCGTGGATCTTCAAAAACTTCCATGACCAAACCGTTGCCCTGCTGACGGGGTTCATCCTCGGCTCAACGCCCATCATTTGGCCTTGGAAGCACGCCATCACCAACGCACTGAAGGACGGGACAGAAAAAGTGGTCGGCTACCAATGGCAGTGGCCCGCCATCAATACTGAGTTTTTCATCGCATTGGTTATCATATTGTTAGGCGCAGCCATCATCATCGTCACCGAACAACTTGCCACAAAAAAAGAGAAACCGTCAAAATAAAAGCAAATGAAACGCTACGGACTCATCGGACACCCGCTGAAACACTCGATGTCGAGGCACCTCTTCAACGAGAAATTCGAATATGAAGGCTTGGACTGCCTCTATCAGCATTTCGACCTCAAATCGTTGGACGAACTCAAAGACGTCATGGACAAATATCCCGACCTCTGCGGCTTCAACGTGACGATACCTTATAAGGAAAGCATCATCCCGCTGCTCGACGAGATTGACCCCGAGGCGAAAGAAATCGGGGCCGTCAACGTGGTGAAAATCACTAATGGCAAGCTGAAAGGCTACAATAGCGACGTTTATGGCTTCGGGCAGCTGCTCGACCGCGCCATCAACGGGAAAAGCATCGGACACGCCTTGGTCTTGGGCACGGGAGGTGCCTCCAAAGCGGTGCAATATGTGCTGAAAAAGAGTGGGATACCCTACTCCACCGTCAGCCGTAGCGCAGAACGCGGCGACTACACCTACGACGACCTCACCGACGACATCCTCCAGCAAAACCACCTTATCATTAATACCACCCCCGTGGGTATGTTCCCACATGTGGACGACTTCCCAGACCTTCACTACCAGGTCTTAGGCAAGAAGCACATTCTTATCGACTTGATTTACAACCCGAAAGAGACCGCCTTCATGGAATTGGGCAAGACCTGGGGTGCGAAGGTGTTTGGCGGAATGCAGATGTTTGAGGAACAAGCGAAGAAAACCTGGGAGATATTTAGTAATTAATCACAAAACATGCAAAACCCACAAAACAAAATAACGTGAGATGCGAAAGCCGCCAACCGGCAGGCTTTCGGGCGGCAACCCGGTTGGGTGCCGCCGCCCAAATAAAAGCAGTTTTGCCAGTTTTGTAGGTTTTGTGGGAAAAAAAGAGTTATGACGAGACAAAAAGTTAAACGAGAACCCGAATACATCGAAGACGTTGAAATCATCGACGCTGGTGCCGAAGGAATGTCGGTGGCCAAGCCCGAAGGGCGCGTGGTCTTCATCCCCTTTGGCGTGCCCGGCGACGTGGTCGACATCGAAGTCTACAAGCGCAAAAAGAACTTCTTTGAAGGCAAGATCTTGAACTTCAAGAAGATGTCGGACAAGCGCGTGGAGCCTGTGTGCCAGCACTTCGGCCTCTGCGGTGGCTGCAAGTGGCAACAGATGGCCTACGAATGGCAGATCCAATACAAACAGAAACAGGTGAAGGACAACTTCGACCGCATCGGCAAGGTCGAGTATCCCGAAATACGCCCGATTTTGGGCTGCGAGAAGCAGTTTTTCTATCGCAACAAGCTGGAATACACCTTCTCGAACCGCAAATGGCTCACCGATGGCGCCCCAGGTTCGCACGACGAGGAAGCCTGCAAGGGCTTGGGCTTCCACCTCCCCCAGCTCTTCGACCGCGTGGTCGACATCGAGCAATGCCACCTGCAGGCCGACCCTTCAAATGAGATCCGTCTGTTTGTCAGGAGGTTCACGTTGGAGCGTCATCTCCCCTACTACAACTTCCGCGCCCACGAGGGACTGCTGCGCAACCTCGTCATCCGCTGCAACTCGAAGGGCGAGTTCATGGTCATCCTCGTCATCAGCGAGGAGAACGAGGTGGTGCGCCACGAGCTGATTCCCGCACTGGAAATGGCCTTTCCGCAAATCGTGTCGCTGCTCTTGGTCATCAACCCGAAGCTCAACGACATCATCAACGACCTGCCGTTTGAATGCCTTAAGGGCGAGCCTTACCTCATCGAGACCATGGCTTCGCCACGCCCAGGCTTCGACGACTTGAAGTTCCGCATCGGGCCGGTGTCGTTCTTCCAGACCAATGTCTACCAAGCTGAAAGGCTCTATAAAACCGCTTTCGATTTGGCCGAAGTGCAAGGCGACGAACTGATGTACGACCTCTACACGGGCACGGGCACCATCGCCCAGTATTTCTCGCGCTTCGTGAAGAAAGTGGTCGGCATCGAGTACGTTCAAGCCGCCATCGACGATGCCAAGGTGAATGCCGAAATCAACGGCATCACCAACTGCACGTTCTATGCCGGCGACATGGCCAAGGTGTTCACCGACGACTTCATCGAAAGCAACGGTCGTCCCGACTTCATCGTCACCGACCCGCCCCGTGCGGGCATGGCCGAAAAAGTGGTCGAGCAACTGCTGAAAATCAGGGCGAAGAAAATCGTCTACGTCAGCTGCAACCCTGCCACCCAAGCCCGCGACTTGCAACTACTCAACAGCGCCTACAAGGTGCTGGCCGTGCAGCCCGTTGACATGTTTCCGCACACACAGCACGTGGAAAACGTGTGCCTGCTGGCCCTGCGCGACTGAACGAAAAAGGTCGGTAACCGCTGCGGTTGCCGACCACGAAGCAATCAACTGATTGCCTGGATTGCTTCACTGCGTTCGCAATGACGCAAAGCGTGTCAAAGATCAACGAACCACCACCTTCTGCACCTTCACTTCATCTCCGTTGACTAAGCGAATCAGATAAAGCCCTGCGGGCTGGTGGATGCTGGTCTGCACCGAACCTTCAATCTGCTCGCTGCTGAGGATGCGCCCGTTGAGGTCGATGACTTGCAGCGTGGCGCGGCCTTCGTTGAGGATGATCCAATTGCCGTTGTTGTTGAAGGCAAAGGTCTCACTGTCGCCGTTTGCGTCCCCGCAAACGGAAGCAAACACCACCTTGAAACGCGAGGCGTAGTCGCTCTTCTTGGCGGTGAAGGTGTATTCTGCCTGTCGGGATTGGTTTAATTCCCCATGCCCCCCTTTGTAAAGGGGGAAGCCTGCCGGAGTCAAGAGGTCGACATCGGCGCCAGTGAGGTTGTCGATGAGGTGGCAATACATGAGGCCTTCGGTGGTGTTCTCGAAGCTGAGCGCGTAGGTGCCGTCCTCGGCGGCCTCGAAGTTGAGCGGCAGCTCGCCCACGGGCTGGCTGAAGACAACGGCATAATCCGTTCCGTTTTGCGGGATATAAAGCCTGTCGGGCGAGGCCATGAGCGCGAGTTTGCCAAGGTTGTCGCCTTCGCCGAAGCGGATTCGGGCGCGGTCGATGGCCGTAGAAGCTAAGGCCCCTGAGCCTGTCGAAGAGCCGCCTCTACCAGTTTGTTTCTTGCTCAGCGTGAACGCCATCGAGCTTTGGCTGCGAGGCTGGTTTCTGGTGAACGCAACCGACTGTCCTGGTGCCGTGGATTGCACAAAGATGCCTTCGCAAGGCGCAATGACACCCTCGGCCTCAATCAAGTTCGTTCCCTCCTGATTGATCCTGTAGAAGCTCCGCCCGTCGGCAAGGTAGGCATCGCAGGGGAACGGGTTGCCAATCAGGTTGTAGCCGTCGAAAGTGGCCGTGCTTTCGTTTTCAAGCGTCACTTCCACGGCGTTGTTGCTGGGTTGCAACGTGCCGGAGTAGGTCAGGGTGACGCCATCGCGGTTGGCATAGAGGTAGCCTGTCTTCATGTCGATGGTGAAGAGGTCCTTCTTGTAGTTGCGCCACTCGTCGTCGTATGACTGGCTGAAGCGGTAAAGGTCGTATTCGCCATCGAGCAGCCCAAGCACGTCGCCCGTACCGAAATATTGGTTGGTCTTGGCATCGAGGCTGCCCACCATCGGCGAGGCGATGAGGTAGTAGTTGCCCTTGTTGTTGAAATCGACGTAGCCTTCAATGGCTTTCGCGAAGGTGGCTTGCACACCTATGTTATTGTGCTTCAACTGGCCGTTGTTCTCGACATGGAGCGAACCATTTTCGCCAAACTCAACGATGTTGGCCTCCGCCACATAGTCGCTTGGGATGATGGCCTTGCCTTTGATGGTGACGTTGTCGTCCATCGTGGGCAATGTTCCCGCCGACCAATAGCTTAGGTCGTTCCAATAGCCGCCTTCGTCATTCCCGCAGGTGAAAACGTTGGTGTAGTTGACGATTTCGCTGACCACGATGTCGTCAATATACGCACGGCTTCTCAAGGAAGGATTGCCAACCATCCTGAAGACGATGTAGTTGCCATTGCCCGTATACTCGTTGAATGGAATCGTGTATTTCGTGTAATTGGCGTCGTCGGGATGGATGCTTTGTATGAATTGGTAGGTTGAGGCATCGGTTGGGTCGGTCATCACGCCCACTTCGAAGTCGCAATAGAAATAGCCGACGTAATTGCTGCCTTCCAGGCCTTTTGCATAGAAGCTGATTTGCATGTCTTTCAGGTTTTGGATGGCAGGCAGGATGGCCATCTGACAGGCATTTGAGGGCCTCATTTCAAAGGTCAATTCTCCCTCTCCAGTGTGTCCTCCAAGCAAGAAAACGTAGGGACCTGTGCCGCCATAATCATCGGTATAGGTGCTCAACTTCGACCAGCATGGAAGCATGTCGCCGAAGCTGTCGAGTTCGTCAAATGTCCATGTTTCGAAGCTTTCATAATACGGAACGGCTTGATACGCGGAGCAATTGGTGTTGAAGCTGAGCATATCCGACCACTCGCCGTATTGGTCTTCGCCGCAGCGGGCGCGTACACGCACATGGTAGTAATTGTTACCTTCCAAGCCCGTGAGCGTGAAGGGGTGTTGCTCGGCAATCACGGTGGTCCAATCTTCGCGCTCGGTGCGGTATTGGATTTGCCATTGGGTCTCGTGTCCGTTGGGGGTCCAATCCAAAGTCGCGGAATTTTCGGTTATCGAGTTCCCGACCAAGGCGAAATCAAACAGCATCTTGCAATCGGGTGCGGGCGTGACGGCAATGTCCTCAATGTAAAGCACGGTGAGGGTTTCGGCCACTGCCGGCAACTTGAAGGCGATATATCCCGAATGGTTCTCCTCGAAATAGACCGTAAAGTCACGATACACGATGTCTGAGGTTTGCATGGTGCGTATGGGTGTGAAAGTGGTGGCATTGGTCGGGTCGGTCATCACGCCGACGACGAAACTGACCGGATAGCCCCACTCGCCCGCACGGGCCGAGAACTTGATTTGCTTCGACCCCAAGTCGGCAATTTCGGGCAGGATGGCGTATTGGTCGTAAACGGTTTCCTCGCCATAGTTGTTGACGTCGCCATTGACTTGGAATTTCAAAAGGCTGTAAGGCGACTGGTATTGGCTATCATATTGATTCACGGTAAACACGGTCGGGAAAAGCTTGTTGCTTTCGTGCGTCGACGCATTGATCCATTGCCAGCACAGCGGCAGGTTGTGCTCTTCGTCTTGCCATTGCTCGGAAACGATTTCGTCGAAGTTCTCCAAATAGGCTTCGTCGGTGTAAAGCCCGCACAAGGTTTGGGTCGCAATCGGCTGCGTCCAGTCGCTGAAGTCGTTGCCACCGCACGAGGCGCGCAAACGGACTTGGTAATTCGTGCTTGCCGAGAGTCCATTCAGGCGGTATTGCACTTGGACAAGCTCGGCTTGGCTGACCTCCACCATGGTCCAGTCGGTGCCGTTGTTGGTGTATTGCATCTGCCAGGCGGTTTCGTCGCCATAGGCTGACCATTGCAGCGTCAGGGCGTTCTCTTCGGCCTCCACCACTTCCAAACTGGAAGGCACGAAGCACGACGGGAGCATCGACACTTCCACATCATCGACATTCAACTCGGCATAATCGCTCGTATTGAGGCCAATGGCGATGTTGGTGCCGTTGCCCATGTATTGGTCGAAATAAACCACGCAGGGAGTCGTGTTTTGCATGGCATCGAAAGCCTTCACCTCATGGAAGACGCCGTTTTCCATCACGCCGACGGCGAAAGCGTTGCCGCTGGCATTGAATTTCATCTGCGTTTGGCTGATATTGGTGATGTCGGGCAACAGGGCGTAGGCGGTTGTGGCGTTTTCCGATTCATTGACATAGAAACGCAGGCGTTTCAAAACGGTTGGCTCCCCGCCCACATATTGCCATTGTTCGGCTACACCGACTTCGTTGTACTCGCCGCTTTTCACCACCGACCAGCAGTCGGGCATTTGGTCGCTCTCCACATCGTCGAAGTTCTCTTCAAGCGTGTTTCCGGCGGTGATGGTCGTCGTACCGCAAGTGGTGAACTGAGCGACGACCCAATCGCTGTGCAAGTCGTCGTAGCAGGCGGCTTTGACCCGCACTTCGTAGTTGGTGCCTGCTTCAAGTCCGCTGATGGTGTAGGTCGGCGTGTCTTCGATGGATACGGTCTGGCTCCATGATCCGTTTTCCTCGCGGTATTGCAGTTCCCATGCCGTTTCGCTGCCGCCAGAAGCCCAAGTCACCGTTGAGGAATGGGTGGTGACGATGATGCTGACATCTTCCGGCGACGGACAACTGCCTGCAAAGTAATCAATGGTGGTCTTGGGCATAAAGCCGACAAAGTGGTTCGAGGTGCCGTCGTAGTACATCGCCTGGTTCTCGGAAGCCGTGCCATACCAGTGTCCGTTGCTGACTTCGCCCGTGTTATACTGCTCGAAATAAACAACCAAGTTGCCGCCCATGTACTGATGGTTCCAGTTGAACGGCACCACCATCTGATGGTCGGCGACGATCACTTTCCCGTAGTGGACGTAGGTCATGTTGTTAGGCGAAATCAGATTATCGGCATTGAGCGAGGTCCGTTCGGTTTCGCCCACATAGACCCAGATGCCCGCGCCCATCCACGTCTGTGCGTCGCAGTAGAAGGTCAGGCGGTTGATGGTGCCGTATTTCATCGCCGTCAGCTGCGCGGCGGGGATGATGAACTCGCTCTTGGTGCTGCCGAGGTCGGCGTAGGCCAACGGCACGGGCACGTCGCCTAGGGCACCGCCTTGTCCCACGGTCAGGCTTTGTGTGTAGGTCGGCGTGAAGCAGCACACGTTGCTCCAAGCGCTATGATAGTTGCCCGAAGTGGCACGGATGTAGGCGTAATAGGTTTGCTCGGTTGTGAGATTGGTCAGGGTGAAGGGCTTCTCGGTCACGTTGATTGGCGAGGCGTTGTTAGGGTTGAAGTCGGGCATGGTTGAGGTCACGATTTGCCACGAGGTCTCGTCGTCGCCGTTGACCCAGGTGACGGTGGCAGTGTTGGCGGTCACGTTGGTTGGATAGAAGTCGTGCGGCGCAGGAAACACGCTGCCGAAGCTGCGCGGCCCGCTCCAGTCGCTATAATGACTGGCATCGCACTTGGCACGGACGTAGGCGTAGTAGGTCACGTCGGGTTCAATGCCAAGGGAGTAGGTGGGTTGTTCGACCGTAATGGGGTTCGCCGTGCCAGGGTCGAAGTCGGGATTGGTGGAATACACCAATTGCCATTCGGTTTCCTCGCCGCCGGCAGTCCAAGTGAGGGTGGCGGAGGTGAGGGTCGTTTCGGTGCAGGTTATCCCGTAGGGCATCGGGCACACGAAGCCGTCTGTATAGGTGAAGGTCATTTTGGGGAGGAATATCTCGGTCATGTAATTAAGGCTGTTACCGTACAAAAATGAATATAGCGAGGCGTTGTTTGTGGTTTGCACGCCATACCATTGGTTAGACCTCGCATAAGTCGACAACTCGGTCTCTTCAAAGGCCACCAACAGATTGTTGCCTGTATAGCTGAATGGCGTTGTCAAGGCGACTGTCATCGTTTTGTCGGAAGCGACCGACAAACTGCCGCTATAAACCACATAATTCGACAATGAATTCCAGTCAACCGGTGAGTTAAAGGTCATATTCGTCTGGGTGGTTTCCATGAGATACACCTTGAAACTTGCGTTGGGGTAGGTAATATTAGCCAAATTGGAATAAAACGTCAATTGGGTAATCTGCGCACCTTGCAAACCAGCCAAATCAGCGGCAGGGATAATGAACTGGCTCTTGACGTTATAGGAGTTTGAGTTATACCCATTAACCGGCACATACAGATTCGTTTGGGTTCCATCATTAATGGTCAGCGTCTCTTGCCCCCACATCGCCCAAGGCACGGCGAAGAGCGACAACATAAGGATTAGTAAAGTCTTGGCATTCATTTATTTAAAGTTTTAAAATTCATAATTCAAAATTCAAGATTCAAAGATTTCATCATTGACGGGTGGCTTTTGGCTATCAGCCATCCGCCAAGGCACACTTCATCGGTGCAAAAATAAATCGAAAAACTGGGATGGGATAAGGAGAAAACTCCTGAATTTTGGGGCTGAAGCGAAAAAAAGGCCGGCAGCCTGCGCCACCGACCTTCCAGGAAAAAGATTATGAAAAGGAAACATTTTTCATTCCTTACGACGTTTGCCCACTAAGTAAGCCCCGCCGAGGAGGGCCAGCACCACGATGCCGCTGCCGATGGGGCTGGTGGCGTCTTGGTTGTTCTGCAAGCCGTGAGTAGGCAATGCAGGCATGGCGTCGCGGTTGGCATATTCCATCTCTTCGGTGCTGGCACCACGTTGGAAGAGGCCGCCGCCTTGGTTGTTGTTGTCGGCGAGCGTCGTCAGGGCAAGGCCGAGGAGGATTGCTGTTGTCAGTGTTAGTTTCTTCATCGTAATTTGGATTTTATGTTGTTTTATTGTTTTGACTTTCGTTTTTCTGTTTGGCTGACTATGGCTCCTGACTATGGCCTATGGCTCGCTTCACCCAAGGCATGGATTTCATGCCCTTGAACAAAGCGAGCCATCGGCCATCAGCCATAGGCTATAGTCATCTCACCACCACCTTCTGCACCTTCACATCGTTACCATTCAAGAGACGGATGAGGTAGAGCCCGGCGGGCTGGTGGATGCTGGTCTGCACCGAGCCTTCAATCTGCTCGCTGCTGAGGATGCGCCCGTTGAGGTCGATGACTTGCAGCGTGGCGCGGCCTTCGTTGAGGATGATCCAGTTGCCGTTGTTGTTGAAGGCAAAGGTCTCACTGTCGCCGTTTGCGTCCTCGCTAACGGAAGCGAACACCACCTTGAAGCGCGAAGCGTAGTCAGTGGTGCGAGCCTCAAACGTGTAACTTGGGGTGGCCAAAAGATTGGTCTCAGCTCCCGTGAGGTTGTCGATGAGGTGCAAGTAGCCGAACTCAACGTTCTCGTTGCTGAAGCTCAGCGTGTAGGTGCCGTTCTTTTCGGCCTTGAAGCTGAGGGGCAGTTCGCCCACCTGTCCGGCGTTGACCACAGCGTAGTCCTTGCCCTCGACAGGCATGTAGACCTTCGAGCTGCCTTCGCGGAAGCTGAGTTTCTCAAGGGTGTTGCCTTCGTCGAAGCGGATGATGGCGTTGTCTAAGGTCGTTGAGCCTGTCGAAACGCCGTCCCTACGAGCTGCCACTTGGCTGAGCACGAGGTTGAGGCATCTCACGCCCTTGCTGGGTGCCGTTCTGCTGAGGACCACGCTCTCGCCTCTGACGTTATTCTGTATGAAGAAGCCTTCCATAGGCTTGATGACGCTCGTGACGGCTTCAAAGCCTGTTCCTTCGGCATTCATGCGATAGAAGGCCATGGTCTGCGAATTGGAACTGAGGTAAGCATTGCAAGTAAATGTGTTGCCACAAAGTTTCCATCCATTGAATGAATACTCCTCATTCTCATAATAGTTGTAATTGAAAATTTCGTCAGGTTGCTTGTTGTCCATGACAGGGCCAGTGACACTAATCATCACATCGGTGGCATTGGCATAGAGGTAACCCGTTTCCCAATCCATCTTGAAGTTCGTCGGGTCAGCCTTGTAGTTTCTCCATTCGAGGCCATCGGAAGCGGCAGGATCGAAGGCATAGAGGTCGTAGTCGCTCTCCGTAGTGACGATGCCGTTGGCAGGATTGTACTGTCCAGCCCATTGGACAGGCGATGAAATCAGGTAGTATTGATCCTTCGTGCCAGCGTATCCGATGATGTTCTTCTTCACCGTGATGACGTCGGGTTGGTCAATCTCGGTGTTGAGCCTCAGTTGGTTGCCGTCTTCGAGGGTAAGGGTGGGCTTGGGCGTGCCTTCAAACGTGATGCTGTTGGCATTGGCGATGATGTGGTTGCCCAAAGCATCAGAAATGACCACATCGTGACGGATGATGACATCTTGCAATGGGTTGCCATCGAATGAACCCGGCATACCATTAGGCACCCAGTTGTTGGGGTTGCTCCATTGGTCGCCGACTTGTTCGGCAGTGAAGTTCCCGAAGGCCTGTCCACCGACGAACACCTTCGTGTAAGCATCCAAGGTCTTGAAGGTGATTGGCTCACTCCACACCTCAGGATTGGAGCAAGCGCTACTCACTAGCACCTCATATTCGGTGCCAGCGTTGAGATCCGGAATGGTAAGGGTTGTTGCTTCCACTTGATATACATATGCGCCACCTTGGGCATACTGCGTGCCAATCTTCACGTTGTCGATGTGCAGGTTGTTGTCAGCATTGCTTACGGTGGATTCGCCGTAGAAGGCGATGCGCACATCACAATTAACATAATTAGACAGGTCGATGCTCACCAGCTCACCTGTGGCGGTGTGAGCGATATTATTGTAGACATATTGCGAACCAGAGTTGTTCCACTCACGCAGGATTTCCCAACTCTGACCATCGTTGACGGTAATCAGCACGACGAATCTGTCGTCGGTGCCAGTGGTTTGGGGCGAAGACACGTTGCCGCTATATGCAGTCAAGGCCAAGTCGAAAGTGAAGGTATCGGATGTCTTAACAGTGTGTCTCGGTGTGATGAGCCAGCTCTTGCAACTTGTATTCCAAACCTCAAGATAGGCGTGACTATCAAACACACCGTTTTTCGTTCCAAAATGCCAATAAGGAGATTCCTCGCGACCCAATTCACCGCCATTTATAATATCGGACAGCAAACCTGTCTTTACTTCCCAACGATCAGGAGCAAAGAGTTCATCATCGAACTGTTCATTGACGCCAACCACTTGTGCGGTCCTGTACCATCTCACGTAGTAGCTTTCCACATCCTCGGAGCCGGTCCAACTGAGGTCGGCGGTGTTTTGGGTGAGGTTGCTGGCAACCAAATTGGTGGGCACGGGGCAAGCATCGAGGGTGGTGAAGATGATCGTATTGCTCACGTCACTCAAGCTGCCCTCGCCGCAGTTGCCACGCACTCTCGCGTAATACGTCGTTAGGGGTTCCAAATTTTCGATGACAAAGTTCCAATTTTGGGTGGCATCAACAGTATATACGGGAGCAAAGAATTGGTTCGATTTGGAGTATTCCACAACCCAAGCGTTTTGTTGGAAATCGATAAGTTGCCAACTCAGGGTGGCCGTTCTAGAAGACAAGCCGACGCAGTCCAACGTACCCGTGGGGAAGCAGGACGGGCCCGTCGTCACGACCACATCATCAATGCCAAGATAGTAATTGTCGTACAGTCCACCGACGTACTTGAACGCCATGAAGCTACCCTGCGGTGCATTGGGGAAATAGGCTGTCTTTTCGGTCCTCGTGGTCGTTTGTGGGCAAGCTAACGTTTGCACGAAGGTGCTGGCATTGCTTGGGTCGGTCATGTAGCCGACGTAAAGCGTGCCATTGTTTTCATTGACATTTTCATTACAGTAGGTGAAGGTAAGCTGGTATTCAGCAATGTCTTGCACGAACTCAGGCAGGATGGCATAGAGCGGGGTCGTGCTGCTCGACTTGAAGAACAAGCAGTTGCCCGAAACGGCGTATTCTGAATTAGAACTGAGGAACGCCTGAGGATAACCTTCGGCGGATTCACTACGATTGAGGAACTGCCAGCAGTGAGGAAGGTCGACATCGGGATAGCCCGTTGGCGTATCATACTCGTTTGTAGAGACATTGGTAAAGTTATTGAAATCCTCTCTATAGCCGTTGATCAAGGACATAGGACCGCAGAGGGTGCGGAACTCCACGTAGGTGTAATCGCTGTAGCCGTCATTGCCGCAATCCTTGCGGAGATAGAAGCGGACGACCTCGTTGGGTGTGAAAGCGTTCGACCATCCCACCGTGTTGTTTGGGGTAGAGGTCCAAGACTGGTCTACTGCAGGTTCGAAACCTTCGCACGGATCCGAGATGGTGAAGTATTCGAATGTGGCACCCTCTTCGGCATTCCAGATGAAGCTGGCACCCGTGGAAGTGATGCTGCTCTCTACCACTTGCAAGCCCGTGGGTGCAGGGCAGGCTTCCGGCGTGGTGAAGGTGATATAGATAGGCTCGCTTTGATCACTTTCGCTGCAGTATTTGCGGAGCCACACACCATAAGTCGTTTCAGGCGACAAGGTATTCCATATTGAGTAGTTATAGCTAGTGGGCTGTACATTCCAATTCGTAGGAGGATTGGTAGGATCGAAAGGATACGTAGGCTGACCTCCAGGCATAAGAGGTTGGAACATTGCGCCTTCTTCGGCATCCCATTCGATTCTGACGCTACGAGCGGTAAGTTCTGCAACATGTAGGCCAGTAGGTCTCGAGCATGTTGGAATCACGATGTCGTCGATATAGACGCCATTGGTAATTCTGTCCGAATCGGCAGCGTCAATCATGAAGGCAATGTACTGGTCGGTAGTGTTAGCCGGGATGGCATAGATATACCTCTGGTAGGAAGTGGTCAATGCTTGTTCTGTAATCTCCGTGAAAGTGGAGGCATCAGTTGGGTCAGTCATCGTGCCAATCTTGAAGGTGCTCGCCTCACTATGACCTTTGGCCCATAATGTGACTTCTATGCCACCGAGGTCATCCATCCTAGGCATGATGGCATACTGAGGTTGCGGGTCCTGGTTAGTCATATCTGAATAAGCCGAATAGATGAACAGGCAATTGTAACCGGAATAGGCATTATTGCCGTAGTTAAAAATGGTAGGAAATGCCATATTGCTGCTGTAAGTAGTCGTATTGATGGCATTCCAGCAACTCGGCAAGATGCGGGTTGATGGATTCCAAGCCTCAGGAACCGTATATCCATCAAAGTATTCTGAATAGCCCAAGGCAGTGATGGCCTCACAAGGCGTGTGGAATTCGACAGATACAGGATCACTGTAGTCATTCCCCTCGCACACTTTTCGCAAATAGAAGACATTGTCGGTACCAGGGTTGAAAGAAACGGCGTAAGTATAAGGACCATTATAGGTTCCCCCATTTCCATCGTGAATGAAGTCTGCCTCATTGTAAGTATAAGGAAGTGCGCGCATAAAGTATTCGAACTCCTCACCCGCTTCGGCATCCCAAGCGAAAGTGGCACCCGTTGAGGTTATACCGCTCACAGTAAGGCCCGTAGGCGGCAGACAGGTGGGAGCGGGCGTGGTGAACGAGGCCACATTGCTCCAATTGCTATAAGTCAAATTGTTGAGGGCCGAACTACCATACACCGACCTGACCCTCGCATAATAGCCAGTCTCTGAAGATAAACCAGTCAATGTGACCGATTGGGTTGATGTCGAAACCGTTTGGGCATTGCTGAAGCTGGCGTTATCGGCATATTGCACCTGATAGCTTTCCGCATTACCCAAAAGCGACCACGACAAATAGGCTGACGAACCCGTCACATTTGAAGCGGAAAGGCTATTGGAGTCTTTCGTGCTAAATGTGACCTGGACATCATCGATGAACCAAAGGGCATCAGCGGTATTTCCCGTATATTGGATTACCATGCTGCTAAAAGGGGCTATACCGGAGCGATTATAGTTTACAGTTACAGAAGTGTATTGGCTCCCTTGATAATCGGCCGGATTAAAAGCTTGCAATGATTGAAAACTGCCACTTCGATTAAGATAACCGACTTGTAACACGCTGCCCGAAGTGTGGGATGCCCGAAGTTTGAATGTCAATTTCAAAACTCGTAAATTACTGGAGAAAGAAGGCAATTCTGCTGTTACTATTCGAGTAGTCGAACTAACAACACTGTTTCTTCCGATCCTCAAATACTTTCCCGAACTAGTGCCAATCACTTCGCAAACCGTATTAATGCCAGGGGTCACCGTCCAGTCAGTAGGGGTTACGCCCATACCAATGCCAACATTGGTGTAAGACTCGAAATTCTCAAGATACGGGATAACCGTTTGTGCGTGTACTGCCAGCGGCACCACCAGTGCCAGCAGCAGCATCATAAGTAAATGTTTACTTTTCATAGTGTTTTGTGTTTTTAGTGAATGATATTGTTAATTGTTTGAATTTCAATGTATTTGACTACGAGATTGCGGGACTGCGGGACGCGAGACGGCGCAGCCCTGAAGCCGAGGCACAATTCATCGGTGCAAAAATATAGGGAAAAATCCGGGTGGAATAAGGAGAAAACTCCTGAATTTTGGGTTTGGCGGAAAAAAAAGCGCTGTTTTTTGTGTGAAATGTGTAATTTTGCAGGTGGAAAAACTCAGAGAGCGAGCTAAAATCACCGGCCTTTCAGATATAGAAATCATGGAGCTTTGACAGCTGAAACGTCTTCCAAAACTACATCATCATCGGCGTGCTGGGACGGAAAAACATCACGAAATAAACGGGAATGTACTCCTTGATGCCCTCGGTGCGAAACTCCCGCTCGTTCGACAACACCACGGCCCGCTTGATGTGGTAGTCGGGGTTGGCGATGAACTTGTCCAAGGCCTTGTGGCGAGCGTAATCCTTGCCCGACTTCACCTCCACGGGCACAGCCGTGAGCCGGTCGTAGTCGTCAATCAAAAAGTCCACCTCGCCCTTGCCCTTGTTGTCATAATAATAAAGGTGATAGCCGTGCGCCAGCAACTCCGACGCCACCACCGACTCATACACCGATCCGAGATTGATGCTCCGCTCGTCGTCGAGCACGGCGCGGATGTTATAGCGATAAAGGATGTTGGTCAGCAGCCCAACGTCGTTCAGATACAGCTTCATCAGGTTCTTCATCGTCGACTCCACCAAAGGAAACCTTGGGTTGGAAATCGACTTCACCTCGATGGCCACACCCGACTGAATCAGATACTCGAACTCGTCGGCGTATGTGGCAAAAGTCTTGCCTCGCTTGCCCTCAATCTCATTGAACTGCACCCGCTTCTTCTTGTTTTCGAGATTGGATGGAATCAAATCATATATCCTCCTGATCTTCAACTTGTTTTCGGCATCATACTGGGCAGCATCCTCGCGATAGAGCTGCTGAATGGCATCATGCACACGACGCACTTCAACAATGTTGTTCGACGCAACAAACCGATTGACGGCATCGGGAAGGCCACCCACAAGCAAATACTTCTTGAACAGGTCGAGAAAGACGCGGTGCATCGGTTCATCAAGGCTGCGATGGGCTTCAAAGGCTTCCTTTTCCAAGTTTTTCATCCAATTTTCGTGACTTTTTCCAAGTTTTTGGATGTAAAGCCCTACCCTACCAACCCGACGCGGAAGGCGAAGAGAATAAGCTCGTTGGTGGATTTCACGCCCAACTTGCTGAACACGACGCTCTTCATGTTCTCAACACTATGCGGCGTGATGCACATCTCCTCGGCGATTTGCTTGGTGTTCAAACCCGTGGCGCAATAACTCACCAAATCCATCTCGCGGCGAGTGAGTGCATTGAGATTCTCCATGTCGTCCTTCACGCCCTGCTCGATGAGCATGTTGCCCTCGCCAAGGCAGTCGTGACCCTCCATGACGGAAGCCAGCACATTTCCTAACTCCTCTGGATTGATGTTCTTGCTCATGAAGCCATTGATGCCGCTATCCATCAGCTGCTTGACGATGGCACCGCCCGCCTCGCCCGAGAGGACGATGATTTTCACTTTGGGGCAAAGTTTCCGAGCCGCTTCGATCACTTCCGCACCCGTGCCATCGAGAAGGACATAGTCCAAGAGGATGACGTCGAGTTCGTGGCCGCGCTCCTTGAGGAAACCGACGGCTTGCTCGACGGATTCGGCTTCGCCCAACAACTCGCAGGGCAATTGCGTATCGGCGAGCGACATCTTGATGCCGAGACGACACAAGGGCTGGTCCTCGACCA
>OCTW013382721.1_pt1 | contig 43485 bp, 34 predicted proteins | sample 1539671 | NCBI WGS metagenome assembly OCTW01 (sample SAMN02144230, study PRJEB22623) | gut metagenome | biome: sheep rumen | host: Ovis aries | place: New Zealand
CAAACTGAAGAAATTGGGTGTTCTCACTCGTGAAGGTGGGCGCAAGGAAGGCAAATGGGTCATTAATAATAAATACCAATGATAACAACTAATTTTACCAATCATAAAGGGATGAATGTGATTGGATTATTATGGCTCTTTGTGAACTCAAGCCCTATTGCATTGATGGAACAGCTTAAAAATGTTCCATCAATGTTCCATCAAAATTGGAAGGTGTGGAAATTGAAAATCCCTGAAAGTGCTTGACTTACAGGGATTTCAACCGAAGGGTGCCCGGACGGACTCGAACCGTCGACATTCAGAACCACAATCTGACGCTCTAACCAACTGAACTACGGGCACCATATACCGCTTCTTCGACTATGCGAAGCGTCCGTTGGACGTTAAGCGGGTGCAAAGGTACGGGAAATTATTGACATAGCCAAATATTTCCCGTACTTTTTTCATAAAAAGTTTACTTGGCCGGCTGTGCTGGAGCCTTTGGACTCTCCACTGGGGCAGCAGGGGCATCGGCAGCAGCAGGAGCAGCAGGTGCATCTGGCGTAGCAGCGGCCTTCTGCTGACTGGCTCCAAAGCCAGGCAAGTTGTTGGGATTAGTAGCAGGAGCCTGATAGTTCTCCATCACAGAACTCTCGGAGTCAGCCTGGGGAGCCACGTAAGCACAGGCAACGCTGATTACAACCATCGTTGCGGCAAGACCCCATGTCATCTTTTCGATGAAGTCGGTGGTCTTACGCACACCTCCAATCTGGTTATAACCTGAGAACTGGGAGGCCAGACCGCCACCCTTTGATTCCTGAATGAGCACAATGCCGATCATCAGCAAGGCTGCAATCACAATAAGAACTACAAATAATGTGTACATCTTTTTTACTCTTTATTTTTGTTTACTATTTATTATCAATTTCTCCAAGAAACGAATTTGGTCTGCAAAGTAAGCATTTTTTTTCGGAACTTGCAAACTTAATCGCCGAATAATTTCCAAAGCCTTCGAATATCTGCCCTGTTTGATGTAAATTCGGGCTAAAGTCTCGGTAAAATACTCCTCTTCCACCCCATCTTGGGCATTTTCAGATTCTTTTTCATCCTCTGGCTCAGGGAGGGGGACATCTGCCAGCGAGAACTTCTTTTTGTCACTTTTTATGAATGTATCGATAAGTGCCTGACCACGCATAGCAGGTATGTCTTCTGGATGCTCATCGGCTCCCTCTGTTTCCAACAGATATGCCACATAATCGACAGCAGCGTCGGCTGGCGTGGGTTTGCGCTTTTTCTCTGCCGGGGCCTGTTCCTTGGGTATAGAGTCGAGGAAATTATCGATAAGGGAAATGGTGCGGTTAGGAGAAGCATGCGCCTTAGACGGACTGGGACTACCTGAAGGACTGGAAGGCTGAAGGCGGTAGTGGGCTGCTTCAATCATCTGGAAGAGCACGCGACGGTCAGTGATATAGATAGCGGCTCGGCGCAACTCCTCATCGAAGGTAGGCTCGTGGAGCAGATAGAGATTCTGAAGCATCAGGAGACGAACAGGCTGATAGTAGGGATAGAGTGCCAGCAGGGAACGCAACTCATAGAGTGTGTCGCGATCCAGACGCTCAGGGTGGTTGATAAGTTCTACTATCTCCATGCTTGATTCGTTCTACCAGTTTGCAACTGTAGCGTTGAAAATTTGTTCACAGATGTCCTTGACCATGCGGGTGACGAGTTCTTCCTGAACGGAATTGAGCGACTGTGTCGATTCATAACTCTGCATGGCAGTAAACTGTTGTTCAAAGTCCTCTGAGTGGTTTACGTTGTTAGTAAACCTGACATTGACGGTCATAGAGAGTTCTGTCATGGCTGAATAGCCCTCAGAACTGACAGACTTGTTACGCTGCTCATAGCGGGTAATCTCGCCTTCTATCTTCAGGTCGCCATTACGCCTTACCTGTTCCAGACGTGTATGACTGTTAAACTGATCCTTCAGTTCATTGTTGAAAAGTGGTCCCATTGGTCCCCACACATAACTGGAACGAATGGGGAAGTCGGCTATCTGGATAGTCTTCGTCTTCGTATAGTCAATACTGGCTCCATTGAATTTATAACTAACGGAGCAGGCCGTGAGCAGCAAGGCGATCACCATGAGCCAGTATGTCTTAACGCTATTTCTCCAATCCATACTGCTTAAGTCTCCTATAAAGGGTCCGGTCACTGATACCAAGTTCCTGTGCTGCTTTCTTACGGTTGCCGTGGTTACGTTCCAGGGCTTTCTCCAACATTTGCTTGCTGAGATCGTTGAGGTTTAGGTTCTCTTGTACCTTCTCCGGTTCTATATATTCCTCTGCTTCAGCATCTTCCATCGTCGGCTGTAATGTCTGAATGGTCTGCAAGGGTGCTATTTGCGTCGTCGGCAATTTTTCTGCAGCAACGGTCTTCCCGCTCTGCACCTCGTCAATTTGCTTTTTTAGGGCACTTACCTCACGTCGCATATCGTTCACATTACCACGCAATTCGAAGAGAATCTTATAGAGAATTTCTCGCTCATTCTCAAAACTATGGTCACCGCCATCACGATGGATTGTTGCCAGTTGGGTGGTTTCCTGATCCTGTGGTATGAAGCGCCTCAGGACATCTGCTGTGATGCGCCGTTCAGGTGACAGTACGGAGATTTGCTCTGTGATATTCTTCAGTTGGCGCACATTTCCTGGCCACTTGTAGTGTAAGAGGAGTTGCTTGGCATCCTCGTCAAGAACGATGCGGTCCATCTTGTACTTCTCGGCAATCTCCATGGCGAAAAGGCGAAATAGCAGCACGATGTCCTCACCACGCTCGCGAAGCGGGGGCATCATTAAGGGAATACGGTTCAGACGGTAATAGAGGTCTTCTCGGAAGCGGCCTTCGCTAATGGCCTGGCGCACATTGACGTTAGTAGCAGCCACGATACGTACATCGGTTTTCTTTACTTCCGTGGCACCTACAGGGATATATTCGCCTGTCTCCAATACGCGCAACAGGCGCGCCTGTGTGGCTAGTGGCAACTCCCCTACTTCATCAAGGAACAATGTTCCCTTGTTTGCCACACCGAAATAGCCGGGAGAATCGTTGATCGCACCAGTATATGAACCCTTTACATGCCCGAAGAGTTCACTGTCGATGGTTCCTTCTGGGATTGAGCCACAGTTAATAGCAAAGTATTTCTCGCGGCGACGAGGAGAATTGTCGTGAATAACACGGGGGATGATCTCCTTACCCACCCCGCTCTCACCAACAATGAGGACGCTCAGGTCGGTGGGAGCAACCTGCAAGGCGACGTCGAGTACCTGGTTCAACGCCTCACAGTTTCCAACGATATTATACCGTTGCTTAATACTTTGTATTTCTGTCGTCTTCATTTGAGCAGACAAAATTACATATTATTTTTGAATTAACAGCAATTTTGACAGAAATTTAACGCAAATTACTTTTCTTCAGGCTTGTCTGACTTCTTAAACAAATCCTTCGCTCTCACAGAGAAGCGGGCCTTATCGCTATCCTCACGTTTCTCGTGGTAAAGTTTCGGCAGTGGATTAGCCAACGGTTCGTCGTACTCGACACGATGACGAAACATATCAATGGCCGTATAGATGGCATGGCGCATAGACTGTTCGTCGGCAATACCCTTACCTGCGATATCGAAGGCCGGGCCATGATCCGGAGTAGTACAGATGGCGGTGATTCCCGCCTTTAATTTTACACCATACTCCTGGGCTAAAGACTTGAAAGGCAGCATTCCCTGATCATCATACATAGCGAGCACACCGTCGAAATTATAATACATAGCCTTGCCGAAGAATTCATCTGCCGCAAAGGGTCCAAATGCTTGTATGCCCTGCTGCTCTAATGCCTCGATGGCTGGCTTGATAATCTCCTCCTCTTCCGTACCAGGTTGAGGGTTTAGGGCCAGGATGGCCAGACGAGGATTGGAGATACGGAAGTCACGCTTCAGGCAGGTGTGGAAAATGGTTCCCTTGCTCACGACTTTCTCTGTTGTAACAGCCTGGGATACCTCCTTAATGGGAAGATGGGTGGTAACAAGACCAATACATACCGCATCACAAAGCATGATGGTGAGCGCCTTCTCTTCCCTTATAGGATTGGGGTTAGGTCTTACAGGAGCCATCACCAATACATCGTAGAGGCCTTTTTGGAGGTCCTCCTTGGCACGCTGGATAGACTTACGGGCAGCCTCTTCAGAATCTGCCGTTGGCTCTCCAAATTCGACCTTCACTTCATCATCAAAGGTAGTCAAGAGGTTCAGACGATCATCCTTTGCCTCCTCAGCACTGTCGATCACCGTGTATGGCGTCTGCAGTTCCATTGCCTTTCGGTGGTAGGCAGCCACCTTAGGTGAGCCATATATTATAGGTGTACACAACTCAAGCATCACTGGATCCTCAAACGCCTTGAGAATCACCTCATAACCGATACCGTTCGTATCACCATGCGTGATAGCCACGCGAATCTTTCTGTCTTCCATATTTCAATTATTCAATTCTTCATTTTTCTTCGCAGTTGACAACAGGCCGCAGGCTGCGAAGATATCTTGTCCACGACTTGCACGAATAGTAGTAAACACGCCATGTCTCGTCAGATAGTCGCGAAACGATTCCATACGTTTCTCGTCGGCCCCAGGCAAATCCACCCCTGGGATCTCATGGAAACGGATGAGATTCACACGACATTCCAGTCCTTCCAGCAACTTCACGATCTCACGCGCATGAGTCGTCGTGTCGTTGAGGCCGGCAAAGCAGATATACTCAAATGAACAGCGACGCTGATGGGTGAAATCATACTCCTTCAGAAGCGACACCACCTCTGTAATCGACATCTGTCGTTCAGCAGGCATCAGTTGGCTGCGCTGTTCTGGAATGGACGAATGCATCGAAATGGCAATGTGACACTCACTCTCTTCAAGGAAGCGCTTCAACTTACCCTTGATGCCGACACTGCTCACCGTGATGCGCTTTGGGCTCCATGAATAGCCGTAATCAGCAGTAAGTATCTCTGTGGCTCGCAACACATTATCGAGGTTATCCATCGGTTCACCTTGCCCCATAAAAACGATGTTCGTCAGCGTGTCACGCTCTGGGAGGGCATATATCTGGTTGAGGATATCACCAGCCGAGAGACTGCCTTCAAAGCCCTGCTTACCCGTCTGGCAGAAAAGGCAATTCATCTTGCAGCCCACTTGACAGGAAACACACAACGTTGCACGATCGCCATCAGGGATATAGACGGTCTCCACGAATTTCCCGGAATGCCCGGAGTCGTCACAGATATCAGAGCATCTCACAGGAAAGAGATACTTGACAGTTCCATCCTTAGAGCGCTGGTGATCAATGGGGCTCATTGCACCAACGACATAACGGGCAGCCAGCCGCTCACGATTCGCTTTCGAGATATTGGTCATCTCGTCGATGCTCCTCACATGCTGCTGATAAAGCCACTTGGTTATCTGACCTGCCGTAAACTGGGGCATACCCAATTCCTTGACTACGACCTTAAGTTCGTCAAGTGACATGCCAAGCAAAATCCTTTTCTTGTCGTTCATATCCGTATTTGGGTGCAAAGATAGAAAAAAATATTGAATTATTTGGTATTCTCGGAAAATATTGCGAAATTTGCACTATATTAAAAGAATTGTTACACCCCATGAGAGAGAAAATCGATTATTTCTTGCCTTGCAATGATCTTCAGACCGCCTCACAAACAGTAGCACAACTGAAGGGCAACAAGACAATACAGAATATTTATCTTTTGGTACCTGATGCGCTAACGGGCGATGCAATTGCCGACTGTCATAGCATTCATGCAGATAACCTCACCAGCAGCAACAACTTGATGAGTATCGCTGAGAATGCCAAGGCCGACTATGTACTACTACAGATAAAACCGACCCAATTGTCATTTGGTGAGGGCGCACTCGATAGAATGCTACGCATAGCCTCCGATTCCGATGCAGCAATGGTCTATGCCGACCACTACGATATCATTGACGGACAGCGCAAAGACCACCCTGTGATAGATTACCAACTTGGCAGCATACGCGATGATTTCGATTTCGGTAGCCTGCTGCTCATCAAGACATCCCTGCTCCATACCTTTGCCATGCAGGCTGGTGAGCATGACTATCACTATGCCGGACTCTATGCCCTACGGCTATTCTTAAGCCGCAAGGGCACTATCTTCCACATCAATGAGAAACTCTATACAGAGGAAGAGACTGACACGCGGGCATCTGGTGTCAAACAGTTTGACTATGTCAATCCCCGGAACCGAGAAGTCCAGATCGAAATGGAGCACGTTGCCACTACTCACCTCGCAGAGATTGGTGCTAAGATAGACCCTTCGTACTATCGTCGTCCAGACTTCAACGAACAGGATTTCGAAGTGGAAGCCTCTGTCATTATCCCCGTCTATAATCGTGAGAAGACAATCTGCGATGCCGTGAACAGTGCACTACAGCAGAAGACCAACTTCAAGTTTAATGTGATCGTAGTAGATAACCATTCCACTGACAAGACAACAGAGTTGTTAAGAGGATTTCACGATGAACGACTGGTACACATTATTCCTACGCGCACGGATCTCGGTATTGGAGGCTGTTGGAATCTGGCTATCAACGACGACCACTGTGGACGATTCGCCGTACAACTCGACAGTGACGACCTCTACTCCTCGCCTAAGACATTACAACAGGTCGTGGAGGCTTTTTACAAGCAGAACGCAGCCATGGTGATTGGTTCATATCGCATGTGTGACTTCAAACTGAACACCCTGCCACCAGGACTTATTGACCATGCGGAATGGACTGATGAGAACGGCCCTAACAATGCTTTGCGCATCAATGGCCTGGGTGCTCCACGCGCCTTTTTTACACCCTTGCTGCGACAAATCGGCTTCCCCAACACCTCCTATGGTGAGGACTATGCCTTAGGACTGATTTTCTCCAGGCACTACCGTATTGGACGTATCTTTACGGAACTCTATTTATGCCGACGCTGGGGAGGCAATAGTGATGCCGCCCTCTCTATTGAGAAAATCAATGCCAACAACCTCTACAAAGACCAGTTGCGCACACTTGAGATACTTGCTCGTCAACAACTGTTACAAGGTAAGCAAGAACTGATGAATGACTCCCCTCTACAACGGTTCTTCAACCGACAGTTGGAGAAATGGGATGAAACCCGACAACGCTACCGCGAACTGCGCAGCGTAAAGACCCGCGAACTGGTGGTTGGTGCCTCATCCATCCAAGTGCAGTGGAATCCTTCTCGAATAGGCTCCACTGGGGCCAGGATCGATGCCAAGACGTTGGCAGAGCGTCCTTGTTTCCTATGTGAGCAAAATCGTCCGAAGGAACAGGTGAAGAAGAGTATCGACAGTCATTACGACCTGCTCGTCAACCCCTTCCCCATCCTACCCATCCACTTCACGATCCCCAGCGTTAAGCATGAGCCCCAACTGATACGCGAGGCATATAGTGAGATTCATAAACTACTCGACGAATATCCTGAACTGATGATCTTCTACAATGGACCGAAGTGTGGTGCCTCTGCACCTGACCATGCCCACTTTCAGGCTGGTACTAGCGGACTGTTGCCCCTACAGTTGTCATGGCAACGTCTAAGCCGTAACCTGACGACGATTGTCAGTCTCAATGCCGATGAGGATATTTCCCTCATTGAAGAATACCCCTGCCCCGCCTTCTTGATCCGAAGTCATTCCAGTTACGGCGACGAGCAGTTGTTCCTGCGACTCTACGATGCCCTACCACAGCACGAAGACGAGACGGAACCGATGATGAACATCGTCAGTTGGCGGCGCAACGATGAATACCTGTCAGTCGTATTCCCACGGGGCAAGCATCGTCCGAACTGCTATTACGCACAGGGGGCAGAGCAGTTCCTAATAAGTCCTGGCGCTCTCGACATGGCAGGGCTCATTATCACTCCACGTCAAGAGGACTATGAACGCCTCACACCAGAGATTGCATTAGGCATTCTCCACGAAGTGTCGCTACCGAAGGATGAACTCAAACAAGTAATAGATGGTCTAAGAACCACCAGCACCCAATCACTCTATCCACAACTCTCCACGATTAACGCTAAAGAGCCAAATGTCACCGTCGGAATTGTAACTGCCGAGAAGATATCCTTTGTGCTCAACGGCGACTTCATGGCCAAGGGCGAGGTTATCAATGGGGAACAGACGGTGGAATTCTGCGAGGGTGGCATCCTCTGGCGAGGTACACAGTACCGTAATCTCACATTCACCCCACAAGACGACAACGCATCATTCAACCTAAAGGATGTCACCATCGGCATCGATTTCCACTGGCAGAGGAAACGGACAGAGGAATTTGAAGGCATCCTCCATATCGTGGTTGAAGCCGATAAGATAGTAGCCATCAACGAACTGCCTGTGGAGCGCTATCTCACCAGTGTTATCTCCAGTGAGATGTCAGCCACCGCTTCGCCTGAATTTCTGAAGGCCCATGCCGTCATCTCCCGATCATGGCTATTAGCCCAGATGGAGAAGCGTCATCGACATGAAAACGGCACCGGTGACGGTTTCTTCTCTTTCATCAAGAAAGAAGACGAGATTATCCGTTGGTACGACCGTGAAGACCATACCATCTTCGACGTTTGCGCCGATGACCACTGCCAGCGCTATCAGGGTATCACGATGGCCAGCAATCCCCATGTGGCAGATGCCGTCTCACAGACTCGTGGACAGGTACTTTCCTATAATGGGGAAATTTGCGATGCACGTTTCCATAAGTGCTGTGGCGGTGATACAGAAGAGTTTCAGTATTGTTGGGAAGATACGCCCAAACCATATCTTGTGTCTTTCCATGACCCCTATTGTAATACCAATGACAAGCACATCCTTTCACAGGTTCTCAACGATTATGACCAGGAGACCAGTGACTTCTACCGATGGACAGTGACTTATACGCGTAAAGAGTTGTCGGAGATCGTCTGTCGCAAACTGAAGGAAGACTTCGGTGAGATTCAAGACCTCATCCCCCTGGAGCGTGGCAAGAGCAGCCGCATCTGGAAACTGAAGATCGTTGGTACGAAGAAGACACTCACCATAGGAAAGGAATTGGAGATCCGGCGTGCTCTTAGTGAGACACATCTGTTAAGTTCTGCCTTCGAAGTAGAAAAACAGGGTGACCTCTTTATCCTCCACGGCAAGGGCTGGGGACATGGCGTCGGACTCTGTCAGGTAGGAGCCGCCGTGATGGGTGAACAGGGCAAGACCTACGAAGAGATCCTGCTGTACTACTATCGAGGAGCCAATATCCATCGCCTCTACGAATAAGAATAAACTATTAATTATAAATTATATTATATCAATTGTACACTTATGAATTCAAAGACCTCTCCTTGGGCTTGGGTACCCACCCTCTACTTTGCTGAAGGTCTGCCCTATGTGGCAGTGATGACCATCTCTCTGATTATGTATAAGCGTCTTGGCCTTTCCAATACCGACATCACGCTCTACACCTCTTGGCTATATCTACCGTGGGTCATCAAGCCTCTCTGGAGTCCTTTTATCGACATTATCAAGACCAAACGATGGTGGATTATAACCATGCAGTTGCTAATAGGAGCCTCACTGGGTGGCGTAGCCTTTACTATCCCTGCCCCTTACTGGCTTCAGGGCTCATTAGCCTTCTTCTGGCTCATGGCCTTCTCAAGTGCTACCCACGACATTGCCGCTGACGGTTTCTATATGCTGGGACTTGAGCAGCACGATCAAGCCTACTTCGTGGGAATCCGATCCACATTCTACCGCGTTGCTACAATCGTGGGACAGGGACTGCTCGTGATGCTCGCTGGCAATCTCGAAGTGCTCACCCGGAATATCCGCTACTCTTGGAGCATCATGTTTTACGGTATGGCAGGACTTTTCATCGCGTTCTGGTTGTGGCACCACTATATTCTACCCCGTCCTGCTGAAGACAAGGGTATTGAGAAAATGAACGGGCAGCAGATCCTGCATGAATTCTGGGAGACATTGAAGACCTTCTTCCATAAGCCCCAAGTGTGGGCTGGCATTTGCTTTATGCTCTTCTACCGCATGCCTGAAGGACTGTTGGCTAAGGTCAGCGCCCTCTTTCTCATCGACTCCACGGCCAAAGGCGGACTCGGACTCTCACCAGCAGAATACGGACTTGTCCAGGGCACAGTAGGCGTTATCGGACTAACCCTCGGTGGCATTCTCGGAGGTATCGTCGCCAGCCGCGACGGTCTGAAGCGCTGGTTATGGCCAATGGTATTAGCCATCACCCTACCCGACATCGTGTATGTCTATCTCTCCTACGCCCTACCCACAGAACTCATTATCGTTAATGCCTGTGTCTTCATCGAACAGTTTGGTTATGGCTTCGGCTTCTCAGCCTATATGCTATACCTTATTTATTATAGTCAAGGAGAGCACAAGACGGCCCATTATGCCCTCTGCACAGCCTTCATGGCCCTCTCGATGATGATCCCTGGGCTCTTCGCTGGCGCCCTACAGGAAGCCGTAGGCTATCCCACCTTTTTCATCATCGTAGTGGTTGCCTGTGCTATGACCTACATCGTCACTGCCATGCTGAAGATTGACCCAGAGTTCGGTAAGAAGAAACAAGAATAGGGAAATCCCTACAACTTTTAGGACTTTACATTTGCAAGATATCCGATGATTACTTATCTTTGCAGCGTAATAACATTTTAAACAGTACAATTATGAAGAAGAACTTTACCTCCGCAATTGTGATGATGATGGCCATGATGATGACCATGCTCACATTCACCAGTTGTGATACCGACGAAGAAATTGCCCGTAGGCTCACTGGCGTTGACTGGGAAGGCAACTTAGATACTTACTACATCAACCGCTGGGGTGAAGCATTCGGTGATGGGAACTACCGCACAGTATGGCGCTTCGAGGCAGACTATTACGACAACTACGGCAATGCCACAAGAGGCAGAGGCTATGAAGCCGACTACGACATCTACGACCGCTATAACCAGGCTTATAGTCCCTTCTATTGGGAAGTACGAAATGGAAATATCTATATAGAATACGACGATCGCACATGGAACCCCGTACGCATCGACTGGAGAGAGTACACGCTGACATATAACCGCTTCCATGGTACAATGTACGATTGGGACAACCGTGATTACGTGTTCGACCTCTATGCCAACTCTTCCTGGCATTGGGACGACTATCGCTACCGTTACTACACTCGCGCTGCAGATGCCCCGTCAGTTCCCATCTATGAGGGTGAGAATGGCAGTTTTGCCACCGGCAAGTTTGCCGAGGCTCTCTACAACATGAAAAAGGCTTCCAACTAGGAAGCCTTCTTTCATATATATGAAGATTCAAAAGATTCAGTTCTTCTTCTTTTCTGGAACAAGCAGTTTGTCACCAGTTTGTCTTATCAACTCACGAGAATAACTCTCTGGGAAGCCTGGACGCTGGACACGTGCACCGCCTCCGTACTGATTACGCTCAAAGACACCATTCTGATCCGTGGGCTTCACAACCATATCATTATATTTCACGATGAGAAAGAAGGCGAGTTTCTGCCAACGGGCTATCATCTCGTCACCCTTTTGGCAACTGTAGTCTGTCAACAGCCTTATGCGCTCCTCGGACGTAGGCAGAGCAAGTGCCTTGGTCTCTATCTCTGGTTGAAGTTGAGAATACGAGGCATCGAGCGAGTCGCGTACCTCCTTCAGACTCGGGAACATCATTGAATAGCGAGGATAGACCATGTTCGACACCCAGTTGCACACCCAAAAGGCATTCTCCATGGAGAAGGTAACATCATCAGCCCCTTCTCCAGAGAAGCACTTCGGCAGGCGCGTCATGCTGGAGTACATAGGAGTATAGGCCACCATGTTACCATCATCGTTGCCAAACCAGAAGCAAGCACCCACCTCGCGAGGCAAAGAGGCGCGCATCTGAGAAATAAACGACCATGCTGTCTGCTGAGTGGAAATAGGACGCTCGTTAAAATATTCTTTCTCGTCAATCTTGAAAGAAAGTGGTGACGGACGATAAGGCATCTGGAAGATACCGCCACCAATATCACCTTTACTGTCAAGAGCAAAAGGTGTTCCCTCGTAATGATCGCGCATGGCGTCACGCAGATCTTGAAGAGTCACTTTTTTATTCGGAAGAATCCAAAGAGGCATTTCCTTGGCATTCTCCTCCTTGCCAGCAGCATAAGGCACATACTCGGAAAAGTCGTCAGCGAAACGATTAAAGAAACTCCACACACGAGCCTCACAATAGCGACGACCAGAGAAATCCGGCTTGGCATAGGCTGCATTATAACTAAAATCAGCATCCTTGCCATCGAACCAGCCCATCTTGCGGGCATAACTCACCACATTATCGGAACAGAGCATCAGGTTGGGTACGGGCTTCTTGCCATTGACGGGATATTTCTTCAACAGATCCTTTGCCTTCACCTGCACGTAGCGGCCATCAAGGAACTTTGTGATACGGCTCTGGTTGGCATGGGCAGCGATGGCATCATCGGGAACACGAACAGCCACCCATACCGTACGCTCCTTTGACTTCCCACGATCAGGTCCACAACCCATCATCTCCAGCATCCAAGCCTCATCCTTATCAGCCACAGAGAAGGTCTCTCCCTCTGAGTAGTAGCCATACTGCTCCACGAGAGAGGTCATAAGCAGCAGGGCCTCACGGGCTGACTTAGATCGCTGTAGGGCGATATAGATGAGAGAGCCGTAATCGATGATACCAGTAGAATCAGTCATCTCCTCACGTCCTCCGAAAGTTGTCTCACCAATGGTCACCTGCCACTCATTGGAATTACCAATGACATTATAGGTTTCTGGAGCCTCAGGAATCTCACCAAGATACTTGTTGGTGTCCCACTCATAGACCTTACGCATCTCTCCTGCCTCATGGAGTGCGGCAGGAAAATGATAGAGGGGCATGAAAGCACCATAGGAGTCTGCATTATAAGTGACAAACACAGACCCGTCGGCACTGGCTTTCTTGCCTACGATAAAGTTTGTACAGGCTGTCGCATAAGTGCCTGCAATTAGCAACGTTGTTAGGATTAGTTTTCTTTTCATACCTTATTAATATATAATATTCGTTTCAAATAGTTGAGTGTTTGCACAATTATCAGTGACAGTAAAATGCAACTGGTGAGTTCTGTTCGTTTTGCGGATAGGTGTCTCTGACAGTCTGCAAACCACAAGCGGTTTTTTATCGACGGCATCAAACACCACAAACTGCCCATCGACGGTGGCCGAATAGGAGGCGACACCACTGCCAGTATCCGTCAGTCGAAGGACCACCTGTTCACCCAACGTGACAGGACTAACCTCTGGCGGCTCGTCATCGTATGCCAGTTCGTAGGATGCTCCAAGTTCACGGATTTTCCCACTCACCCATCCGTCTTGATAGTCTCCACCCATAAAACGGCCATTGCTTGTGATATAGAGTTTAGAGGAATCCATCTCCCGACGAACGACGTCGTCGCCAGCGAGGCGATCTGGCTGGGCATAGATCATGATCTTTCCATCACTCACCAGCGGATAAGAAGAAGGGTGGAAGGAATAACTGTCTGAGAGTTGTCCCTTACGTTCCTTTACGACAGGCTGCAGACGCATATCAGACATCAACAGGCCATAAGGCACAATAAGTTGTATGCCTGGCGCAGAATAGGTATTTGTCTGGTTCCAGTGGAAGAGACGACTGGAAATACTGGGAGAACCATGAATCTCAGGTTGGCACGGGATATCGGCCTTCTCTCCTTTGACAATAAAAGCGTAGTGGCTTTCATTACCCATATAATCGCGGAGGATATATTCCAGATGGTAATCACGCTCCTCGCAGAAATCAATGAGCCCCCGTTTCTCCGCACGAAGAAAAGGAAGTGAAAGACCTGGTTCTAAGTAGGACTTCATATACCATGTCTTATGGTGGAGCCAATAATCATAGTCACCCCAGACGTTCACAAGACGATTACTCTCGACAGGTATGTCATCCACCACTGCATGGAATATCTCGATACTATCGACTTTCAAAACCGTCTCTCGAATCCCGAAATGATTGGCAGACTCCTGCATATAGTCATCCGCCCAGAGTGCAAAGCCGACTTTTCCCCACGCAGTCAACTTTTTCTCCAGTTTGGAACCAGGAAAGGCGAATGTCTGTTTGGAAGTCTGGCCATTGAAGATGCCCTTGCCCTGTTGAGGACAGGCCATTAAGGCATGTGCTCTCGGAGGAACAGTATCATTGATATAATCACCTATAAAGTCGCAGGGATCCATCATATTCCACGTCTTGGTATTGTGGATCTCCAGATGCAGGTGAGGGCCCGTACTATGCCCCGTATTACCACTAAGAGCAATCCATTGCCCCTGGGAGACAGGACAGTCGAGTGGTGAGAGACGGGCATCACCATCACTCGTCTCATGTGCATACTGATAGCGGCGCATGGCAGCCTTGATGCGTGGGGAGAACGACTTGAGATGGCAATACACGCTAGTAAAGCCTTCGGGATGTGTCACATAGATAGCATTGCCAAAGCCATCCTTCCCCATGGTCACTCGACTCACGTAACCATCTCCGATGGCATATATAGGTTTCCCCTCGACACCATCTGTCTTGATATCGAGTCCACCATGGAAATGGTTTGGACGAGGTTCACCAAAATTACCCGCCAATGAAATGTCATAACTCACTGGCGGGTGATAGATGCTCAGGATGATACTCAGCAGGACGCCTAACATGCCTTAAATGACATATCAAGTCCCTTCACAGAGTGTGTGAGTGCACCAACAGAGATGAAGTCAACACCCTGCTCAGCATAATCTCGAATAGTATCGTAGGTAATACCGCCAGAGGACTCTGTCTCATAACGATGATCAATTATATCAACAGCCTTCTTCGTATCTGCCACAGAGAAGTTGTCGAGCATAATACGATCGACGCCACCATGGTCAAGCACCTGCTGGAGTTCATCGAACGAGCGCACCTCAATTTCAATCTTCAGGTCAAGCCCTTTCTCTTTTAGATACTTGTGACAGCGGTCAATGGCATTAGTAATTCCCCCCGCAAAATCGACATGATTGTCCTTCAACAAGATCATGTCAAATAGGCCGATACGATGGTTACAGCCACCACCGATTTTTACAGCCTGCTTCTCAAGCATACGCATACCCGGAGTCGTCTTACGAGTATCAAGCACACGGGTATTGGTGCCTTTCAGACGCTGTACATATTTATCAGTCATTGTAGCAATGCCGCTCATACGCTGCATGATGTTCAGCATTAGGCGCTCCGTCTGAAGAAGGGAACGAACCTTACCAGTCACAACCATGGCGATATCCCCTTTCTTCACACGCGTTCCATCACCCATCAGTACTTCCACCTGCATGGTAGGGTCAAAGCGACGAAAGACCTCCTTGGCAATCTCTACACCAGCGAGGATACCATCCTCTTTGATAAGAAGATGAGACTTGCCCATCGCATCCTCAGGGATACAGCACAGTGTGGTATGGTCACCGTCGCCAATATCTTCTGCAAAAGACAAATCAATCAGTCTGTCAACCAGTTCATCTACACTTAGCATATCTTCAATATTAAAGGTAAACACCAAATCCTACACCAAGTCCGTAGTTTGACTGCTCGAACTTTTTGGTTGAAAAATCAAAATACAATTCCGGCTCAATCGTAACCGTACGGCTCAGGAAGAAAGCATAACCCAGATGCAGGCCAGGCATGAAGTCGTTTTCCTTGTCTGAACGATGTTTGAACTTCAGCATGGCACCCAGATAGAGTCCATTCTGGATAATGTAATAACGCGCACCGGCTCCAATGCCGAAGGTGTCGTTCTGATCTTCCAAATGATTATAGTTCAACTCTGCCAAGGCCATCAGGTTGTCCATAAACAAATAGCCTCCACGCCCATTCACGCCAAAGTGGAATTGCTTGGCCTGACTACTGAGGTCAAGACTCGACAATGAAGCCTCGATATAAACTTTGCCCTTACCAAAAGGAGTGTCAGAATCGTTCAGATACTTCTGGGCGTTCGCACTCATCGCCATCATCAGGGCGGCTACTGATAATAAGAACTTCTGCATTTTCATATACATTTATTTATTATTTGTTTCTTTTCTAAACCAAAGGATAAACCACACTATAGATATAACACCCGAGGCTGCTGCAATCATCCACGAATACGAGAGTTCAAGACTGAATATCTGCTCGCTCAACAAGAACGTGGTACAAACGATTGTCATAAACACGGCAGGAATCAGCGTAACGACATACTGTTTCTTCTGGCGTACCAGATAGACAGTTATAGCCCACAGCATAAATACGGAAAGCGTCTGGTTGCTCCAGCCAAACCAACTCCATAGTTTGCCAAAGCCCTCCTTGTCCGACATCTGCCATATTAACAGGGCTATTACGGCAGAAAACAGAGGGACACAGATGTACAGGCGCTTACGAATAGACTTCTGCTCAAGTTTCACGAAGTCGGCAATGATCAGACGGGCAGAGCGTAAGGCTGTATCACCACTAGTAATAGGTGCAGCCACAACACCCAGCAATGCCAGAATGCCACCAAAGGCCCCCAGCCAGTCGTTACATATCAAGTTCACAACGGATGGCGCATCCTTCACCACACTCTCTCCACCTGTTATCACCTGATAACCTGGCGTGGGATCATTATAGAAGAAGTACATGGCCACAGTAGCCCAAATCAGTGCTACGACTCCTTCTGTAATCATAGCACCATAGAAGATGGGGCGCCCCATACGCTCACTCTTCAGGCAACGGGCCATGAGTGGGCTCTGGGTGGCATGGAAGCCACTGATGGCTCCACAAGCAATCGTTATAAACAAGCAGGGGAAAATGTTCTTCGGCGTCAACGCTTCTACGCTCAATCCTTCCCATATCTCAGGTATGGACGGCCACTTGACAAACAGCATAACCGTTAGGGCTGCTGCCATGAAAAGGAGCGAAAAGGCAAACAGGGGATATATCTTACCGATAATCTTATCGATGGGCAGCATCGTGGCAATGATATAATACACGAAAATAATAATGATCCAGAAGACATAACGGCCAAAGTTCTCAATGGTGTAGGAAGGCTCCCACATATCACCAAGAATCTTAGCCGGACTGAACACAAACACGGCCCCAACCATCATGAGCAGGAATACCGTGAAGACCAGCATCACCTGTTTAGTTGTATTACCTAAATATTGGCCGATGATCTCGGGCTGATTAGCACCATCATGACGCATGGACAGCATACCAGAGAAATAATCATGTACGGAACCTGCAAAAATACATCCAAAGACAATCCAGAGGTAGGCTGCAGGGCCATACATGGCACCCATAATAGCGCCAAAGATAGGACCCGTTCCTGCAATGTTCAAGAACTGAATCATGAAAATCTTCCATGAAGGAAGGACCATAAAATCTACGCCGTCGGCTTTAGCAACTGCAGGCGTCACACGGTTATCAGGACCAAATACCTTCTCGATAAAGCGGCCATAAAAAAAATAACCCAAAATGAGCGCTATTAGGCTCAAAACAAAAGAAACCATCTTGCAATATAAGTTTTAAGAACAATTTGTTTGCAAAAGTACAAAATAATTGTGAATTCTGAATTACGAATTGTGAATAATTTAGTATCTTTGCAGCAAATTTTAAATATTGCAACATTTTGAAGACTTTTATACACACAATAATACTGTTTTTCTTCTTCCAGAACGCAGTCGCTCAGAGTCCCAAATATGAGACAAGGGCCGTATGGCTCACCACCATCAAGGGGCTCGACTGGCCTCACTCCTACTCCGCCTATCAACAAAAAAAGGAACTTACCAGCATCCTCGACCAGTTACAGAAGGCCAATATCAACACCATACTTCTACAAACCCGTGTCCGTGCCAGTACCATCTTTCCATCTTCATTGGAACCATGGGATATCTGTATGACAGGTAATGCAGGACAGTCGCCTGGCTACGATGCTCTCCAGTTTTGCATTGACGAATGCCATAAGCGTGGCATGGAGTGCCACGCTTGGATAGTGACGATTCCTGTCGGTAAGTGGAACAACGACGGCTGCAAAAAGATGCGTCAACGCTTTCCCGGTCTCATCCGAAAGATTGGAGACGAAGGATATATGGATCCTGAGATGCCACAGACTGGCGACTACTTGGCACAGTTCTGCCGTGAGGTCACTCGACGATATGATATCGATGGCATACATCTCGATTACATCCGCTATCCAGAAACATGGAAACTAAAAATCAGCCGTGACCAAGGCCGAAGGAATATCACGGATATTGTTCGTAAAATTCATCACGCTGTCAAAGCCGAGAAGCCATGGGTGAAGATGTCTTGTTCGCCAGTAGGGAAATTTGACGATCTGGTACGTCACCGCAGTGGCGGATGGAACGCCTATACGGCGGTCTGCCAAGATGCGCAAGGATGGTTGCGCGACGGCCTGATGGACGTGCTATTCCCCATGATGTATTTCCAAGGAGACAATTTCTATCCCTTTGTCGTTGACTGGAAGGAACATTGCTATGGACGACAACTCGCTCCAGGCCTTGCCATCTATATGCTCCACCCACAGAAAAAAAACTGGAGCCTTAGTATCATTAAACGTGAGATGAACGTACTGAGGAACGAAGGACTTGGCATCACATTCTTCCGCTCTAAGTTCCTGACAGACAATATCAAAGGTATTTATACATTCACGAAAGACTTTAACCAACATCCCGCCCTAATTCCTGCAATGGCTTGGACAGGAAAGCAGGCACCGAGTCCGGTCAGGACGCTCAATGTCAGGCGCGGAATGAGAAGTGACATTCTCACATGGCAGGGGGCTCGCGACAACTCTGGGGCCAACTACCTATTATATAATGTATATGCCTCTGAGACCTACCCCGTCGATACAGAGGATGCCCGTAATCTGATTGCCACCCGCCAAAGAGGCCAAGCACTGACAGTTCCTCACAAGGGTCGTTCTCTCCACTATGCTGTGACCGTCACCGATAGATATGGCAATGAAAGCAGTCCTAAAGAAAGTCCAAACTCAGTAGTAAGAGAGAATAAAAAACTCGATTTCCGCCAAATGATTATCGGCAAACCAAACAAAAAGTACAAACGAAAAAGAAAATGAGCGAAAAGAGAAAGCCCATTTGCCTATTTATAACTAACTTTGCACCCATCAAACGATCATAAAAAAACAAATCAGTATGGAAAGAACATGGAGATGGTTCGGCAAAAAGGACAAAATTACCCTTGCCCAACTAAGACAAATCGGAGTTGAGGGCATCGTCACAGCCCTGCACGACGTGCCCTTAGGTGAAGTATGGACACGTGAGAAGATCCGTGACCTGCGTGAATATATTGAGAGTTACGGGATGCGATGGAGCGTCGTAGAGTCACTGCCAGTGGTAGAAACGATCAAGTACGGTGGTCCTGACCGCGACCATCAGATTGAGGTCTATAAGGAGTCGCTACGCAACCTCTCTGCCGAGGGCATCCATTGCATCTGCTACAACTTTATGCCAGTGCTCGACTGGGCCCGTACAGACCTGTTGCACGACAACCCGAATGGTTCTACGAACCTCTACTTCAACTATGCAGAGTTTGCCTACTTCGACATCTACATCCTAAAGCGTGAGGGAGCACGCGAGGAATGGGCACAGTTCAAGTTCCCCGAAGGTGTCGGAGAAGATCGTAATGTACTGGCCGAGGCCGACGAACTAGCCAAGACCATGACACCAGAGAAAGATCACAAACTGGTGGAAACCATTGTTATCAAGACGCAGGGCTTTGTGTCAGGAAATTTCAGTGAGAACGACGAGGCCCCCGTACAGAAATTCCGTGAGTTTCTCAATCTCTACAAAGGCATCGACAAGAAACAACTCCGCGCCAACATGAAATACTTCCTCGAAGCCATCATGCCGACGTGTGAGGAATATAACATGAACATGTGCGTGCATCCCGACGATCCTCCCATCGAGATTCTCGGACTGCCACGTATCGTCCGCACTGAAGAGGATATCCAGTGGTTCCTCGATGCCGTGCCCAACAAGCACAACGGACTCACATTCTGTGCTGGTTCGTTGTCGGCTGGGGCATATAATAATGTAGTGGATTTGGCCAAGAAATTCGCTTCTCGCACACACTTCGTTCATTTGCGTTCCTGCCATATATTCCCCAACGGCGACTTCACAGAGGCCAGCCATCTGGGCGGACGGGCAGACCTCATCGAACTCTGTCGCATCTTCGAGAAGGAGAACCCGCAGTTGCCGATGCGTGTTGATCATGGCATGACCTTTACCGACCAGCCAGGCGGTATCATGGATGAGTCGAGCCATGGCCACAATGCAGGCTACACACTGCTCGGCCGAATGTTCGCCCTCGGACAAGTGCAGGGTATCCTCGCCACCGTTGATCGCGAGTTGGGTATCGAATATAAACAACCAGGATTCTACGATTAGTTAATAGTTCATAATTCATAGTTCATAGTTATGAGATTAAATGACATACTGAGCGGCCAATTCAACGCCGCAGAGTGGGAAGCCAAAGGCTACCAACTCCCAAAGTTTGACATCCTGGCCGTGCGCGAGAAGACGGCCAAGGAGCCTACATGGGTACACTTCGGTGGAGGCAACATCTTCCGTGCCTTCCCTGCCGCCATTCTCAACGACGCTCTCAACACGGGCAAGTATGACCGTGGCGTCATCGTGGCTGAGACCTTCGACTTCGAAGTGATCGACAAGGCCTACAGCCCATACAACAACCTCTCTCTGCTCGTATCGCTACAGAGCGATGGCAACATCGAGAAGAAGGTCATCGCCAGTGTCACAGAGGCCCTGAAGGCCGATCCACAGTTTGCCGACTGGCAGCGACTAGTCGACATCTTCCGTAACCCAAGTCTGCAGATGATATCGTTCACCATTACGGAGAAAGGCTACAGTTACAACGAGGCCGACTTGGCTCGCGGCATGAGTCCCCTCTTCGCCATGGGCAAGGTGTGCGCTCTGCTTTACGAGCGCTGGCAGGCCGGCCAGTTGCCACTGACCGTCCAGTCGATGGACAACTGCTCGCACAACGGCGACAAGGTGAAGGCCGGTGTCTATGCATACGCTGAGCGCTGGGTGGCCGACGGGCTAGTGCCAGCAGCCTTCCTCGGCTACCTGAGAGATGAGACAAAAATTACATTTCCCTGGTCGATGATCGACAAGATTACACCACGCCCGCACGAGAAAGTGAAAGAGATGCTCGCCCAAGACGGCTTCGAGGACAACGACTATATCGAGACGGAGAAGCACACCTTCACGGCCCCCTTTGTGAATGCTGAGGAAGTACAGTACCTCGTCATCGAGGACCACTACACCAACGGCCGTCCCCCACTCGACCTTGGCGGTGCCCTCTACACCACCCGCGATACCGTCGACAAGGTGGAGACTATGAAGGTGACGACCTGCCTGAACCCGCTCCACACGGCGATGTCAATCTACGGCTGTATGCTGGGCTACACGTTGATCTCCGCAGAGATGGCCGACGAGGACCTGCGCCCGTTCATTCAGAAGATTGGCTATATCGAGGCCATGCCCGTGGTGGTCGATCCTGGTGTGCTGAATCCCTATGAGTTCATAGGTGCCGTCATCAACCGCCGTCTGCCGAACCCCTTCATGCCAGACGCACCACAGCGCATCGCCATGGATACCAGTCAGAAACTGCCGATCCGCTTTGGTGAGACGCTTAAGAAATACTGTGCCCGTGGTCTGGACAAGTCGAACCTCGTGCTGATCCCCCTCACACTGGCAGGCTACGCCCGTTATCTGAAGGGACTGAAGGACGACCTCACCGCCTTCGAACCGTCGCCCGACCCGATGCTTGCCGAACTGCAGGCCATCGTCGCACCGCTGGAGATCGGCAAGCCTGAACAGGACTGGAGTCCGCTGCGCCAACTTTATAGTCGCAAAGATGTCTTCGGCCTCGATCTCTACGAGGCAGGCCTCGGTGAACAGATTGAGGGAATGGTGAAGGAACTCTTTGCTGGCGCAGGTGCCGTCAGGAAGACCCTACATAAATACGTCCAGGCCCGCTAAGGACGGTCCAGGGGCATACGACCGACGAGGTATATTGGTCAGGGGTGCCGCATCGTAAAGGTTTACGCAAATTTAACGCTCCTCAATCGACTTTTTTTTGGCGGTTTCGGGATTTTGCTGTATCTTTGCAATCGCAATAAAGAATCATCAGTAATAACAAAAAACAATATTTGAAAATGAAACCACTAAACAAACAATTTGCTCCTAAGAGCGTGATGCCTGAGAAAGTCATTCAGTTTGGCGAAGGTAACTTCCTCCGTGCATTCGTAGATTGGATTATCTGGAACATGGACCAGAAGACCGACTTCAACGGCTCGGTCGTTGTCGTACAGCCTATTGAGAGAGGTATGGTCGATTGGCTCAATGCCCAGGACTGCCTGTACCACGTAAACCTTCAGGGTCGTGAGAACGGCAAGCCCGTGAACACATTGGAGCGGATCGATGTGATTAGCCGTGCGTTGAACCCCTACACCCAGAATGCTGCCTTTATGGCACTGGCAGACCAACCAGAGATTCGCTTCGTGATTTCCAACACGACGGAGGCTGGTATCGCCTTCGACCCCAGTTGCAAACTGGAGGACGCTCCTGCCAGCAGTTACCCTGGCAAACTCGTCCAGTTGCTCTATCGTCGCTATCAGACGTTCAATGGCGACAAGACGAAGGGCCTGATCATCTTCCCCTGTGAATTGATCTTCCTCAATGGCCACGTGTTGAAGGACTGCATCTATAAGTACATCGATCTGTGGAACCTCGGTGCCGACTTCAAAAAGTGGTTCGAAGAGGCCTGTGGTGTGTATGCCACGCTCGTTGATCGCATCGTGCCGGGATTCCCCCGCAAGGAGATTGCTGAGATACAGGAGAAGATTTCCTATCGCGACAACCTCGTCGTTCAGGCCGAAACCTTCCACCTCTGGGTAATCGAGGCTCCGAAGGAAGTGGCCAAGGAGTTCCCTGCCGACAAAGCCGGCCTGCACGTACTGTTCGTGCCCTCCGAGGAGCCCTACCACAAGCGTAAGGTGACGCTGCTCAACGGCCCGCACACCGTGCTTTCACCCGTTGCTTTCCTCAGTGGAGTGAACATTGTACGCGATGCCTGTAACCACCCCGTCATCTCTAAGTATATCCATAAGGTGCAGTTCGATGAACTGATGCAGACCCTCGACCTGCCTATGGACGAACTGGAGAAGTTTGCTAGCGACGTGCTCGAGCGATTCGACAACCCGTACGTCGATCACCAAGTGACGAGCATCATGCTTAACTCGTTCCCGAAGTTCCAAGCCCGTGACCTACCTGGTGTGAAGACCTATCTGGAGCGCAAGGGCGAACTGCCGAAGGGACTGGTGTTCGGGCTGGCAGCCATTATCACCTACTACAAGGGGGGCAAGCGCGAGGACGGTGTGGAGATCGTTCCCAACGACGACCAAAAGATCATGGACTTGCTCAAGCAACTGTGGGCTACTGGCGACACTCAGAAGGTGACCGACGGCGTGCTTGGTGCAGAGTTCATCTGGCAGGAGAACCTGAACAATATCCCCGGTTTGAACGCCATGGTGAAGCAAGACCTCGACCTCATCAAGAGCGTAGGCATGCTCGAGGCCGTGAAGAGCATTCTGTAATTAATTAGCAGCGGGCAACAGAACTTAAGGCAGAAATTTTCGTGTCAGTCATGTGGTCCGCTGCAAAAATATAAAAGATTGAGTGATTCAATAGAAATCAAGGGGGCAAGGATCAATAACCTTAAGAACATTGACGTTAAGATACCCCGAAATACATTCACAGTGATTGCCGGAGTCAGTGGCTCCGGCAAATCTTCTCTAGCCTTCGACACACTGTATGCCGAAGGCCAACGACGCTATGTGGAGAGCCTGTCGAGTTATGCCCGCCAGTTCCTGGGCAGGATGAACAAGCCAGAATGCGACTTCATCAAGGGTATCCCCCCCGCCATCGCCATCGAGCAGAAAGTCATTGCAAGGAACCCTCGTAGTACCGTTGGAACCTCCACTGAGATCTACGAATATCTACGACTGCTCTATGCCCGTATCGGTAAGACCTACTCCCCTATTAGCGGACAAGAGGTCAAGAAGCACTCTACGGAAGACGTGGTGCGCAAGGTGCTGGAGTTCTCTAAGGGTACAAAGTACGTGGTTATGGCCCCCATCCATCTCCCAGAGGGGCGCACGCTGGAACAACAACTGAAGACCTATCTTCTGGAAGGCTATGCCCGCATCTATGTAAAGAACGATTTCCAGAGGATCGATGATTTCCTGGAGAACCAAGGAGACCTAGGAGGCCAAGGAATCTTCCTCGTCATAGACCGCTTATCGGTCGATGACAGCAAGGATTCAATCGCCCGTCTCGTAGACTCGTCTGAGACGGCCTTCTACGAAGGACAAGGTGAACTGCGCCTACTGTTCCCGCCTAGCATCTTCTATGATTTCTCCATGAAGTTTGAGGCCGACGGCATGACCTTTGAGGAGCCGAGCGACCAGATGTTCTCCTTCAACTCCCCTGTAGGAGCATGTCCGGAATGTCAGGGTTTCGGACGTATCATAGGTATTGACGAGAAGTTGGTGATTCCTAATTCGACACTCTCCGTGTATGACGGTTGCGTGGTATGCTGGCACGGGGAGAAGATGAAAGAATGGAAGGACTGGTTCTGTCGCCATGCCGCCAACGACGACTTCCCCATCTTCGAGCCCTATATGAACCTAACACAGCGGCAGAAGGACTGGCTCTGGCACGGTCTGCCCTCCGACAAGGAAGCCAAGGAGAAACCATGCATTGACTTCTTCTTCCAGATGGTGAAGGAGAACCAATATAAGATACAATATCGTGTAATGCTGGCCCGCTACCGCGGAAAGACTACCTGCCCCGTCTGCCACGGCACACGTCTGAAGCCTGAGGCTGACTATGTGAAGATTGATGGGCGCAGCATCACCGACCTCGTGCAGATGCCTGTGGTGAGGCTTAAGGAATGGTTCGATCGTCTGGAACTCACCGAGCAGGATCAAGAGATCGGCAAGCGCCTGCTGACAGAGATCACCAGTCGTCTCCAGTTCCTTCTGGACGTCGGACTGGGCTATCTGACCCTCAACCGCCTGTCTAACACGCTGTCGGGAGGTGAAAGCCAGCGCATCAACCTCTGCACGAGCCTGGGTAGTTCACTCGTGGGATCGCTCTATATCCTTGACGAACCAAGCATCGGTCTTCACTCGCGCGATACCCAACGGCTCATCCACGTGCTCAAAGAATTGCAATCCTTAGGCAACACCGTCGTCGTGGTGGAACACGATGAGGAGATCATGAGGGCCGCCGACCATCTCATAGATATCGGGCCCGACGCAGGCCGTCTGGGTGGAGAGATCGTCTTCGACGGTGATGCCAAGGACATCAATCAGGCCTCACTCAAGAAATATCCACAAAGTTATACCGTCAAGTACCTGCTCCATGAGGAGGAGATTCCCGTCCCCAAGAGTCGCAGGCCGTGGAACATGCACATCGACATCAAGGGGGCCAGGATGAATAACCTACGTGGCATTGACATACAAATCCCGCTGAACGTGATGACAGTGGTAACGGGCGTCTCTGGCTCAGGCAAGTCGAGTCTGATTAAAGGTATCCTCTATCCCGCCCTGAAGCGCCATATCGGCGACGTGTGCGATGCCCCAGGCGAATACCTCGGTCTCGCTGGCGATATTGACTCTATTAAGCGGGTGGAGTTCGTGGATCAGAACCCCATCGGCAAGAGCACGCGCTCCAACCCCGCCACCTATGTGAAGGCCTACGATGCCATCCGCGACCTCTATGCCGAACAGCCGTTGAGTCAGCAGATGGGATTCACATCACAGTATTTTTCCTTCAATGCCGAAGGTGGGCGCTGTGAGGAGTGCAAGGGTGCAGGTGTAATCACCGTGGAGATGCAGTTCATGGCCGACCTCGTGCTTGAGTGTGAAGCCTGTCACGGTCACCGCTTCAAAAAAGACATCCTCGATGTGAACTTCCACGGGAAGAACATCGACGATGTGCTGAACATGACTATTTCCGAGGCCATCCAGTTTTTTGGCGAGTATGGAGAAAAGACCATCGTCAGCCGACTCAGGACACTCGAAGAAGTGGGACTTGGCTATATCAAACTGGGACAGAACTCCTCCACCCTCTCAGGCGGAGAGAACCAGCGCGTGAAACTGGCCTACTTCATCGGACAGGAAAAGCAGGATCCCACCCTGTTTATCTTCGACGAGCCAACCACAGGTTTGCACTTCCACGACATCGAGCGCCTGCTGCATGCCTTCAATGCCCTCATCGAACGAGGGCACACCGTCCTCATCATCGAGCACAATATGGAAATCATCAAATGTGCCGACCACGTCATTGACCTTGGGCCAGACGGTGGTGACAGAGGCGGCAACCTGGTAGTGGCAGGGACACCCGAGGAGGTGGCACTTTGCGAAGAGAGCCTCACTGGACAATACCTCAGAGATAAACTATAATAAGACGTTGAGACGCTGTCAACTATTCATCGAACTACTCTTGGCGGGCATGCTCTGGAGCATGTCCATAGGTGTCTATGGCAAAGAAAAGAAAGACTCGCTCATCCTCTATCGTATCTACGACTACCAGAAGAAGTTCGATAAGGACATCCACGGCATCGACGATCACGTATATGCCAAGTTCCGCTATAATGTAGAGCAGCGGAACCCTATCCTGTGGCTTATACCGACGATGTATGTACTGGCAAAGGATCCACGGGAGTATATCCGCGAGTCATATAGTAAGGTACATTTTGAAGATGCCCATCATTACGACATCAACAGTCAGGTGCTCAGTGGTACCGTCCGCCGCAACCGCAAGGCGATGCCTACACTCCTGGACTACATGACACCCAACATCTACGACATCGACCTATATGAAGGCCATATCCTATCCCCCTTCCATAAGAGGAATCGTCGCTATTACAGATATGAGGAGAAAAAGTCTGACGACGGTACGACCCGCCTGGACTTCAGGCCAAGACTCTACAATACCCAACTACTCAATGGCTATGCCATCGTCGAGACAAAGACAGGACGCATCATCCGCACCATACTCAACGGAGAGTTTGACATGATTTCCTTCCGCACTGAGATCCAGCAGGGAGACAGGGGGGCGCTCTCGCTGATGCCCAAGAGATGTACCACCGTCGGGACCTTCCGCTTTATGGGAAACAGAATCTCTGCACTCTTCGATGCCACCTATCACGGGCCCGCGATATTGTCCGACAGCATCAACAGGGTGTCGAGCCGTGAGATGATGGACTCCATACGTCCTATCCCACTAACGGAGACTGACAAGCGCATCTACCAGGAGTACGATGATCAGCGCCATCAAGAAGACACCATCCCTGTAGATACCACCGAAGAGAAACGCAAGAAGTTCCCACACCTGCTGAAGAAGATTTTCTGGGACACTATCGGTGATCAGTTGGTGACTCCCATCGCTGCCGAGTCGGATGTGGCGGAAATCGAGTTATCACCCATCATCAACCCACTCTATCTGAGATATAGCGGCAGCAGAGGCCTTTCATATAAGATGCGACTCTGGGCAAGATATACCTTCTCGCCCCATCGCTACCTGACCTTCAAACCTTCTTTCGGCTATAACTTCAAGCAGAGGCAGTTCTACTTTACCGCCCCCCTTCGCATGACCTATAACCCTAAGCGTAACGGATACGCAGAGATCGTATGGGGCAAGGGCAACCGCATCAGCAACTCCACCGTGATGGACCAGATCAATCATGAGCATCGAGACACCATCAACTTTGACGACACGGACATGGACAAGTTTACCGACGACCATGTCCTGGTGTTCAATAACATCATGCTCTTCGACTGGTTCGACATCGAGACAGGCATCGTGTTCCACCAGCGTCAGGCCATCAACAAAGGGCTGATGAAGCATTATAACGTCCCCACGGAATATCGCAGTTTTGCTCCGATGATTGGACTCAAGTTCTCGCCATGGCTCAACAACGGTCCTACCCTGGCCATCGACTGGGAGAGAAGCATCAAGGGAGTATTCCAGTCCAATATAGCATACGAACGCTGGGAGGCAGATGCCCAGTGGAAATACAAAATTCCAGGCTTACGTGTGCTGAACCTCCGTTCTGGTGCTGGATTCTACACGGATAAGTTAGACAACTACTTCCTGGACTATGTCAATTTCCGCGATAACAACCTGCCCGAAGACTGGAACGACAACTGGAGTGGCGACTTCCAACTTCTCAGTAGCAGGATGTATAACGAGTCTGACTACTATTTCCGCAATAACGTATCGTATGAATCGCCACTTCTGTTCGCCACTTGGTTCCCTTACCTCGGCAAGTACATCGAGAAAGAGAGGCTGTACGTCAGTAGTGTCATTTTAGGCCACACCCGTCCCTATGCAGAATTAGGGTACGGCTTCACCAACCGCTATATCTCCGTAGGGCTCTTCGCCAGTTTCCTTGGTACGGAGTTTCAGAAAATCGGCATCAGTTTTGACTTTGAACTTTTCAAGCGATGGTAAGATCCCTAACAGTATATAAGGCATCCGCAGGAAGCGGCAAGACCTTCACGCTCGCCACAGAATATATCCGCCTGCTCGTGGAAAACCCTCAGAGTTATCGCAACATACTGGCCGTCACCTTCACCAACAAGGCTACGGAAGAGATGAAGATGCGCATCCTCAGTCAGTTATATGGCATCTGGAAACAGTTGCCTGACTCTGACAGGTATCTGAAGAGCATTGAGGAGAAGACGGGACTGCCTCCACGAACCATCAGCGAAAGGGCTGGGCTGGGACTCGCCAACCTGCTGCATAACTACAACTATTTCCGTGTCGAGACGATAGACACCTTCTTCCAGAGCGTGCTGCGCAATATGGCACGCGAACTCGACCTTACCACCAACCTGCGTATCGGACTCAACGACGTGCAGGTGGAGGAACTGGCCGTTGACCAGATGATCGAGGACCTGAGCGCCACTGACATCATACTACAGTGGATCCTGAAGTATATCATGGAGAACATCTCCGACGACAAATCGTGGAACATCATCTCGCAGATCAAGAGGTTCGGGCGCACCATCTTCCGCGACGAATACAAGGAGGTAAGCCAGAAACTCGAACAGAAGATGGCAGAGCCAGGATTCTTCGAGGACTATACCACTCGCCTCCGCGAGATCCGCAGAACGGCTGAGGAACGGATGAAGGAGATAGCAGAGAGTTTCTTCGACACCATCGACGGCGAAGGACTGACCATTGAGGATTTCTCCTACGGAAAGACGGGCCTGTGCAGTTTCTTCCTCAAGTTACGACAGGGCATCTTCGACGAGAGCATCGTGGGTAAGCGCGTCACTGACAGCCTGGGCGACCCTACGAAATGGTATAAGAAGACCCATCCCCAGCGGGAACTGATCCACAGTCTGGCCGAAACCACCTTAGGCGACATCCTCCGCTATGCCGTAGAGGAGCGCCCACGACAGTGGAAACTATACAAATCGGCAGACCTCACCCTACGCCACCTGAACCAGTTGAGACTGTTGAGCAGCATCGAACGGAAGGTGCGCGAACTCAACGAGACCAGTAACCGCTTCCTGCTCAGCGACACCCAGCAGTTGCTCCACTCCCTTATCGGAGAGAGCGACTCCCCCTTCATCTTCGAGAAGATAGGTACCCAACTGGAACATGTGATGATCGATGAATTCCAGGACACATCTACCGTACAATGGCAGAACTTCCGAGTTCTGCTGGCCGAGACGATGAGCCACGAACAGGGCAGCAGTCTCATCGTGGGCGATGTCAAACAGAGCATCTACCGATGGCGATCAGGCGACTGGAGACTACTTAACGATATTGAGAAACAGTTTGATAACCAGCAGATTGAAATCAATTCATTAAAGACAAACTATAGGTCTGAACGGAATATCATCACCTTCAACAACCGTTTCTTCCGAAGTGCAGCCCAACTGGAATATCTGGCACAGAGGGAACTCAACGAGCAAGAGGCAGAGCAACTCCAGAAAGCATACGCCGACGTGGAGCAAGCCATACCTGAAGAGCGCGAGCCAAGGGGAGAGGTCAGCATCCGGCTCCTGCCTGCCGATAATTATCAGGCTGCCACCCTACAAGAACTGGCTACCACCATCGGGCGACTCACAGACCAAGGCATCCCCCAGCGCGACATGGCCATCCTCGTGCGCGTCAATGCCTTCATCCCTCTCATCGCACACTATTTCATGGAGCAGATGCCAGAGATCACCATCGTCTCCGACGAGGCCTTCCGCCTCGACGCATCGCCTGCCGTCAACCTGCTCGTTCAGGCACTCCGCCTGCTCATCCATCCTGATGACATGCTCACAAAGGCCTCCATCGTCAAACTATGGCACTGCGACATACTTCAGGAGAAGACCTCTGACAACGAACTGCTGCTCAGCACCAATGATCTCGACGCCTTGCTGCCTGAGGACTATACCAGCCAGCCCGGCCTACTGCTCACCATGCCCCTCTACGAACTGGTGGAGCACCTGCATGCCCTATTCACCATCGATCGCATCAACGGCCAGAGTGCCTACGTATGCGCCTTCTACGACCAGTTGACCAGTTACGTCAGTGAGAACACGGCCAATATCGAGGGCTTCCTGCAGGAATGGGACGAGACGCTCTGTGGCAAGACCATCCAGAGCGACGAGACGGACGGCGTGCGCATCATCTCCATCCACAAGTCGAAAGGCCTGGAGTTCGACTACGTACTCTGCCCCTTCTGCGACTGGCAACTGGAGAAGCAGAGCGGCAACTTCCTCTGGTGCCAGCCTGGGGAGCCCCCCTTCAACGAACTACCCATCGCCCCCATTGACTATAGTCAGAAGCAGATGATGGGCACCATCTACGAAGGCGACTACCTGCACGAGCACCTGCAGAACACTGTCGATAACCTCAACCTGCTCTACGTAGCCTTCACTCGAGCCTGCCGAGGGCTCTACGTCATTGGTCGCCGCAAGGCCACTGGCAGCCGCTCAGCCCTTATCGAGCAATGCCTGCCCCTCGTGGCTGGCGAATTACCAGGAGCCGCCCTCGAAGGACTCGAAGACGACAACGCCCCCATCACATTCGCCTATGGCAGACTATATCCTAGTCCCCCTAGCCCTCCTAGCCCTCCTAGCAACCCCTTCCTCCAGCCCTCATCACCACTCGCCGTCGAATTCCGCCACGAGGAGAGCAAAGTCACCTTCCGCCAGAGCAACCGCAGCCGCGACTTCGTGGCAGGCGACGACGAAGAGGATGAACAGCAGCGCAACTATATCCAGACGGGTAGCGTGCTCCATCAGGTATTCTCCACCATCCGTACGGCCGATGATATTGACGAAGCCCTCCAGCAACTGCAGTTCGAAGGCATCATCTACGACGAGCATATCACCGCCGAGCGCATCAGCGACATGCTGCGCAGGCGCCTGAGCCATCCCAAGGTGGCCGACTGGTTCTCCCCTCGCTGGACACTGTTCAACGAGTGCACCATCCTCTCCGTGGAAAATGGAGAAGTGAGAGAGCACCGTCCCGACCGCGTGATGACAGACGGACACCAGTGGATCGTCGTCGATTTCAAGTTCGGCCACCCTAAGCCCGAATACCACGACCAGGTCAGGCAATACATGCGACTGTTGTCCTCGATGGGACATACCAGCGTGACGGGCTACCTCTGGTTCGTGTATAGCAATCACATAGAAGAAGTAAGGATGTCAGAAACCCCAAATGCCGAATAGCCCATGAAGACCTTCCTCGAATACGTCGCAGCCGACCTGCTCGGCAAATATGGTACCGACCTCTCCCAAGTGGCCGTCGTCTTCCCCAACAAGCGCGCGTCGCTCTTCCTCAACGAGCATCTGGCGCGACTCGCTGGCAAGCCCCTATGGAGTCCTGCCTATATCACCATCAGCGAACTCTTCCGCAGCCACGCTTCCCAGAAGGTGGCCGACCCTATCAAACTGGTGTGCGAACTATACAGGTGCTTCACCCAGTGTACGGGCATCGACGAGACCCTCGACCACTTCTATGGCTGGGGACAACTGCTGCTGGCCGACTTCGACGACCTCGACAAGAACATGGCACCAGCCGACAAGGTGTTTGCCAACCTGCGCGACCTCCACGAACTCGACGACATCTCCTACCTCACCGAAGAGCAGAAGGAAATGATACGGCGCTTCTTCAGCAATTTCTCCGAAGAACATAACAGCGAACTCAAAGAGCGCTTCCTCCGACTGTGGAGCCATATCGCAGACATCTACCACACCTTCAACGAGCGCCTGGCCGGTGAACAGATAACCTACGAGGGCGCCCTCTACCGCCAGGTGGCTACCGACGAGTCTGTCCAGTTCCGCTACGACACCTATATCTTCGTGGGCTTCAACCTGCTCCAGCAGGTGGAGCAGACCCTCTTCCGCCGCCTGAAGAAAGAAGGCAAGGCCCGCTTCTACTGGGACTTTGACGAGTACTACATCGGCAAGGACAAGGCCGGCCACTTCATCGCCCAGTACCTCAGCGACTTCCCCAACGAACTCGACATCCGCGACAAGGCCGTCTATGCCAACTTCCTGCGCCCTAAGCAACTGACGTATATCTCCGCCCCGACGGAGAATATCCAGGCACGCTACATCAGCCAGTGGCTGGACGAGAAGCGCATCCATGACGGACGGCGCACGGCCATCGTGCTCTGCGACGAGTCCCTTCTGCCTACGGCCATCCACTGTCTGCCAGAGGCTGTGGAGAAGGTGAACGTCACGACGGGCTATCCCCTGAGCCTCACAGCCGCAGCCACGCTTGTCAGCCAGTTGCTGAACCTGCGTATCTACGGACGCTCGAAGATGACAGGACGCTACCAGCCCCGCCTCCTCAGGATGCTCAGCCAGCACCCCTACGCCAAGTATTTCACCTTCGACGAACTGCCCGACGACATCCTCCCCTGGGTGCGCGACATCGTGCGCCAGGTGGCTGTCAGCATCCAGGACCCAGACGCCCTTACACAAGAGTCGCTCTTCCGCACCTATACGCTCCTCAACCGTGTCTGCGAACTGAAGGCCAGCGGCGACCTCGAGGTCGATATCGTCACCCTGCAACGACTCGTCACGCAGATCATCCAGTCAACGAGCATCCCCTTCCACGGAGAACCTGCCGAGGGCATCCAGGTGATGGGCGTGCTCGAGACGCGTAACCTCGACTTCGACCACGTGCTCCTGCTCTCCTGCAACGAGGGCAACATGCCCAAGGGCGTCAACGACACCTCCTTCATCCCCTACAGCATCCGCAAGGCGTACGGACTCACCACCATCGACAACAAGGTGGCCATCTATGCCTACTATTTCCACCGTCTGCTGCAGCGCGCCTCCGATGTCACCCTCGTCTATAACAATGCCACCAACGACGGACAGACAGGCGAGATGTCGCGCTTCATGCTCCAGTTGATGGTGGAAAGCGGGCAGCCCATCACCTTCCAGACCCTCAAGTCAGGACAGGCCATCAGCCTCCGCGGGCCCCAGGCGATAGAAAAGACCGACGCCGTCATGCAGATCCTCCGCCAGCGGTTCAGCCAGGAGCAGGGCGGCATCAGCCCCACAGCCATCAGCAACTACCTGCGCTGCCAACTGCGATTCTTCTACCGCTATGTCTGCAACCTCATAGAGCCCGACGACAACGAGGACGACCTCATCGACAACCGCATCTTCGGAAATATCTTCCACCTCTCTGCCCAACTGATCTATGAGCGGCTGCAACGACTCACAGGCAACCATATCACCACCCTCGCCATCGACGACCTGCTGAAGAGTGGCGTGGAGATAGAACAGGTGGTCGATGCAGCCTTCAAGCGCGAACTGTTCCAGATCAAGGACCCCTCGCGCCCCATGCCGCCCTTCGACGGCCTGCAACTCATCAACCGTGAGGTCATCATCAAATACGTGCGCCAGTTGCTCGAGATCGACCGTCGGCTCACGCCCTTCACCATCCTCGGCCTGGAGAAGAAGGTATCCATGCCCTTCCAACTGTCAACTCTCCGCTCTCCGCTCTCTACCACCATCGGCGGCTATATCGACCGTCTCGATCAGGTGACAGACCAGGAGACAGGCGAAGTGCGCATCCGCGTGGTCGATTACAAGACAGGCGGCTATCGCATGAAGCATCTCCCCGACGTGGATGCCATCTTCAACCCAGAGAATGTCAAGGAACATAGCGACTACTACCTGCAGGCCTTCCTCTACAGCCATATCGTGCGCACCCAACTGCCAGAGGGCCGGTCAGCCCCCGTCTCCCCCGCCCTGCTCTTCATCCAGCACGCAGGAGCCGAAGACTACGACCCCACGCTCTGTCTGGGCAAGGAGCCGGTGCGCGACATCGCCAGCGTGTCGGAGCGCTTTATGGAGTTGTTCCGCCAGGCGGTCAGCGACATCTATCACCAGGACCTCGCCTTCCAGCCCACCAGCGACGCAGACCGCTGCCGCTCGTGCCCCTACGCCACCCTCTGCGGACGGTAGCCTTCTGAATGAGCATACTGAGAATTTCGGCATTTCAAGGTGCTTATCTGTTGAGATTTTCGGCATTTTATAAAATGTTGTTATTGAGAATTTCGGCATTATCAGAAAGAAAACTATTGAGGATTTCGGCATTTTTGTTTGTTTTGTTTGGATTTTCAAGAAATTATTTCTATCTTTGCCTGCAATCACCCTCCCCGAAAGTGGGCCATTAGGCTAAATTCGTAGTCAGGGGTCGGTTCCGCTGATCATTTTCAAGGACTAAAAAGAAAATAGATAGATGACAAAGATATATGAATTATTAAAGAGGTCTATAAGATTTCTTTATACAATGTTTAAGATGTCACCTTTTGTAGTACAGACGATAATAATTATAATAAGTGTAATCTTTGCTTTTTTGGTCATATCTGAAATACTATATTGGGTACTCCTAACTCTAAAATACAGTCCACAAATCATAAGTAATATATACAACTAAAAAGGGGAAGCCAAATGACTTCCCCTTTTCTTTCTACATTAATCCATGACATTTTAAGTCATGTACAACCGCTTCTTGTAAGGCTGAATCGTTTAGCATATCATTATACTCATTAACATCTGCTATACCATAGCTGTCTGCTAAGAAGCCTTTGACAGCACTGCTAAGTCTTCTCCATTGCAAGCACAAGGGAACAGTCCCCTTGTGCTTCTGGGCGTAGTATAGGGTATCTTCGTCATTTAACCCTTTGTTTATCAATAGAAGATTATGAGACCACGGTAAAACTGCTACGGCCTGTAGCAGTTTTCCATCGCTGCCTGCGTAGCGGAGATAGAACTTCTTCATGTTCCATAGCTGTCGGAGATACACCCATCTTCGGATAACGCTCTTTCAAATCCACAGAGAGCCTTTCTACGACCCTACTGCCATGTTCACTTTCAATTATTCTCTCATGGAGCAGTTTTCCGATGTTCCAATGAGTGTTACTCGCAATAGTCGCCACATGCATAGCAACTGACTGACGGGCATCTTCGATAACTGCTACAGCCTGTAGCAGAATTGCCTTGCATTCTGACTCTCTCATGCATTCCGGCTCATTGATACCATCAAGACTATTCTCATCACCACTAATCAGAATCTTCCCTATCTTTCCTGCCTTGTACAGCTGCTCAGCAGCATCAAGGCGATATATGAAGAAATAATTTGTAAATCTTGTTAGACGAGCCTGTGGAGTCGTTCCTAACAACAACCCTACCTTATTGTATTTAATGCTGTCGATATCAGAGAATACCTTGCCCTCAGCATTGTTCACTACAATCTTATTGCAGTTGAGCAACAAGGCTATGCATATTAAGACAAATATGCAAATCAACCCCAAAATTGTCTTATATATTTTTTTATGAGACAAAAAGTATAGTCATTCTTTGTTCTTAGATGTCCAGGAAATCACACATGTCATCAAACCATTTAGGATAGTTTTCGTTGTATATTTTCCAATCCTTCACCATCTTGATTAATATCTCAACGGCATCCTCGTACTGCTTTTCGTATGTGAGAGTGTAACATGTCCATCCATGGATCGTCTTGTAATATTTAAACACGGATCTTATTTGTGGGTAATTCTCATATTCCTGTGTCAATATAAACGAACGTTTTTTAACTTTTGAGGACGTAGTGAGCGAATCAGACAGTCTACGAACAGCTTCCTTTGAATTATCAAACATCCTTGGGGGCAAGATGTCATATTCCAAACTCAAAGTCTTAACATTTTCGTCTAAATAACTATAACTAACATAATATTTGCCAATAGTATCAACATGAAAAAAATCTGGATATAGTAATCTAGCGCCATATATGCTATCAACATATTCTTTCATATTTGCATTTTCGATTCGTTGCTTTAGAATAGCAATAGAATTGTTTCTGTTACGGTCGCACGAGACTTGACTAAACAGCAAAATAAGTATGCCAAAAACAAATCCATAGCTACATATAAGACTGAGCTTTTTCTTTCTTTTCATAATTCTCTATTATTTCACGATTTCTATTACCAACTCTTTTATTCCCATTCAACATACGAATTGTCCAGTAGCATCTTTTCTTGTTCCTCATCAGTGTCTGAGTCCCAATCTACATCCGAATCAAAGAGGAAACATTTCCTTATTGCTTTAACTCTTTCTTTCGAGCTGAGAGAATTCCATTTGGCAACTGTAATAGAGTCCATATCGCTATAATATAACTCTCGATTCCATTGTCTTGGTTTCTGTTCCTCCTTTCTATACTGGATATCTGGATGCAATAATACGGCAGGGTCGGTTATAGTTACATACATAAAGGTATCCACTGGAATAGAATCAACTACTTCCGCAATTTCAACCCTTTTACTGTCTGTATAATAAGCGATAAACAGTCCTGTAAGGGTGAGTAGTATACCGGATAGGAATCCTATAAAATATGACTTTGGGGATATCTTTTTCATAAGCACTACAAAACTTTGGTTCTATACCATACAAAGCAAAAAACGACCATAGAGACAAAGGCTATATTTGATTTTTCTCTTGTTCATCTTGATATTGCTTAATTCATTATCATGCATATAAACTCTACCTGGCAATGACAATCTGGACAGATTGACAATGGCCCCATTCTACCCATTAAGTTATCCCAAGTCCACTTCGGTGACGAAAAGCCAATCCAATCTAATTCCTCAGATGGTTTTCCACATATAGGACATGGAAGATGATTTGGAACAGTCTCTATTTTATCATCCATACACTTTTTTACATCCTCCCAAGGGAATATCTCGCTCTTCTGCACAGACCCTTTATCATCAGGATGAATATCATCTGGTGAGTTCAAAGGCAATTGGGCTTTCAAGAATTCTTCGATTAATTTTTCCATAAGTTCTGCATAAAGGGGTTGAGTAACTATTTTCTATGTTCCAAAAATAATCAAATACACTCATATTATTCTTCCAGAAATGCGTTTTTAATAGATTCTCTTATCTCTTCTTCGTAATCTTCTGCAACTTTCTTGCAAAAGCCTGGTTGGAAGTAGCAACGACAAAAGCCTGAACATGCACCATAATCTTTGCACTGCAACACTAATTTGTCACCCTCAGACTTCACTTCTCTGAGTGTTTGAGAACTTGTGTCTATAAACAACTTCTTGCTATTCGGCAAGTCCATCTTGTCCGCTGCGATTACTCCAGCAGAGCCAACTCCTATAATTAGTATCTCGTTTGCCATATTATTTTTTTATTATCATCCTTCATTCTTTGGCAGACTATTCTCTTTCTGTATCAGTTCTCTGATGGCCCTGTCATAGTCACTCTCATACTGCAACATCTCCAACTTACGATACTTCTCGAACTCAGCAATTGCCTTCTTCTTCGCCTCTTCATGACTGATCGTTCCCTTTCCCACCAACAACTGTCTACCGGAGAGCGTCATCAAATTGTCGAGTTTCTCAATCCAATCAGCCATCCTCATAGGAATCTGCTGCAAAGCCTGAATTTCGGCAAAGTCCAAATACTGTGACACCAACAGATTCAAATACGTCAGTTCTTCTTCCGTCAGATAGTTCTTTGCTATCTGCACATCCTCCTTAGTGATATAGTCACCCTTAAAATTAGTCATGCCCACCATCGGCTTCTCCGCATCCACACGCTCATATATCACCTCTGCCGCCGTATGCTGATGGGCAGCGTAGTGTAGTTTGTTCTGAACTGTAGCAAAGAACTTTCGAGTGAGATTAGCGTTGGGATCGTAGTCGATACTGGTAATGAAAATGTCTGTCACCTGCTGATACAAGTTGCGCTCGCTACTGCGGATGTCCCTAATGCGTTGCAGCAACTCACGAAAATACCTATTGCCTTTCCCTTTCAGCCTGTCATCATCCAGCGTAAATCCTTTTTGGATAAATTCACGCAGATGTTGGGTAGCCCACTGACGGAAGCGAGTAGCCACCTGTGACTTCACACGATAGCCCACAGCAATAATCATGTCAAGGTTGTAGTGGTACATATTTCGCTTCACACTTCTTTTACCCTCTTGTCGAACTATCAAAAAATTTTTGCGAGTTCGTTCTGGGTCCTGCTCGTTTTCTGCATAAATCTGATTAATGTGGTAGCTCACGTCCTGTCGAGAAGCATCAAATAACTCCATTATCTGCTCCTGAAGTAGCCACACATCTTCGCCCTCAAATCTTACATTAACTCGCGCAATCCCATTTTCATCCTGATAAATCAGGAAAGCCTCATTCCTCTTCTCTATTTCGTTTGCCATATTCCTTTTACTTTCTTATTCTTTTACTTACTAGAGAGTCATTCCTATAATTCATAATGCAGTGTCAAACGTGCATGGAACGGAATGACGTATATTTATCGTTTATCTTTTTTAGTGTCAGACTATCAACTATAGATAACAAGTTATTGATTTCTTTAATTTCCTTTTCTCTATCAGGATAGTCTGTTTTGAGTTTATGTAAATAGAAGTCATCTCCTCCAATGGCTGCTATAAAGCTTTCTAATTATAGAAGAAGTGCCACACTGCCATCGCTTTTATATGTATCACAGCATTTTTTTACAAGTTCATGTGCTTTAATATCTGATATTGAGAAAATATTAATGTCTCTTGTTACAGTTACAATATCATTAACAAAACCTCTATGTCCATCTGTTAATTTCATTCTCTGCTTATCTTCGAAGTGAATGATGCTATTAGCTAAGATTGTGTTTATTGCTATATCACGATGCTTGTCTACTTGATATTGGATAATATTTACAGCCTTGGATTTATTATTTATATATGCGGGTCTGAAAACAACAAGTTGGTTAAATCTGACAGAATCGTCAAAAGAATGCTTGTCAATATAGAAGTTCTGGTATTTGTACCAGAATTTTCTATTCGTATTCATACCATAGTTATTCGAGGCTAGGTAACCAAAGTCTTGGTTACTATTATAGAATTTTATATACCCAATAAACTGCTTTTCACCAAATATATATTCAATATTTTGGGATGTGGTTGAATCGTTGTTCATATGCCAATTATAATATAAAGTTGGATAATATATCAATAATATGACTAGATGAGATGAATCGGCAATAGTTATAATCTTGGTTACCACCCGAAAGTATGCCAATAATTCTATCATTAAGAAGAAGTGGACAACCGCTATTACATTCGTAAACTTTAGATATGTCCATTAATAAGAAAGAATTTTTGTTGATCGCAATATTAATTTTCATTTTTTCATCCCAAAATGGTTTTAGTCTAACTATTCCACGGGATTGGTTGATAAGAAGATTGCCGTCATTATTATCGTAATATCCATAGAGAGACGCCGTATCTCCGTCGTAAAGTTCTTCACTTTCAAAAGATAATCCTTTAATATCTATTTTTGTTTTAAAGATAGCTATATCTCTATATGTACCCCTTTTAATCTCATCATATTCGAAAAAAAGTTTGTCTTTCCATCCTAAAATGTATACCTTTGAATTGTATTGAAAAGCAAAGTTTCTACCACGTATACAGAAATCAACTACATGAGCAGCTGTAACTAATAACGAATTATGCAGGACGCCAGATCCTATTAATGTTGAACCTGCGTAAATCGGAACTATATATTTTGAAAACTCCATATTCACTTTTTTATTACGATGTTCCCGTTTTTCTTTTCAAATCCACTTCGAAGCATATATTCGTAGAGAGCCTCCCAGTTTGTGAAGTTCTGTTCATTATATTCTATTGTAGGAGATGCATCTCCGCTCATGCCAACATCTTGAGATTCTATCTTGCGTATAGATAGAGGAAGTTTAAGATGTTTTAGATTTGGTGTCATATAGAAGGCATTAACCCCTATCTCCTCCAATGTGTCTGGTAAGATTAATGTTTCTATCAACGAACCCTTGAATGCACAATTGGCTATTCGCTTAGTACCATGTATAACATCATGAGATCTTACATTTGTTGGGCAAGCAACTAATTCAATCATCTGCTTCCTGTCGGTACTTCCATTCCTGTCATAGCCTTTCTGGGTATACAGGACACCATCAACTTCACAAAAAACTTTGTTCTCTGGAGCCACATTAAACTTTCTGAATTTCCAACGACCCAATCCATTCCATTCAACCTTATTAACATCCTTTGTAATGATGATTTCTTCTAAGTCGCAGTATCCTTCTGAACTGTTTCCGCTTATCGAATGAATGCCTTCTGACAATTCTTTACTTGATATACCCGAAACGGAAGATTTGTTAACAAACACTCCATATTTTTTTATTGAGTTCAAGGAGCTTCTTCTATCTGACACAACCAACAATCCTTCTTCAATGTTGTAGTTAATTTCAGCCAGTTTGCCAACAGTACACTCAGTGACAAACTTTCCGTTGGGCAAATAGATGTCACAATGTGTTGCCAACACCTCAGGACTTTGTGTTCGAGTTTTGAGATTCTTCAACTTATCGATGAGTGTTGTTGGATTTGCAATTTGTTCTGGCAGTTCTGATTTTTCTAATGATACGCCGATAATTATATATCCTCCCTTTGTTAAATCATCATCGGAAGGAATAATTTCGACTTTATGATTAATAGAACATTTATCTACAGTATCAACTAACATGTTGTCCCACTCACAATCCCAATCCCAAATATGCAGATGTCCTTTTCCTATTTGAATGTAGTCGTATTGGCATGGAACGATTTCTTTAAATTGAGAATTTACAACGCCATATCTATTGCCCTTTGAGACAATCATTAACGGTTTGATATCGTCTATAATATTGTCATATATAGGAGATATAATGACCTGCATATTTGCATCACAAAGGCCATAGCCATCTGCTGTCGAGATGTCAAACAGTCCATCTTCTCTTTGTTCAATGGTATCGAAGCAAGCTATGATATTCAATTGACCATGAGGACATGATTTTGTTTCATATTTTTTATCAACTTTTAGTGATACGTGCGATTCATCCACTTTCTGCTCGAATCTCATTAAAAAGTCCATGTTATCACCATGACAAATAAACTCATTATCGTTTTGAAGTTGTGTAGCATATTCTTCAAAACTAAATGATGTTAGTTGTTCAAAAAGTGTCCTTTCACTCAAGAAATGCTTATCCCATTTATCATCTTTCTCTTCGATTTTTGAATGATAATATTTAAATAGAGCCCACTTTCCAGATTTATCATGAAATTCATTATCTTTATTTCTGAATTGATCCGTATTGGGAAATCCAACAATATTAAATGATGTGGGATAGCAAACCGACACAAACTCCCCTCTATGCAAAACAATTTTAGGACTACCAAACTCCTCGAAACTATCATTGAATTCTCCCCATAGAGATTTCTTAGTAAACCTTCCGTTTTCATATGTAGATGTCACATAAGAACCATTCTTATTTCTGACAATAAACATGTTGTCTTTATAATGCCACAGGGGAAAGAAATTATAGCCTCTAAATCCTGTATTACACTTTACCTCTTGTATGTCAATATCTATTAATTGGGTATCATCATCTAAGATAGTAACAAACAAGTTTGTTTTAACATTTTCGAGGTCTTTAGTCACTTCGTATATAATGGCTTTATCTTCTTCATCTATAGCATTCTTATAAAAAGATGGGAACAATCCTTCTCCATATTTTTCATATATCTTGTCAGTATTGATTTCTTTAGTTTGAATAGCAACATGTGTTGGTGTACCATTATTTGAATCCAATGTTATACTCACAGCACCTTGGTTGGATTGGCAATTTGAGATAAAATAATCTCTATCTATCTTATTTACTGGAAATATCTCTTTACATATTGGGGACAGAACCAGACTTAAATCTTGGTTAAGAATACCCCAATATGCTTTTGTCTCGACAAAAATATATTTGGATGAAATAATAACACGATCAAATGCTGGCATAGTTTTCTTACCACTCTCAAGATGAAGAATACCTATTCTACCTGCGGCTAAAAATGTTTTCAACCCATTCTCGGATAAATCCCTATGATAGTTTGAAACTGTTATATCCATAACTTCTTTTTCTAATACAAATTATTTCGTTGCCACTAGTAGCTCCCTTACATCCACATCAAGATATTTTGCAATATCATACAGTTGTTCCACAGATGGCTGAACTTTGTTTGTCATCCATCGTGATACGGTTCCAATGTTCCTGCCCATCTGTTCTGAGAGCCAAGTACCTGTCTTATCTTTCTCTGCCAATACCGCTTTTATGCGGTTATAATGCGGATTATCCATTGTTCTAAGTCGTTTTGTATAAAATTAGGCGTTCTGTGTGCAAATTTAGCGAATTAGATGCAAAAACAAAAGTTTCTAAGTGTTTTATTACAATCTTTAACTATGGAGCATTGAAAAGAGTGCTCCAGTAACTTACATGGAGCACCAAAGGATAAGCATTTGCAGTCTCGACCCTCGCTTCTTTTTCTTCTTCTGCATCTGCTTTCTGAATTCTTCCTCCGCAGGGTCATAGACGGGATTGTTGGTATCGAATAAACCCAGTGAGGGAATGGAAATAGATGATTCGGCATGTTTCTGTGGCACTGTGTACCGTTGATGGGTCAACCTTCTGAATGAGCATACTGAGAATTTCGGCATTATCAGAAAGAAAACTATTGAGGATTTCGGCATTTTTGTTTGTTTTGTGTTACTAAATTGAAGATTTTTATGTAATTTTGCCGTTGGTTTCCGCTTCGGCGGACTCCGAATAGACATCGTTGGTATAAATCAGCATTCGCTATTATTTCGCGCATAGCCAAGAAAGCCTCGGAAACTTAGATTGGTATAACAA
>OCTW013402952.1_pt1 | contig 43414 bp, 52 predicted proteins | sample 1539671 | NCBI WGS metagenome assembly OCTW01 (sample SAMN02144230, study PRJEB22623) | gut metagenome | biome: sheep rumen | host: Ovis aries | place: New Zealand
CCTGTTAAGAAGGCATATAAGCTCCACATATTACGCTTAAAGCCTAAAGTGAAGAGGGATTCTTCGGAGCGGCAGTTAAAGCCGTGTAATAAACGGGCTAATGTTAAAGTGGTGAAAGCCATTGAAGACGCCATCGTCGCACTTTGTTTTAAGCCAAGATAGAAAGCGGTAATAACACAGATCGCAATAAGTAAACCTTGAGACATCATCAAAGTAATAAACTTTCGATCCATAATCCCCTGATGCGGATCTCTTGGTTTTTGTTTTAAGACAGAATCATCACCGGGTTCCATACCGATCGCTAAAGCTGGAAGGGAGTCGGTCACTAAGTTGATAAAGAGTAACTGGACGGCTTTAAACGGAATTGGCAGAGCCAGTAATGAAGTATAGAGCACGGCAATAATGGCTGACATATTGCCGGATAATAAGTAAAGCACGGCATTTTTGATGTTGTTAAAAATGACACGGCCGTTCGCTACGGCTTTGATAATCGTCGCAAAATTATCATCAGCGAGGATCATGCTCGCTGCATCTTTGGAGACTTCTGTACCGGTAATACCCATTGCAACCCCGATATCGGCTTTCTTTAATGCTGGGGCATCATTGACGCCATCACCGGTCATCGAAACGATCTTGCCGGCTTTCTGCCAGGCATTGACGATGCGGATCTTATTTTCTGGCGATACACGGGCATAGACAGAAATACGTTTCACGCGCTGATCGAGTTCTTCTTCACTCATCGCATCTAATTCCATCCCGGTGACGGCTTCATCACCTTCATTGAAGATACCAATCTGTTTCGCAATTGCCGTCGCGGTGACTTTATGGTCACCGGTAATCATCACGGTACGAATGCCGGCTTCTTTGGCATCTGCGACAGCTTTCATGGATTCTTCACGAGGCGGATCGATCATTGAAATTAAACCGATAAACGTATAATCATTTTCTGTTTCTAAGGTTAAAGGATCACGGCTTTCTTTATAGGCAAAGGTTAAGACACGTAAGCCATTGCGGGAGAAGTGGTCATTGACCGCCATAATTTCTTTTTTATCTTCGTCAGTAATTGGACGAATTTCATCACCTAAACGGATTTTAGTGCAGCGTTCTAATAAGACATCGATCGCCCCTTTAGTAAAGATTGTCATTTCCCCATGAATGATATGTTTGGTACTCATTAACTTACGATCGCTGTCAAATGGTAATTCTTCCACTCTTGGCAGGACATCTCTTAATAAGTCATTTGACATATCATGAATGCCTTTGACCTTATTATACATCTCTAATAAAGCGTATTCGGTTGGATCACCGATTCCGACACCATCGACGATGCTGGAATCATTGGCTAAAACGCAATCATAAAGTAAATAACGATGAGACTGTCTGGAGATATCGAGATCTTCAATATTAATAAGTTCTCCATCAATATAGATTTGCTGGACGGTCATTTTATTCTGCGTTAAGGTGCCGGTTTTATCCGAACAGATGACGCTGACACAGCCTAAGGATTCCACGGCTGATAAGTTTTTGATAATCGCATTTTCTTTGGCCATTTTTTGAGTCCCCATCGCTTGGACAATGGTGACGATCGAACTTAAGGCTTCAGGAATCGCCGCAACGGCTAAGGCGACGGCAAATAATAAGGCATCCATTAACGCCATATGGCGCCACATTTCTAAGGCGAAGACAATCGCTGAAATAATCATAATGCCAGTGGCTAAACGAGCACTGAACTGATCTAAGGATTTTTGTAAAGGCGTTTTGCGATCTTTGGTCTGATTCATTAAAGTCGCGATTTTTCCTAATTCGGTATTCATGCCGGTTTCCGTAATGACAATTAACGCGCGGCCGTTAGTCACTAAAGAACCAGAGAAAACCATGTTATGACGATCGCCTAAAGCGACATCACCGGCAATCACATCGGTGTTTTTCTCCACGTTGGTTGATTCCCCAGTGAGTGAAGATTCGTTGATCTGCAGTGAATAGCTTTCTAAGACGCGGCCATCCCCGCAGACGACATCGCCGGCATCTAAGTTCACAATATCGCCAGGAACGACATCGACACTATCAATTTCCATCTTGGTATTGTCACGAATAACTTTGACATGAGGAGATGATAATGATTTTAAGGATTCCAGTGATTTTTCCGCTTTGACATGCTGGATCGTTCCTAAGATCGCATTCATCACTAAGACGAAGATGATGACGAAGAAACTTTCCATATCACCGGTGAAGAGTGACACGCTCGCCGCCACGATTAAAATAATGACTAATAAATCGGCGAACTGTTTGAGAAAGACCTGTAAGACAGATTCCTTCTTCGTTTCCTGGAGCTTGTTTTCCCCATAGCGGGCGCGTTTGTCTGTCACTTCCTGGCTAGTCAAACCAGTTACGCGTGAATCAAGCTCTTTTAGGACGGTTTCAGAGTCCTGCTGATACCACTTACTCATAGATATTTTTTCCTCCAATTCTGGGAGTAAAAAAAGACTTTCGCATTCACATGAATGCAAAAGTCTCACCATTTAAACCTCAAACGGGGATTGCTCCCGGGTCTGTCGCTGAAGGTGCAGTCGCCTGCCAGTTACTCCCTTTTGACAAGCTTTAGTATAATGCTAGAATAAAAGAAAGACAAGCAAAAAAAGGGGAGGGGCAGGAAAAAATGAAGATCGAAGAAGACGTCTTTGCCTATAAGGTAAAAAATGAAGACAAATTAAAGCAGGCCGGCTTTCTCAAAACAGCGCGCGGCTATGAAAAGACTTATGATTTAACGAATGATTTTTATGCCGTGATCACAATTGATGAGCAGGTGCACGGTCATGTTTATGATCGTGATACGAAGGAAGAATACGCCTTGGTCCATGTGGCGCATACAAGCGGCTTTAGCGCGGTGATTCGTGAGGATTATCGGCAGCTGTTAGAAACGATCGCGAAGACATGCTTTGAGGAGGCGATGTTTGATAGTCCCCAGGCCAATCGCCTCGCTAAGTGGACTTTCGATACTTATGGCATCAAACCGGATGAACCATTTCAAAAAGTTTCTGGTCATGTTTTTCGTAACGAAGACGGCAAATGGTTTGGCCTCATCATGCGCATGAATACCAAAGTCTTAGATGGACAGGATCGTTTATGTGAAGTGCTCAATGTGAAAAAGACCCAGGAAGGGATTGGCTATCCGGCATACCATATGAATAAGAAAACCTGGATCAGCATAATCTTGGATGATTCTTATAGTGATGAAGTGATTGCAGCTTTGATGCAAAAAAGCTATGAAGCCCTTTCGCCGCGCAAAGCCTGGCTATTACCAGCCAATAGCACGTATTTCGATGTCGAAGCCTACTTTGATCACGCTACGCGTGTCGCTTGGCATGCCCGCAATAAGATGAAAAAAGGGGATCAGGTGTTTGTTTATTTAAGCGCCCCTTATTCCTGCCTGCTTTATCACTGCCAGGTCGTCTCGATCGGAGAAGAGATGATCTTAGAGAAAGTAGAGAAATACAAACGGGGAGAATGGTCACTAGAGGTGTTAAAAAGCTATGGCGTGAAAGCTGTTCGCAGTGCCCGCAGCGTGCCAGATGCATTATTAAAAGTGTTGATATAATCATGCATAATTGTTTACTTTTTCAACCTATTGAACTACTATGTAAGTAGAGAGGTGAGGCGTATGCAAAGTATTTTAATTAAAGATACCACTCGTGAAGAACGCTTGAAAATTATTCAGGATAGCTTGAACTGTGATGATTCTGCCGGCTGTGAAAACTGCAGCGGCTGCGGCGTCTTTGGCGCTGGTGATCCGTTTGAAATGTATCGTGATTACATCGAAGGCAAACGTGAAATTAAAGACATCAATATGTCTTTTATGGCGCGGATGTTTATCCGTGGACGCAATGAAAATCCTGATTAGCGAAACAACGCGTGAAGAACGCGAAAAAATCGTCAGTGATGCCCTTGGCAATACGGATGGCCTCTGCGATGGCTGCGCCTGTGGGATTACAAAGATGTATGACGATTACATTGAAGGACGTAAAGAATTATCAGAAATTCATCAGGCATTTGAAAAGGAGAGAAACCGCTAGGTTCCTCTCCTTTTTCTCTAAAGAGCGGTAGGCGCTCTTTTCGATGATTGAGGTCATTGTAGGGATTTAAGTGAGTTACCAGTGGGCTGGACAATGACCGTATACATGTGAGCGGGAAACTTCACATATAAGTTATGTTGTAAGAAATTGGGATATGGGAGTTATTTCTAATTAGAAACATAACAAGAAGAAATGACTGCTTGAACAGTCAGCAACGTTTATTTGGGAGATAAACGTTATTATTAGCTTTTTTCCCCTAACTCGAACAACATTATGCCATAAGCTAGTAGGTTAGTAAATGAAATTTTCATAAATTGATGGATTTTTGCATGAAAAAGAATAATTTTGCATAAAATTTATCTTGAAATAGCTTATGGTTATATATTTAAAGAAGTATGTCTTTTTTATGTAAACACTTTGATTGTGGGAGATGGAAAGATTGGCGAGATGGGTGGATTTCTAATGATGAAAACAATAATTGATAGATTTGTTCCTAAATAATCCCATTTCATCAACGCTATTTAGTTTCTTTGAATCACATCACCCCCTTTTGGGGTAATTTTGGGGTAGTTCACATTAAAAACGTTATTAATTGCGTCTCTCTGTGCCTGCTGATCAGTGTGAACATAAGTGTTCATTGTTGTGGTGATGTTTGAATGTCTCATAAGCTTCTGGACGACTTTAATATTCACACCATTAGCCACCAGCAGGGAACCATAGCCATGACGCAACATATGAAAGTGGAACCTAAACCCCAACTTTTCACCTGCTGTTCTAAATTTTAGAGCGGTGACATCTTGGTTAAGATATTTTCCGGCACTGTTGCAACAGATCAGTGTATGACCGTTTTCATTTCTCCATTCAAGAAGAACCTGCTTCAGTGGATCAGGAAGCGGCAGGGTGGCCTTGCTCCCTTTGGTCTTCATTCTAGTAGTGGCCACTTTTTCAAGTCTTTCAAGTTTCTTGTCTAATGTGATAGTATTGTTAGTGAAGTCAACATCATCCCATTCAACCGCTAATGCTTCGGTGATCCTGGCTCCGGTGTATGCTCCAATGTAGAGAAGCACGACAATAGATTTTGAAACAAAAGTTCCCTTATCAAGGAAATAGGATGTCAGAGAATCAAACTCTTCTGGTGTGATCGTCTGCTTTGCATCACTGTCTTTTGTTTCCTTGCCTTTGTTTTTTACATAGGCTAATGGATTGAACTGAATATACTGATTCGTGATCGCAAGCTTAAAGGCATGAGAAAGAGTCTTCTTCACATTGATACATGTTCCTTTGTTGTTGCCTTCTTTTGCTAAGTCATTAAAGAACTTTTGAAGATCCGCATAGGAAATCTGATTGATGATCATCTTTGAAATTTTATGATTCTTGATTTTCCTGATTGTAGATTTGTAATATTGCTTGGTATTTGGCGCCAATGCGTCGGAGTCCAGCTTCCACCATTCATCAATCATATCTGATAAGGTTTTACTGCATTCACTGTAGAACCCTGTCTTGTCTACCTGGTTCTTGACTTCACGTTCCCAGGCTTCACAGGCTTTTTTGGTGGAGAATGTTCTCTTGAATCTCATGTTCTTGTACATGAAGGCGATAGTATAGGCCACATCGCCATTCTTTTTCGTTTTCTTAGTGATGTTTGATTTCTTCATTTTAGTTATCTCCTTTTAATATTTTTCTTGTAAATATGCCACAAATAAATATAATTGGAGATGCAAAAAGACCGTGGAAAGTTATTTTTGCAACTTGCCCCATTTGCCGATGGGGCATTTTTTATTTATTTGTTTTACTTTGTGCTTTTTTCAAATGAATACTATGATTTTGCTTCTGAATCTTTCACCGCTTTCACAAGTAAATCATATTCTTTTGTTGCTTTTTCTAAATATTTTTTAGAATCGTCTAACCCTTCTTTTATCCATGCAAGAATTTGAGAATAATCATTTATTTTTGTTAATTTATCATCTAAAGTTTTCTGGTCTATGTTTTTTTTCTTTGTTAGTTTTAAGTAGGATTCTTTTGCTTCCTTTTTCATCTTTTCAAAATATCTATACTCTTTTTCTTGAGATTTGATTCGTGACCGAACTGAATATATTTTGTATTTTTTCATAAATAGCACATCACGAGTACTTTCAAATTCGTTGGCTACATCATAACTTTCCTGAAGATTCTTCATTTTATCGCCACCTATAAAAAAGAGTGGCTTTTTTCCGTTTAGTTCGCCTGTCTTAATTAAATTTACAATAGAACGATAAATTATATCTTCTAGTGGAAAAGGACATGTAACACCTTCGTGTCTAGGTTCAGGCCATTGATAATAATCATCCTTATGAATCATTCCTTCATTTCTCGGAATGCTTTCATAAATCAATGTATGAAGTGCTTCAGTAATTTTTTTTCTTCTATGATAGTATTCATGAACTTCACTGAATTCATATTTTCCAAGATCGGTGAAAAATGCTATTGCTTCAAAGCTTTCGGCCTCTTCTATTGGCTTGTCTTCACCGTTATAGATAAAGTATTCTTCTTTTACATCTCTCCAAATAGATACATATACGTCAAAAATTTTTGACAGCGGCTCATAAAACTGATCTGTTATGTTTCTTTCACCGCTATACCATCTTGGGGGAACTGTATGAGCAACATTAGCAACATCTTTTATGTTTCCCCATTTGCTTTTTTTCCATTCCCCTGATTCCCTTTTTCTATCAACTAGATACATGAACAAGTATTGCCTTGCTCTTTTCTTTGATTCATCTATTTTCTTTAATCTTCCCATATAATCATCTCTTTTCGCTTCATGTACCATCGTCGTACCAATTGGTACATTCAATCTATTGAATTGATGTGAACCACTTGGTACAATCATTGTAGAAGATGAAGGAGAAGAAATCAACAGTTTTTCCGGCATCTTCAAAAAATAAAGAAAGAGAGGCTATAAAGATGAAACCTAAAACAAATTCGGCAAAAGCCAATAAGGAATTGAAAGATTACATGTTTAAGCATGGTGTTTCACAGTTTGACCTTGCCAAAAAGTTTGATGTTTCTGAAACAACAGTATTCAGAAGAATGAGAACGGAACTGACTCCAGATGAAAAAAGACTTTATATGTCAAAGGTTAAGGAAATTATCAGTGAAAGAGGTGACTAATTATGAGCGACTTATCAATGATGACTGAAGACCAGGAAATTTCAATCGCTGATCGTGTCTATGATCGGATCATTGAAACCCTGGGTGCTGGTGTATCGAAAGAATGTGATCAGAGCCTTGTTATGCTGACTCGTGAAGATATTGCTCGCTATCTGAAGACAACGGTTCAAAATGTGGCCAAGCTTCAGGAACTCGGAGCGATTAGGCCTATGTTAATTGGAAAACGGTATTTAACACCAAGAAGTGAGATGGAGCGATTCTACAGGGATTATAGAGGCTTTGACCTTTCCAATCCTTACAGGATCAAGAAGGCCGTTGAAACTGTTAATGAAAGAAAAGGTTGATGAATGAACTGTTACACCAGCAGGAAGAGTTATTTAAAAATAGCTTTCCACGGTTTTTATGCTCTCCTCTGCTGGATAGAACGAATGGAGGATACAACACAGTATGAAAGGAGATAACACCATGAAAGAACCAATAAGGGGTGGTTAATTTGAGCAGTAAGAACATGGGCTTTATTAAATGGCCACGTGATATCGCCTTCTCGGATCTGAAGAAAAATCCTTATGCTTACACACTTTATAGTTATTGTTGCTCTAAGGCAAATTTTCAAAGTGTAGTGAGCAAAGAAACGAATTTTGAAAAGGGAAGTTTCCCAACTTCTAGAAACAATCTTCATGATGAATTAGGGTGGGACAAAAAAACCATAGACAAAAGTCTTGATCAATTAGTCAAGTTACACCTTATTGTCAAAGAGTCAGATAAGCGCGGTACAAAAATCACGATAATAGATTATGAAAAATTTCAAGGAAATCATGAAAAGGTGGTGGACGATATCCACCACAATTATGAAAAGGTGGTGGACGATATCCACCACAATCAAATTGAAAGTGGTGGACGATATCCACCACAATCACAAAAAGGTGGTGGACGATATCCACCAAAGGTGGTGGATGAAATCCACCCTAATAAGAATATATATAAGAATAATATAAATAGTCGTGCAGAGCACGACACTTCATCGGATGAAATCAAACGGATAATTGACTACCTGAATGAGAAAGCCAATAAGAATTTCAAACCTGGTTCTAGAAATACGAAAAGGTATATTACCGCAAGACTTAAAGAAGGCTATACATTTGATGACTTCAAAAGGGTGATAGATACTAAATGTTCACAATGGATCGGTGATCCAAAAATGGAAAGGTACTTAAGACCTGAAACGTTATTCGGTAATAAATTTGAAGGATATCTTAATGAGAAAGGAAAAGCACCGGCTCATAAAAGTGAATTTCGGTTACCGGATGCCTAAGAAGAATTATGAATTATGATGAAATTGTAATGCTTTTTCTGAAATACATACATGATAACCCAGGGACGATAAAAGACCTTGTGATCCAGCCAAACCAGCTAAGAAAGCCATACGGTCTAATTCTTAAACTTATGAAAGGCAAGTATAAAAGCAATGGACTTATTGATGATGAATCAATTATCAGGATTTTGGGTTACCAGGACAAAGGATTGGAAAAAGCATATCAGAGAATTATTGGCTTCAATGAAGTGGTTGATCCAACTCATTTCAATCTTTATCAGAATCTTCTTATTGATCGCTCAAAGAAGGATCAGGCCACCGAGCTATATAAAGCCCTTAACAGTGAAGAAATTACTTTTAGTGATTTTGTGAATGGTCTGAACAGGATCAACAAGCTGGAAGATGTAAACAAGCCTGAAGGAATTAAACAGGAAGAAATTGATAACATTATTTCCAGCAGGTCCAAAATACTGAAGTTTGATCGGTTTAGAAAGCTATTGGAAAGTGTCGGCATTGAAGAAAAGGATTTTATTATCGTGGCGGCTAGTGCAGGCATGGGAAAAACCGCATACGCTTTAAACCTGGCTTATGATCTGGGCAAGAGATACCCTGTCTTGTACATTAACATTGAAATGTCTAGACAGTCCCTGGTGAGAAGAGTTGTGGCAATGAAAACACTGGTGCCGCTTAATAGGCTGAAGGATTCCTCAAGACTGACAAAGGAAGACAAAGAAAGGATCAGGAAGGCAAAGCCAATCATAGAAAATCAATATGATGTGGAGTTCGCTGACGGATCACAAACTATTGATTCCATTGAAAGACTTATTTCGAGGTTTGATCAGTCAAAACATTTCATTGTCTTCATTGACCACATCGGACGCATTAGCAGTAAAAAGCAATCGTCTTATGAAAGAATGACCGAGATCGCCATGAGGTTACGTGACATGTCGCTTAATTACAATTGCACTATTTTTGGCTTATGTCAGTTATCAAGAGAAGCGTATAAAGACGGATGTGAACCTTCCCTCAATCTTTTGCGAGACTCTGGTGAAATTGAACAGTCGGCAAGAAAGGTAATAATGCTCTGGAATGGTGATGAAAGCCAAAGCAAAGATACGGAATCATATAAAATGATGGCTTATGTCCTCAAAAACAGTGAAGGCCGTAGAATGCAAATAAGAATGATGTTTTATAGGCCTACTCAAATAATCGAAGAAAGAGACTTCAGGCAAGGCGATTAAATGAACAGGGATGAAAAAGCCATCATTGATGGAGAAGTAAGAATTATCGCTTATATCGTTGAACATCCTGATTCGGACAAGGTCATTGTGAGATCGGATGATTTCACTCACGACTTTACCAGAAGAATGTTCCATATCATCTATGACCTGGCAATAAAGAGAGACCATGCCACTAACATGAATCACATCAATCATGTGATCGTGCAGAAAGTCCCTGATCTGATATGTGATCCGAGGTATGGTGAACTCTTTGCCGGTACTGATCAGTTTTATACTGAACGATGTTTCGTAACGGATCAAATGACACTTCAGAGCATGACCAGGAAGAGAAAAAGCCGTCACTAGTGTCTTAGGTACTGTGAAGCACAAGGAAGGCCTGCGGTGCTGGCGAGCCCAAAAGTGAACGATTTTTTGAAAATTAAAAAATGGGTGTTTCGTTTCGCCCATTGGAAAAGAGGAAAAAATGAAGAAATTGAAAGAGCTGATTTTAAGTGATGAATTCACTAGCAAGGTGGATATTTTGACAAACGAACGCGGCAGGGTGATTTATTTTGATCTTGAACAGCTGATCGAATATATTCACCCTGGATCAGGATATAAAGAAATTGGACGATATATTTCACTTTTAAATGATAGTGAAGTACTTGAAGTCACGTTTGACGGTGAAACCTGTAGAGAATATGTGTCAGCCTCTGGGGCATTCAAGATGATTCTTCAGGATGACTCCGGAAAGTCTGATCCAATCATCGAGGAGTTCAGGGAAGAAATTGTTCCGCAGCTCTTTGAACTGATTGACTATGAAGTCCAGTAAAAGAAGACTGCTCAAGATGTTTTATCGCTCAAATAGCGAAATAAGCGCAAAAGAGAGCACCTAAGCCCTCAAATGATAGTGACAGGTATATTTATACCTGTTGTCATTAGAGAAGAGTACCATAAGCAAACAAAACATAAAAAAGGAGAAAATAAAAATTATGGAAGCAGAAGAATTTATTGATAAACTCAAAGACACTTGTAACAAGTTTGAAAAAGAATTATACGCAAACAAACAAAAAGTCACTTGTTTAAACAAGAAAGAAAATTATGCTGGTTATCCAACTGTATTTGATGCGGTTGATTCAATTACGTCATTATATGGCCATGTATCTGAATTTGATAAGTCTTTCAATTTGCCGGATGGATGGTCTGTTGAGCTCGAATGTGTTCGCTTTAAGGAAGACAAGAATGACCTTATTCACCTTCATGACGTAAGCCTTGAAGATGTCAAGAAATCTCTTCCTCAATCTTACATCGATTGCCAGGTTGATCATGTTACAGTGAGACCGCTTGAACACTGCATCAAAATTGTGCTCTTGGAGTAATAAAGCTTTGGTGATGGGGCTAGCTAAAAAAGCCCCATCATCTATACCAGAAGAGAGGGGGTGAAAATCTATGACCAAATTCAAAGGAATTAAATTAAATATGAGCATGGATTGTAAAAAAGCTATAAGGACCATGAATAAAATGCCGGAATGGATTGATCAGGCCAATGTCAAAACGGTCAGGGATGTAAAAAAGAGAGTCCCTGCACAGGTAAGAAAAGGCATTAAGGAAGCCTACAAAGTAGACAAGGAAGGCCTTGACGAATCGTTAGGACCTGGAAAAGTCAAATACAATGACCGCGGTGATTATCTTGAGGTCACTATCGGCGGTGATAGACTTAGCCTGGCCCACTTCGGCTTGACACCTAAGAACAAGCCGACGGCAAGAACAAAAAAGAAAATGATTGTCCCAGGATATGGGCCCAGAGGCGAAGACTTCATCATGTTTCGTCAGCCGAGAAAATACAGTCTTCGATATGAAATCGAAAAAGGACAAAGAAAAGCGGTGCCGCCTGGTCATTCATTTGTGGCCATAGTAAAAGGAGATGAACTTAAGCCCTGGAAGAGACTTGATGAGCGTAACAAGATTGTCATGCTGAAAGGAACGGCCATACCGACTATGATTGAGAACAAAGCTGATAAGCCTGTGCATGAGAATATCAATAAGATGGTATCAGAAAGGAAAATTCATTATCTTGATCAGATCAAGAAAAAAATTGAAGACGACTAGACTAATTAAAATCAAAAAAAAGAAGGCTGGGCCTCAAATAGCGAAACAAGCGCAAAAGAGAGCGGCTAAGCCTTCAAAAGACAACAGCAGGTTATTTATACCTGTCACCACTAAATAATGTAAATACGCTTATAGTATAGCGCAAAATAATAAAAAGGAGCTAACAAAAATGGAAAAAGAAACAAACATGGAAAAAGAAACAAACATGGAAAAAATTTATACAACAAAACAGGTAGCAAACAACTTAGGATTAAGCACTGAAAGCGTAAGAGCAATGTTAAGAAAGGGACGCATTAAAGGCACTAAGGTATCACAGGACTGGATGGTCAGAGAAAGTGATCTTCAGGATTTTATGGCAAGTCAAAAATCATTCAGCAGTCACAAAAAGGGCAAAAATGAACCGGTGGCCGAATGTGACAAAACCGGCGATACTGTAGAAAGATACAAATCCCAGGGGGTTTTTTCAAATATTAAGGTTTGTGATGTTCTCAATTTTGTCAAAGAGAACACCACTAATCATGATGGTTTCCCTTACCGCATTGAAATTACTGACAATGTAGACTTTCACAAGACAAGCGATGGGAGATATTTTTCAAAGGATAACAAACTTGTTTTACATGATATTAACTTAGATGAGCTTGAACAATATATTCCAAATTCTTTCATTACGCGAGAAGTGCAAGATTTTAGTATTGGATTGGATGAAAAATCAATTATCATGAGTTTAGCCGATTAATACTGTTATGGGGCATTTATTAAGAATGCCCCTTGATTTATACCAGAAGAAAGGAGAAGCGGTGACATGAACGAATTCAAAGGCAATGATCAGGATACAAAAGACGTGATCACCCTAAAGGACATGAAGGGATCGGTTGATGATTTCATGGCCGAATGCAAGGATCAGGAACTAAGCAGTAATACTCTGATCAAATATGAAAGAGTGGCCAAGCTTCTTATTGATCACCTAAGCCGAGATCATAATGATGGTGATCCGGTTACAAAGAAGGACATGATTGACTGGAAGACATCGCTAAAACACTATGAAGTGAAGACCCAGTCCGATTATGTTATCTGTGCAAACAAATTCACCAGGTTTTGCATTAGCCGAGATATCGAAGACAAACAAAAGTGTTATCTGACTTTAAAGAACATTAAGTTCCAGAAGACCATTCAGACCGATGATGATATTCTTACACCTAACGAAATCAAACGGCTGAAGGCGGCCGCCAGGAAGATCGGCTATGATGATGTGGTACTTGCTATTGACATCTTTGTCAAGTCAGGCATAAGGTTTGACGCGCTCAAGTTCTTTACTGTCGACATGCTGAAAGGCAAGAACATAATTGAGGTTGAGTCAAAAGGAAAGATAATCAAGGTCATCATTAAAGAGGACCTAAAAAGGGAAATGCGGAAATACATAAAAGATCATGGGATCGAGTCAGGATATCTCATTCCTTCAATGCGTGACAAAAACAAGCCGGTCTCAAAGTCGACAATGTGCAAGAGACTTCACAGGGTGGCCAAGGTGGCAAGGGTCAAAAAAGAAAAGGTTCATCCGCATTCGTTCCGTCATGCCTTCGCCAAAAGCCTATACAGGGAAGGCGCGTCAATTGCAACGATTAAGGACATACTGGGCCATGAATCAGTGGAAACAACTATGATTTATTTGAGGCTCACAACCGAAGAACTAAGAGAAGCAATCAACAATGCAAAACTGAACTTCTAACCGCTTGTGAATTGTCAAAATCGATATAAGCATCAAAACAGCAGTATTATATTGATTAACTCTATATAATTTCAATAAAAACAAAGTAACGATAGTTCTTGCATAAGTACACTATTTATAGATACATTTAATAAATGTAATATACAAAGTCAATCAATAAACAAGCGAGAATGAGCGCTTCTTTCTGTGCCCTGAAGAGACTGATCAGTGTCTCCCTGTCGTTTGATATCAATAAGGCCTAACGATAAAGCATGATCTAGCGTTACACTTTGCAGTTTACCAAAATAAGCCAGTCTAAGAGCCGAAAGCCCAAAGAGGTACAATAGCACCAGGAAAAAGGAAAACAGCCCCAGGCATCAAAAGCCTGGGGCCTGTAGGTACTGTGAAGCACAAGGAAGGCCTGCGGTGCTGGCGAGCCCAAAAGTGAAAGATTTTTTTGAATTCGAAAAATGCCAATTCCGCTCCGATTAATCCTAAACGGTGCAAGAAGATAAAATGAACATGCCCAGAAGCCGCCATCCTGATTCATAGCTCTGGTGCTTTTCGGCAGCTGAACAGGGACTCCAAAAGTGACACCCCATTTTCTAATGCTTGGCGCTGATCGAAAACGATATGACGTTTCCCAATCGGCTGACGGTGAACGACTTATTCACTGGCAAAAGATGCAGTTTTTACAAATGAAGTGAGTGATCCACGTTTACCTAGTGGCCAAAAAACCATGTTTACTAAGTTTGCTAAGCTTGCCGGCAAGCCTGACACGGCAAAAAATACCCTGTGGCAAAATTGCCGGAAGGTGGAAATTATCATCCAGCAAAGCAACGAAACCATTCACCCTTAACATATTCCTGGTGCTATAATTGGAATATATCAGATGCAAAGGAGACCTAACCATGAAGATTGATAATCTTAAAGATCTTAAAACCTACCTTGTTTCTTATGAATATCTTTACGATGAACTAAAAGACCTGGAAGAATCAGTTCTTCCCAAATCTCCCCAGATGAATGACACACGTACAACAAGCCCAGTACAGAAGACAACCATTTACGCTCACATGATCGACAAGAAGAACCAGCTATTGAAGGAAATGTCTGAGATAGAAGACTTTATCGACATGATTTCATATGACCCCATGGCAAGATCGGTCATTAGGTCAAAGTTCCTTCGTTTCAATACCCTGGACGGTATAGCCAATACATTTCACCGGTCAATATCCACTGTCAAAAAGCACTATAACCGAGGCATGAATGAACTGCTGAAGATTGCATCAAAACAGGATCAGAAGAAAGATGCTGATCAGTCATGAAGATAGAAAGCCATAAAGTCCTTACACCATGCTTCAATTGATTAGGATCGGTAACAAGAGACTTCCTTATTTTGTTGGCTTTCGGCCAACTAGCCCAAAAGGAAAGTCACTTCCAGCAATCAGGAAGCGCCATAAAAGAGAGATGAACTTCTAAGGACTGCACAGTCTCAAGGGGCTGGTTATGAAAACGCAAAAATAGAAGCATAAAGAAAAGGGGGCCGCGCTTATCGGCTCCCTTGTTTGTACTAGTCTTCTACAAGCTGATCCACTGTGACCGGTGATTCAGGCTTCACAATCTCATTGTACTTTTTACATAAAATGTAAGCGGAATGATAAAGCATCTTGCCAGCGTCATTCTTTGATCGGTCAAATTCTTCTGGTGTGCATCCTAATTCATGACATGCGGTTTTGTCATCCCATCCTAATTCTTCAATCATTCTCATGTGTTTAGTGCTCATTGTTATTCCCCCCTGCTAGTCTTCTACAAGCTGATCCACTGTGACCGGTGATTCAGGCTTCACAATCTCATTGTACTTTTTACATAAGATAACCGCTGACTCAAATGTCATGTAACCAATTCCTTTCTTACTAAAAGCGTTGAAATCTCTTTTTGTGCATCCTAATTCATGACAAGTGGTTTTGTCATCCCATCCTAATTCTTCAATCATTCTCATGTGTTTCATACATAATAAATTAGTCTTTTCCATTTTAGTTATCTCCTTTTCCTATCTGATCTTGATTTGTGCTTCATTATATGGATCGTATTTGTTAAAGAATGAAGTGACGTATTCAGGAATACGGCCTTCACATTCAATAAGCGTTGGCCAATTGCAGGCGGCATTATTGATAATCTTGTTCATGGTGAAGATGAACTCTTCTTCATTGGATGTGATTTCCTGATATTCGTCAATTCCTGTTGTAAATCTTCCTGTGATTGTGATCTTCATATTTGTGTCTCCTTTATCCCCAGACAATAAGTCCATTCTCAACGGTGTAACGGTAGAACGTTGTTGTGAGATCGTCTTTTCTCACGTATTCAATACATAAGCGGTCATATTCATCCCTCCATACTCTTCTAGGCTCATTGAAGTATGGCCAATTGTCCCAGAAGGTTTTATGACGCTTGATACAGTCCTCAACCGTAAAACCTCTTGTGATGATCCCATACTCATTGACAGGCCATTCCTTTGTGACCGGCTCCTTTTTGCGTTCCAGTCTCATATAGACTTCAGTGTCAGGACCGTAAGCCTCTTTTACAATTTCGCTAAGGATAGCGAGAAGATTATCATCATTGGCTTCCCTGATCCACTTGAAATCAATCATATGATTGTCATTCAACATCGGATTATATCTTTCGTAGCAGTTGCCGGCCTGATCGGTGACAAAGGTCTTCACAAGCCAGCAGGATTCAAGACGCTTGTCAATGTCCCCATTTTTGTACCAGCGGTCAATATTTGAATTGTCTGGTGCAGTTGCTTTCATGAATTCAATTTCTAATTCTTCATCGCTTTTTGTGAGCTGATCGGATTTGAAGAATAATCTTTGAGATCCTGATCTCTCAATACTGAAATAAACCTTCATTTTTGGTGCTCTCCTTTTCCTGTTTCACTTTAAATTTTTTGGGGTAATTTTGGGGTAGTTCATTACCCCATTTTGATAAATCTCAAAATAATTAAATTTGTGGCATATTTAGTTTTTGCCCTGGAAATGGGATATTTCAATAAATCACAATAAAGTTAAAATTCTTGAGTGGATTTCTAATGATGAAATCATTATAATAAGCATGGTCACATGTTTGGCTAAATGGAAGGAATTATGAAGAGGAAGACATAAATGAAGAAGTTGATGATAAGTGTGCTGATGGTTGGTATCATGCTTTCTGGATGCCAGCAGAAACGCGCCACGACAAAGAAGAAAGCAATTACCAGTGAAGCGACTGTGACGAATGATTTTCATTTAGCAGACAATTATCATGAAGATCTGCTTGGTAAATATGTACAAATGCATATCACTTCGTGTGACTATGATCAAACGCAAAAGGCTTTTGTGATTTATGCCCAGTTACAAAATCGTACCAAAGAAACTGTGCAGGTAACATCCTCTTATGCTCTGGTGCACGGCTATCAGATTCCCGTTAAAGCGGATCGTAATCAGGTTAAAGCAGGAAAAAGGGCGCAGGCTTCGTTCCTGATTTATGAAAAAGCTCTGAAAAAAGCGAATGTGACCTTTGGCGGAGCCAGTATGACTTTCAGGGTGATAAAGGGCGCGCAGGTTTTAGAAAAAGAGACTGTAGGCTTGCCGCTGCCGAAGTTTCATCATGCCGATCAGTCATCCTGCACATATGTTGGCAATAATCAGTCAGAGAAACGAATCAATCGCTTATTTGTGAATAAAAAGGGGCTTAAAGTATCGTTAGATTACTGCTGTCAAAATGATGCGGTTGATCGCATTTATTTACGTGTCATGAATACGACATCGCATAACTTACAGGTCGTCATGACATCATTAAAGGCCGCTAATGGGGCCGTTTCTGTCAAAGCGCCGGTGCAGATCGTTGAGGCGGGAAACAGTATGATTTGCGAATATCACGCGCCAGCAACGCTTGGTGACTTAAAAGCCGGCATCACTTTTTATGACAATAGTCATCATCGCGCCTTTATGAAGACGACTTTAACCATAAAACAAAGCGATTTTAAGAGCATCTAGCGAGATGCTCTTTTTGAATATTCAGTGCAGTTGTGGTAAAGTGGAGAGGAAAAAGAGGTGATTTCATGATTCAAGCTGCCATATTTGATGTTGACGGCACACTGTTAGATTCCCTTTCAATGTGGGAAAAGATCGATCAGCAGTATCTTTCTTCCTTGGGATGCCAGGCGAGTGAAGAGATCAGCCGTCAGTTATTTACCTATTCATTAGAAGAAGGAGCGCGTTTTATTAAGGAGACGTTTCATTTGTCTAAGGCCGTTGAGACAATTGTGGCGGAGCTCGTCGCTTTGGCGAATGACTATTACTTACATGATGTGCCGGTGAAAAAAGGTGTGAAAAAAGTGCTCAATACATTTTATCAACAGGGCTTACCGATGGCGATTTGTACTTCTAACCATAAGGATGTCATCGATCAGGTCCTCAAGGCCCATCAGATGGAACGCTATTTTCGTTATGTGACAACTGTTGATGAAGTTGGTCAAGGCAAAGAATCACCGCAGATTTATTTAACGGCATGTGATCATTTGCAGGCCACGCCAAGTCATACCCTCGTCTTTGAGGACGCTTTGCATGCGATTGAAACCTTATCTAAGACGGATTTTATTACGGTTGGCTGCTATGATGATTACAGTAGAAAAGATCAGCCGGAAATCAAGCAGTTAAGCACATATTATGTGCATGAAATCGATGAAATTCTTCCTTGTCTAGAAACCGGCGCAGTTGTAGACTAGAGGGGGGATGCCTGATGGATATTTATTATGAAACATGGGGCCAGGGCCCCGCAGTGATCTGCCTGCATGATGTCTTTGAAAACCGAAAAGTATTTGCAGCACTTGCCAAGGATTTACAAAAACATTATCAGCTGATTCTCATCGATGCCCGCTACCACGGCAAATCAGTGAAAAGCGGTCCTTTGTCTATCGCACAAAACGTTTTAGATGTGCAAAGCGTCATCGCTGACTTGGGTTTAGAAAGTTATGATGTGATCGGCGTGGGGATGGGGGCCAATACCGCTTTAGCCCTCGCTACCCAGGATCAGCGTTTAAAAAGCGCCGTTCTCATCTCGCCTTATAGTTCACCGCAGAGCTTCAAAGGTTTTTACTATTTTCAGATTGTGATGACGCTGATTTTTATGGTGCCGTTTTGTTTATACAACAAGCTGGCGAGAAGACGTTTTCAGCTTACAAAGTGGCTGCTTCGGGAGCCTCACTTTTCCTCAGAAATGTTTGCCAGCATCAAGCAGCCAATATTAGTATTAGCGGGGGATCGCGATAAGATCAAACCGGCGGCGATCGAGAAAATCGCCAAGTGCTTACCGCATTGTGTGCAGGAAGAGCTTTATGATTCACATGATGCGCTGCATGACGCGTATCGTCAGGTTCTCAAAAAGATAAGGGGGTATCTATATGCCAGTAACCAGACCAACACTAACGATTAAGGATGTCACTTTTGGGACAGGTATGCCAAAAATCTGTCTGCCGGAAGTAGAAAGAAGTTATGAAGATATCGTCGGGACCGTAGTCGCTTATGAGCAGCTGCGCGACTGGCAGGTCTTAGAAGTACGTTTAGACTTCTATGAAGATTTAAAAGATGACACTAAAGTAAAAGAATTATTAAAAGCGATTCGCGCTGCCACGACGCGGCTTGTCTTAGTGACGATTCGCACCAGTGAAGAAGGCGGCACGTTATATGTTGAACCAAAAGACTATTTAAAGGCGATTACAGCGATTTGTGACAGTGGCGGCTGTGATCTGATTGATATTGAATTAAGTAAGGGTGATGAACTTGTCACTCAATGTGTGAATTTAGCGCACATTCATGGCTTAAAAGTGATCCTTTCTAAACATGATTTTGAAAAGACGCCATCCGTTGAAGAGATGGAAGATATTTTAAAACATATGGATCGTTTAGATGGCGACATCTATAAATTGGCGGTTATGCCGCAGGATAAATTTGATGTCATGAACTTATTAAAAGTGACCGATGAGATGTCTACGCAATTGCCTAAACCGCTCATTACAATGGCGATGAGTGAATTAGGGGAAATCACGAGGGTCAGCGGCGAAGCGTATGGCTCCGTAATGACCTTCGCTAATGCTGGAAAAGTCTCTGCCCCAGGGCAGATTCCACTTACCCGCATGATTAAATCACTGAAAGATTTACATGAATCACAAGGAGAAGATCATGATTGATTTCAATAAGGCGCGCATCGCTTTCAAAAACTATGTTGCTCATTATGATCCTTCTCAGGATCTGATTCGTTTAAAGATCGTGCATACGTATGCCGTAATGGATTTAACAAAACGTTTATGCGACGCTTTACATGTTACTAAAAAACAAACATCTTTAGCGATGCTGATTGGCTTATTACATGATATCGGCCGCTTTGAACAGTATGTTCGTTATGGCACTTTTGTCGATTACGAAAGCATCGATCATGCGAAGCTCGGCTGTGACATTCTTTTTCAGGAAGGCCTGATTCGCCAGTTCGTCCAGGAGGATGACTATGATCAAATCATCTATGATGCGATTTATGAACATAACAAGTTCAAAGTCAAAGAAGGCTATGATGAAGAGACGCTCTTTTATATCAATATGATTCGTGATACCGATAAGTTAGACAACTTCCGGGTAAAAGAAACGGAAAAAGTCGAAACGTTATTACGCTGTGAGATGAAAGATCTCGTCTTAGAAGATATTACGCCGAAAGTCTATGATGACTTTATGGCTCATAAACTCATTTATGGGCCTGATCGTCAGAGTCATTTGGATATGTGGATTTCTTTAGCGGCCTTTATTTATGATTTTAATTTTCCTGAATCACGTGACTATATCCGCAAGCAGGATTATATCAATCGTTCTTTTGATCGCATTCACCCACAGCGGGAAGAGGTCAAAAAACGTTATGAAACGCTGCGTCAGGAGGCTAATCGTTTTTTAGCCTCTTGAGGCCATGTACAGCCTATGATATAATCACATCGATTTTTCGCAATCAAGACAGTTCGTTTGCACCATCCTGTCTCTAAACAAAACTAGGACTAAGACAATTTTTTTAAGTTGGAAGAGTATCGCGGTGCAATACTCTTCTTTTTTTTGGAGGATAAACAATGTATGTCATTACAACCGAGGCCTCATTTGATGCGGCCCACTTTTTAAAAGACTATCCCGGGAAATGCCATAATATCCATGGGCACCGCTGGAAAGTGCAAGTCAGCCTGCAGGCGGAAACACTTGGCGCTGAGGGGATGGTCATCGATTTTGGAATTATTAAAAAAGATCTGAAAGCATTATGCGAGACCTTCGATCATACCCTGATCATTGAAGAAGGCAGCTTAAAGCCGCAAACTGTAGCGGCGTTACAGGAAGAAGACTTCGCCTTAAGCTTTGTTCCTTTCCGTCCCACTGCAGAACATCTTTCCCGCTATTTCTTTGAAGCTTTACAAAAGTATCCGGTGTTAAGCGTGGATGTTTACGAAACGCCCGGCAATAAGGCGCATTATGAATTATAAAGTCGTCGAAATCTTCGCTTCAATCAACGGTGAAGGTCCGTTAGCGGGAAGACTTTCAACCTTTGTGCGTTTCGCGTCCTGTAATTTACGCTGTCATTACTGTGATACACGTTATGCTTATGACCACCCTCAATATACGCTGATGTCATTAGCTGAGATTCTTACGCGTATTGAAGAGGTGTCACTTGACTTAGTGACTTTAACCGGCGGGGAACCGTTAGCGGCGCCGCATGTTGATGTGCTGATTGAAAAACTTGGCGAGATGGGCAAACATGTCGAAATAGAAACCAATGGTTCCATTGATATTGCCCCTTTTCATAGGCTAGCGCATCGGCCATCTTTTACTTTAGATTATAAACTGCCCGGCAGCGGCATGAGCGCTTTTATGAAAACGGAGAACTATCAGTATTTAAAGGATGGCGATATTGTGAAATTTGTCTGCGGCGCAAAGGATGATCTCGAGGAAGCCCTGCGCATTATTCGCATCTATCATCTTAACGAAGAAGACTGTTATTTTTCTGCCGTCTTCAATCAGTTAGCGCCAAGGGATATTGTGGACTTCTTATTAGCGCATAAGTTAAAAGCCAAAGTCCAGCTGCAGCTGCATAAATATATCTGGGATCCAATGAAACGAGGTGTGTAAGATGATTGATACCAAAGCGATTGAAGAGCATGTTTTAGGCATTTTGGAAGCGTTAGGAGAAGATGTGACGAGAGAAGGCTTAGTGGAAACCCCCAAGCGCGTCGCAAAAATGTATGCGGAAGTTTTTGCAGGAATAAATTACAGTAATGAAGAGATCGCACAAATGTTTGATAAGACCTTTACCCAGCAGGGACGGGATCTGGTTTTTGTGAAAGACATTGAAACCTTCTCTTTCTGCGAACATCATATGGCCTTGATGTATGATATGAAGATTTCTGTCGCCTATTATCCGCAAGGGAAAGTCATTGGGCTTTCAAAGATTGCCCGGATCTGCGATCTGGTCTGTCGGCGTCTCCAAATCCAGGAACGCATCGGCAGTGATATCGCCGAGATCATGACGATGATTACCGGCAGTGAAGATGTGGCGGTGTTGATCGAAGCGCATCATAGCTGCATGAGTGCCCGGGGCATCAAAAAGACCCAGGCCAAAACCTATACCCAGACATTACGCGGGGTTTTTGCGAAACATCCCGAACAATTAGGAGGATTTTACCATGGATAATGCATTAGTATTAGTGAGCGGGGGCGTTGATTCTTCGACTTGCCTCGCTTTAGCGGTGGAAAAGTATGGTCATGACCATGTCAAAGGCTTATGCCTGTATTATGGTCAGCGCCATGTGAAAGAGATGGAAAGCGCGCATAAGATTTGTGATTATTATCAGGTTCCTTTATATGAATGTGATCTTTCTAGGATCTTTACATATTCCAGCTGTAATTTACTAGCACACAATGAAGATACCATTCCCCATCGTGCCTATAGTGAGCAGGTGGCGGAAAGCGAAGGGCCCGTTTCGACTTATGTGCCTTTCCGTAACGGCCTCTTTTTATCAACGGCTGCCAGTTTTGCCTTATCACTGAACTGTCAGGTGATCTATTATGGCGCCCACGCTGATGATGCGGCCGGCAATGCCTATCCCGACTGTTCATCGGTGTTCAATGATGCCATGAATCAAGCGATCGTGGAAGGCAGCGGGCATCAGGTGCGCATTGAAGCGCCTTTTGTCGGTGTCAATAAAGCCGAAGTCGTGCGCCAGGGCTTAGCCTTAAAAGTCCCTTATGAACTCACTTGGAGCTGTTATGAAGGCGGCGATACGCCTTGCGGCGTCTGCGGCACTTGCCGGGATCGCGCTTTAGCGTTTGAAAAAAACGGGGTTACTGATCCCCTATTAGTAAAGGAGTAAAATATGAGTACACAGTTAAAAGCCTTAGGAGCGAAAACGCAGTATCCCACTGATTATGATCCCCATGTTTTAGAAACCTTTGATAATAAACATCCGGAACATGATTATTTTGTGAAATTCAACTGTCCGGAGTTTACTTCTCTTTGTCCAATTACCGGCCAGCCGGATTTTGCGACGATTTATATTTCGTATGTGCCAAGCCAAAAAATGGTCGAAAGCAAATCCTTAAAACTGTATCTTTTTAGCTTTCGCAATCATGGCGCCTTCCATGAAGACTGCACCAATATCATCATGAATGATCTGATTGCCTTAATGGATCCCAAGTATATTGAAGTTTGGGCAAAGTTTACCCCTCGCGGCGGCTTATCGATTGATCCTTACTGCAATTATGGCAAGCCGGGGACCAGATGGCAGGAAGCGGCCTGGGAGCGTCTCAAAAATCATGACCTCTATCCGGAAAAAATCGATAATCGTTAATTTGTTTACAAATAGCGTTTCATGGCTTATCATCTAGAGAGGGAGGTTTATGATGAAAGCAATCATTGCGGGAAAAGAAATTTCTATTTCGTTATATCAGACGGCCACAGCAGAGGATCTGATGCGCGTCCTGCCAACCGGACTTGACTTTCATGCCTTTGCTCATGAATATCGGGCGATGGGGCGTCATGCCTTAAATGTAGCGCATGTGCCAATGACATCCAAACTGGCGAAAAATAGTCTCTATTATGATGATCGTTTAGAAGCGCTGTGCCTGATGAAAGATGATGTCGACATTACCCCAGAGAAACGCACCTGTCTGGCGCGTTTGTCGGCGGAAGATGTCGCTTCATTAGACGGATTAGAACAATTTTATGTCTATTTAGACAATGATGAAGAGTGATATGAAAAAAATATCACTTTTTTTCATTTTTTTGTGAGAAAACCACCTTTTAAAGTCTTTAATTATAATAGAGGGGGCCAGGAGGTGAGATGAATGATTTGTCCCTCGCTGTGGTAATACCACCGACTTTGCGAAAGTTGGTGAGCGCTATTACTGTCGCCGCTGCATTGCCTTTGGGCGGATCTTTTGCGATGATGTTTTAACAAAAAGAGTCGTTAAGACATCTGTGCAAAAGGTCTCTTATCACTTAGACTTTACGCTGTCTCCTGCCCAGCAGGCGATCAGTGACAAACTCATTACCAATTATCAAAATCATCTAAGCACCCTGATTATGGCAGTCTGCGGCAGCGGTAAAACAGAAATTACGTTTGCGGTTATTGCCTATGTGTTAAATCATGGCGGCCGGGTCTGTTTTACCATTCCGCGTAAAGCTTTATGTCAGGAACTCTATACCCGCTTTCAGGAAGCTTTTTCCCATCTGACTATTGGTCTTTTTTATGGCGGTATGCAAAAGCATCCCGAAGCATCCTTCATTATCTGCACGACCCATCAGCTGTATCGCTTCACATCGACCCCTTTTGATCTGATCCTGATGGATGAAGCAGATGCCTTTCCTTACTATGGGGATCCCGTTTTAGAACATATGTTCGATTTATGCGTCGGTCATGTCTTTATTAAGATGAGTGCCACCTTAACGAGCGCTGATATTCATGATGAACAAGTGCTGATCATAAACCGCCGTTATCATGGCCATGACCTGCCCGTCCCGCACATTCGCTTGCTTATCAAACCGCTCGCCATGCTTTATCTCTATGCGCGCTTAAGGCGCTATAAAAAGCTTGGTGCGAAGGTTTTGATCTATGTCCCCACGATTAATCGTTTACCTTACTATCTGAAATACCTCAAACCATTCTTTCGCGTGGCGGCCGTTTCTTCGCATAGCGATGATATCACCAGGCAGTTAACAGCCCTGAAAGAGGGGCAGTTAGATGCTTTAATCACCACGACCATTTTAGAGCGCGGCGTCACGCTCACCAATGCCCAGGCGATTGTCATGGAAGCCTCACATCCGATTTTTGATGAGCGCACGCTGATGCAGATTGCCGGCCGGGTAGGACGAAAGATTGGCTATGAAGAGGGGGATGTGATCTTTTGTGATTCTTATGTATCAAAGGCGATGATTTTATGTATTTCCACAATCAAAAAATTAAATCGGATGAATGTCTGATCTGTCACCAAAACTTAGGCCTTGAAACAACGCTGAGTTATTTCCTGCAAAAGCGCAAAATCTGCAGTGACTGTTTTCATAGTTTTGCCCGCTTAGATCTTCACACCCATTTAGATGCGTACCCATTAACCATTCTCTATTATTACAATGACTTTTTTAAAACTTTGCTCTTTCGTTATAAAGGGCAATATGACTATGCCCTTAAAGATGCCTTTTTAGAAGGCTATCAAAGCGCGCTGCAGGCGCGTTATCGCGATTACCTGGTCGTCATTGTCCCCAGTGATCAAGGCAGTAATGAAAAACGAAAGTTCATTCCCAACTTAGCGATTGCCCAAAGCTTTTCTGCCCAGGTGATCATGCCGATTATGAAAACGAAACCTTATAAACAAAGCGATCAGCCTTTTGCGGCGCGAGATCAGGTGGCGTCGGTGCTCGCCTTAAAAGAGGCGCTGCCCGCGCATCAGAAACTGCTCCTTTTTGATGATGTCATCACTTCGGGAGCCACGCTTCGCGCCTGCACTAAGCTGCTTTGTGATAGTCATCCGCAATGTTTAGAATTGCTTGTTTTAGCCTCTCATTCGCCGGATAACTTTCAACCGTAAGCAGGGCAAAAAGCCGGCATTATTTGCATTTGTTTTTCTTAATGGTTATGCTATAATGTCTTTGCGTATGTTTTGAAAGGAGACTATTCATGCCTAAGAAGAAACAGGAAATTAAAAAGAAAGTTAGAAAAAGAATACAAAAAGAAGGCGTTGAGCATCAGGAATTAAACCAGGATGCAGAAATCGTCGATTTAGGAGATCATAAAGGCGAAGATATCATTGTCGATACATTTGACGATGTCAAATATGACGCCAAACCTCTTCCTTTCTCGACAACACCTCAAAAAGATAAACAGGGCTTTGCCTCAAAACTGAAGGGACTTTTCTCCCAGGATAATGCTATTGTACGTAAGTTAGGGAAACAGGCTGATGAAATCTTAGCCTTAGAACCACAGGTCAGCTCGTACAGTGATGAAGAATTAGCTGCCCAGACGGTGTTCTTCAAAGAACGTTTAGCAAAAGGTGAAACCTTAGATGATATTTTACCAGAAGCTTTTGCGGTAGCGCGTGAAGCGGCTTGGCGTGTATTAGGCTTAAAAGCCTTCAAAGTTCAGTTAATGGGGGGTATTGCTTTACATAATGGTGATATCGCCGAAATGAAAACCGGTGAAGGGAAAACCTTAACCTCAGTTTTCCCAGTCTATTTAAATGCCCTCGAAGGCAAGGGTGTCCATGTCGTTACTGTCAACGAATACTTAGCGCGTCGTGACTGTGAAGAAAACGGTAAAGTCTTTAAGTTTTTAGGCTTAACTGTCGGCTTAAACGAAAGAGAATTAGATGCGGATGATAAACGCCGGATGCATGCCTGCGATGTCACGTATACAACCAACTCTGAATTAGGGTTCGATTACTTACGTGACAACATGGTGACCGAATACTCAGAAAAGGTATTACGTCCATTACACTATGCATTAGTCGATGAGGTCGATTCCATCTTAATCGATGAATCACGTACTCCATTGATCATTTCCGGCGGGAAGAAACATACCGCTGCGATGTATGTCTCAGCGGATAAGTTCGCTAAGAGCTTAACGAAAGAAAAAGATTATGAAGTGGATATTGAATCCAAGAGTGTCACTTTAACACCTGAAGGCATTAATAAAGCCGAAAAGACGTTCAAAGTCGATAACTTATTTGATCCTTCTAATACTGCTTTAGTGCATTATATTAACCAGGCTTTAAAAGCTAACTATACGATGACCAAAGATGTTGAATACATGATTGCGACCGATGATGGTTCTCATGATATTCGTAATGCCCAGATCATGATCATCGATCAGTTCACGGGTCGTGTTATGCCAGGACGTGCTTATTCGGATGGTTTACATCAGGCGATCGAAGCTAAGGAAGGTGTGCCAATTAAAGAAGAAACCGTCACTTTAGCGACGATTACTTACCAGAACTTCTTCCGTTTATTCGATAAGTTGGCCGGGATGACCGGGACCGCTAAAACGGAAGAAGAAGAATTCCGTCTGATCTATAATATGCGTGTTGTCGTTATTCCAACCAACAAACCAGTTATTCGTGATGACAAACCAGATTTAGTCTTCTCGACAAAGAAAGCAAAATATAAAGCAATCTGTGATGAAGTGGTGAAACGTCATGCATATGGTCAGCCAATCTTGCTGGGGACCGTGGCCGTTGAAACATCAGAAATCTTATCACAGATGTTAATGAAACGCGGGATCCGTCACAACGTCCTCAATGCGAAAAACCATGCAAAAGAAGCAGCCATTATCGCTAATGCCGGCGTTAAAGGGGCCGTTACCATCGCCACTAACATGGCTGGTCGTGGGACCGATATCAAGTTAGGCCCAGGCGTAGCCGAAATCGGCGGTTTAATGGTCATCGGTTCAGAACGTCATGAATCACGCCGTATCGATAACCAGTTACGAGGCCGAAGCGGTCGTCAGGGTGACCCTGGCTGCTCACAGTTCTTCGTTTCTTTCGAAGATGAATTAATGCAGCGTTTCGCCAATGAACGTGTGAAAGCTTTCACTGAATCATTCTTAGAAGATGAAGCGATTGAATCAAAGATGGTTACACGTTCGATCGAATCAGCTCAGAAACGTGTAGAAGGGCAGAACTTCGATATTCGTAAACAGCTTCTCGAATATGATGATATCATGAGACAGCAACGTGAAATCATGTACAAAGAACGTGATGATATCATGCTTTCTGATGATTTAAGCGATGTTGTCAAAGGCATGTTCAAGACAGCGATTGAATTAGATACCAAACGTTATACGAAAAACGATGGCAAGAAAGCCGTTGTCGATGTCGATAAGTTAACCCAGTATGTGGCTAAGAACTATATGCTTTTAACAACTTTAGAACCACATAACGAAGAAGCGGTTGCACATGATCCAGAAAAAGTGGCTGATGCCTTAACCGAAATCGTCGCCCTTCAGTATAACAACCGTTTCAATAAAGACTTGCCACAGTCTGTCCGGACAGACTATGAACGCCGTGTCCTTTTAGGGGTCATCGATCATTCATGGATCAACCATATCGATGCCATGAGCAAGTTACGTAATGGGATCTATTTAAGAGCCTATGCGCAGCGTGATCCGCTTCAGGAATACACGGAAGAAGGCTTCTATATGTTTGAAGAGATGACTAAGTCAATCAGTCAGGATATTTCTCGTACTATCGTTCATATGGGTATTCGTCCAGGTGATGAAACCGCAATGAACATCCCAGAAATTAAAGTTGAGTTAGACTTTAAATAATGGAATTATATGAAATTAACAGCGGGCTTGAAAAAGCTCGCTCTTTGCTAGAAGAATTACATCAGAGTGCCAACATTGATGTAAAAAAACGAGAAATTGAAGGATTGACAGTTAAAACAATGGATGAGCACTTCTGGGATGACCAGAAGAAAGCAACCAAAATTTATAATCAGCTCGGCGAGATGAAGAAAGTCGTGGAAAACTATGAAGCGTTAACCGCGGCTTTAGAAGAATTAACGGAAATCTACAACTATGTCAAAGACAATGAAGAAGATGAAGAATTCCGGACCACTTTAGAAGAAGATTACGAGCAGTTTGAAAAAGACTTAGCAGCGTTTGAAAGAACGTTACTCTTTACTGATGAATATGACAGCTCTCCGGCGATCTTAGAGATCCATCCCGGCGCCGGCGGCACCGAGTCGCAGGACTGGGCGGAAATGTTAATGAGGATGTATATGCGCTATGGCGAAAAGAAAGGCTGGAAAGTCTCCGTAGAAGATTATCAGGCAGGGGATGAAGCGGGCGTGAAATCGGTGACTTTACGCTTTGAGGGCAGTCATGCCTATGGTCTTTTGAAAAGTGAAAAAGGCGTTCATCGGTTAGTGCGTATTTCACCTTTTGATGCCAATAAACGCCGTCATACGTCCTTTGCGTCAGTGGAAGTTTTACCTGAAATTGATGATGATATCGAAGTCAACATCGATCCGAAAGATTTACGTATCGATACGTATCGTTCTTCCGGCGCGGGCGGTCAGCATATTAATAAAACCGATTCAGCAGTGCGTATTACCCATATTCCCACGGGCACCGTGGTGACTTGTCAGTCACAGCGTTCCCAGCTGCAAAATAGGGAAGCGGCGATGACGATGTTAAAAAGTAAACTGTATGCCTTAATGGTAGCGGCGCATGCGCAGCAGTTATCCGATATCGCTGGCGAAAAGAAAGCCATTGAATGGGGCTCACAGATTCGCTCTTACGTGCTGCATCCTTATGCGATGGTCAAAGATAATCGCAGCGGCTATGAATCACATGATCCACAGCGCATTTTAGATGGCGATCTTGATGATATGATTTACGCGTATTTAAAAACGAAGGCCCAAGGTGATGAGGCATGATCAAACGCAAGTATGGTGCTTATTTAGTAGACATGCTGCTGGTATTAGTCGGCAATGCGATTATGGCCTGGGGCATTGATGCCTTCATCGTCGGTCATCATATTATTACCGGCGGGGTTTCCGGAATCGGCTTAATTGTCCAGAACTTTGCCCCGATTCCGGTTTCCGTCACGGTCTTAGTGATCAACGTGGCAGCCTTAATTGTCGGCTTATTCTTTTTAGGCAAACAGTTTATTATCGGGACCTTAGTGTCGACCTTTGCCTATCCGTTTTTCATCGCGATTTTTGATAAGCTGCCGCAGTATACCCATCTGACCAATGATCCGATGTTATGTACGATCTTTGCCGGTGTCAGCATGGGTATTGGCTTAGGGATTGTCTTCCGCTTAGGTTACAGTACCGGCGGGATGGATATTCCCCCGATTATTATCAATAAGAAAACTGGGATTGAACTTGGCACCTTGATCAATATTATTGATATTGCCACGCTGATTGGCCAGATGCCTTTTAGCTCCCCATCGGGAATTCTTTATGGCTTAATCAACGTCATTTTAACAACCCAGATTATTGATCGGATGATGTTATTGGGTAAAAGTAATGTCCAGCTCATTATCATTTCAAAGAAATATGAAGAAATTGCCCATATGATCAGTGAAAAACTCGATCGCGGCTTTACTTTTTTAAATATTACCACCGGTTATCTGCGTGATAATACCAAAGCGATTATGGTCGTCGTGTCGAAAAGACAGTACATTTCTTTAAATGAGGCCGTCACCCAGATTGATCCATACGCTTTCACAATCGTCAGTGATGTGCATAGTGTGCGGGGCCGTGGCTTCACGCTGCCAGATGAATATTTATGAGAAAAGACGAGAAACTATTTCTCGTCTTTTAGATCTACAAAAAATTCAATGTGCCCGCATTTTGGGCACAGGGCCGCCAAAAGCGGGTAATCCGTTTTAGTATAATCTTTATTTTTACGAATAATGTGTAAATCACTGATCTGCAGCGCCTGATCAACCAGATAGGTCTGCGTTTCCATTTCACATTGACAGCGGGGACAAAGTCGCATCATTTTCACCTCGGTGCTTATTTTATCATAGTTCCCATAAGCTGTAACGCAATCCCGCTAAAAAAGCAGTATCATTCTAAAGGGATTATGATATAATTCGGATAGGAGCGTGATTCTATGATTAAACTAGAAGGTGTGACCAAAGTCTATAAAACAGGCGTACGCGCGGTCAATGATATGAACCTCAACATTGATGCCGGCGAGTTTGTTTACGTTATTGGTCCAACCGGGGCGGGAAAATCAACCTTTATTAAATTATTATATCGCGAAGAGAAACCAACGACCGGCAAAGTGATTGTCGATGGCATTAATGTGGCGAAGATTAAAGATCGCAAGGTGCCTTATTTCCGTCGTAAGATTGGCGTTGTCTTCCAAAACTATCGTTTATTACCACGAAAAACCGTGTTTGAAAATGTGGCCTTTGCCCTGCAGGTCACCGATACCCCAAGACGGAAGATTCGTAATCGTGTTCGTAAGGTGTTAGAACTCGTTGGCTTAGAAGATAAAGCCAATGCCTTTCCGCATGAACTTTCCGGCGGGCAGCAGCAGCGCGTGGCCATTGCGAGAGCGATTGTCAATTCGCCCAAAGTACTCATTGCGGATGAACCAACGGGGAACCTAGACCCGGATACCTCAGAAGGTATTATTGAATTATTAGAGCGCATTAATGAGATTAATGGCACGACAGTGATTGTCGTGACCCATGATAAAATTATCGTGCAGTCGCATAAGAAACGTACCATCCTGATCGAAGATGGCTGTATCCGCAGCGATTCAAGTTTAGGAGGGTATGAAGAATAATGGAATTTTTGAGTTCAATTCGTAATTTACCAAACCATTGTAAAAGTGCGCTGCAGAATATCTGGCGTAACGGCGTTATGTCGATTTCTTCGATCTTTGCGGTGACGATTACCCTATTGCTCATTGCGATCTTAGGGATTATTGCCATTAACGTCAATAAGATCACTTTAAGTATTGAAAACTCGTTAACGATCTATGTCAAAGTGGATCGTGAAGCGACAAACAAACAAGCCAAAAAAATTGGCGAAGAGCTGAATATGATCGAAGGTGTCAAGAAAGTGACTTATTCGAGCAAGGAGCAGGAGTTAAACAAACTGATTAACTCACAGTCTTCAGAAAATAAGAAGCTTTTTGCGACATATAAGAAAGACAATCCTTTAGGGGATGCCTATCAGGTCGAAGTCAAAAATGCGAAAAACATTGCGACGATCGCCAAGCAAATCGAAGATATCCCCAATGTCAATGAAGTGACCTACGGCGGCTCTTCGACAAGTGATATGGTCAATCTGTTAGAGCATATTCGTAATGGCGGTGCGATCTTTGCGTTCGCTTTAACAGTGGTTGTTCTCTTTATGATCGCCAATACGATTAAAATGGCCATTACCTCACGTTCAACCGAAATTGCGATCATGCGCATGGTCGGCGCGAGCAACTGGTATATCCGTTTGCCATTCATGTTAGAAGGGGTCTTTATCGGCTTATTTGGATCGATTATTCCCATTATTGTTCTCTACTATGGTTACTCTTTTGCCTATGATCAGTTTACCAAAGTGCTGAGCTCTTCGGTGATGGTCCTAGAAGCCCCATTCCCATTTATCTGGCATATGAGCGGCATCCTGGTGTTATTAGGCTGCGGGGTCGGTCTGATCGGTTCCTTCTTCTCAGTGCGTAAATTCTTAAGATTCTAAGTCAGGTCTTTTTTTAAGACTTGGCTTTTTTCATACAACTTGGCAGGCGATATATTATAATGAAAAGAGAGGAGGGATCATCATGCCAAGTCGTGAATTAAAAGAATCATGTTATTTAGAAATGCTGGAAGATAGCTTAACGAATGTCCAAATGATCCGCAACCGTCTCAGTCAGCTAGATAAGCAGGAACAGATTATCCCGGCGCATATTTTAAGACGTGACCGGATTAAAACGATCCTGCGTTTAGAGCTCGCGTTAGCGACGTATTGCGTATTACTGCGGAAGATGCATGAAAATAATCTGATTGACTATGACGAAGAGCTTCATCATGATATCAATAGCATTATTCATTCCAATCGCTTTGAATACTTTGAGCAGCATATCGTCGTCTATTCGGCGCGCGGAAAGGAGAATGTCAACCTCCGTAAACTGTTAGATTTCGGCACGGCCATCTTAGATGAAAATGCCCAGGAAGAGGCAGTTTATCAAGGAAAGCGCTTTAAAAAGCAGAGAAAAGGAAAGTGAGGTTCTTTTCATTGAATTTGTAAAAAGATAATGCTATGATTTTGATGTCAAATGGAGGATTAAAAAATGAAAAAGAGACCTATAGTATTATGTATTATGGATGGTTATGGATTGACTGATCGCGTTGATGGCAACGCTGTTAAATTAGCCAATACACCTAACCTTGATGATTTAATGGCAATGTACCCAACGACAACAATTCATGCTTCTGGTAAAGCTGTTGGTTTACCTGAAGGACAGATGGGGAACTCAGAAGTTGGTCATATGAACATTGGTGCAGGCCGTGTTGTATACCAGTCTTTAACTTTAATCAATAAAGCTGTTGAAGATGGTGAATTCAATGAAAACCCAGAATTCTTAGCAGCGATCAAACATGCGAAAGACAATGGCAGCAAGCTGCATATCTTCGGCTTATTATCAAGCGGCGGGGTGCATTCATCAGATGAACACATCTACGCATTATTAAGATTAGCACGTCGTGAAAGAGTTGAAAAAGTATATGTTCATGCATTCTTAGATGGTCGTGACGTCGCTCCTGATTCAGGTAAAGGCTTCGTTGAAGAATTACAGAAACAGATGAAAGAAATCGGTGTGGGCGAAATCGCTTCAATCTCTGGCCGTTACTATGCAATGGACCGTGATAAGAGATTCGAACGTATGGATTTAGCATACAATGCGATCGTCGCAAAAGAAGGCAAGAGCTTCACTGATCCAGTAAAATTCGTTGCTGATTCTTACAATGATGATGTTTATGATGAATTCGTTGTGCCAGGCTATAATAGTGCCATCGATGGTAATGTCGAAGATAATGATGCGGTCATCTTCGCTAACTTCAGACCTGACCGTGCGATCCAGCTCGCTACTTTAGTGACAAACCCTGAATTCTATAAAGATAAAGGTTATGAACCAAAAGTAAAATTAAACAACATCTACTTCGTATGTATGATGCACTATGCAGACAGCGTTAAAGGTCATGTCGCATTCAAACCACTTGAATTAACTAACGTTTTAGGTGATTACTTAGCAGAACGTGGTTTAACACAGTTAAGAATTGCGGAAACTGAAAAATATGCTCATGTTACATTCTTCATGGATGGCGGTGTTGATAAAGATATCGAAGGCGCAACACGTGATTTAATCAATTCTCCAAAAGTTGCCACTTACGATTTACAGCCAGAAATGTCAGCATACTTAGTACGTGACAAATTAATTGAAGAATTAGACTCTGGTAAATTCGATGTTGTCATCGTGAACTTCGCAAACTGCGATATGGTTGGTCATACTGGTATTATCCCAGCAGCCATCTCTGCTGTTGAAACCGTTGATGAATGTGTCGGCGATGTTTATGACAAAGTCTTAGAATTAGGCGGAACAATGTTAATTACTGCTGACCATGGTAACGCAGAACGTGAATTAGACGAAGAAGGCAATCCATTTACTGCACATACGACAAATGATGTCCCATTAATCGTCACAAATTCACATATCAAGTTAAAAGAAGGCGGCAAGTTAGGTGACTTAGCGCCAACCATCTTAACATTATTAGGACAGCCAGTACCTGCCGAAATGACTGGCGATGTCTTAATCGAAAATGATCCTGATTCTTTCCAGTAATCAGAAAATAAAACCCAACTGGAACAAGTCTATGCAATGCATAGGCTTTTTTTAAGGAGGAAAAAACGTATGAAAAAATTACTCATGATTTGTTTATGTTTATTTTTAACCGCCTGCAGCGCGCATCAAATCGCCAAGCGGGTCAATGTGACAGGCATCCAGGAGGTCAGCTATACCCAATTAAATAGTCTGATGAAAAAGAATGTCTCTTTTTTACTTTATATCGGTCGTCCGGATTGCGGGGACTGCATGGCTTTTGAACCGATTCTCACTGCTTATCTCAAAAAGCATCCTAAACAGGGAGTTTATTACCTCAATATCAAGACTTATCGTGATGCCGCTAAAAAGAAAGGCGCCAGTCAAAAAGAAAAAGATTTCTATCAGAATTTAGGGAAGCGTTTTGCCTTTGACTGGACCCCAACCATTGATACGATTACAAATGGCAAGGTGGGCAAACAGTATCAGTATTTAGATGAAGCCTATTATGAAATTGAAGATCGCGTGAAACAAATTAAGAAACAAAAAGAGTTTGTAAAGAAGTTTGAACGTTTTATGAAAAACTATTATCGGTCATAAAAGCGTTTTATGTGACTTTTAATATTAAAAAAAGTCGCATTATAAGACAGCTTTTGTATTATATGTCAAAATTTTTGTGATAGATGCTTGTTATTCATTAAAAATATAGATAAAATAATCCTATAGAGTAAGATAGGGTGGGAAAAATGAAGAAGGAATACTTAAGCAGAGCGATGATGCTATCGCGAGAAATTATTGACAATTTATGGAATAAAGATACGACGCTGGCGAATCAGTATTTCACTGATGATATTGTCGGCATTGGGCCTTATCAGGGAGAGTTTTATCATACGAAAGAACAATTGATGGACACACTTGAGACCTTATGCGATATGATCTTCATCAGCGAAGTTCTGAACGAAGAGATCTATCCGGTAGCGAATGAATTGCATACTTGTGTTATTGTTGGTCATTTTGTCGTAAAAACGATTCAAAAAGATAAAGACATTAATTACATGGAACAGGCTGTGACCTTGGTCTGGAATTTAGATAAGCGGGGAGAACTGTCAATCTCTCATATCCATTACTCTTCGCCAGCTGTTCAGTCGCGCTTTTTTGAAGTTTTTTCGAGTGCCAAAAAAGCCAATGATATTGACTATGTCAAAGTGCAGAATGCGGATGATTTGATTTCTATTAAGGATGCCAATAAACATATTCGTATTATTTCGCTTTCAGCCGTTGAATATGCAAAAGCTTTAGGACATGATACGATGATTTACATGCATGATGAAGCGATTCAGGCAAAAATCAGCTGGAAAACGTTTCTGGCGCTGTTAGATAACCGTTTTATCAAAGTGCATCGCAGTTATGTCGTACAGCGGGAATGCGTTAAACTGATTGGGAAAAACTATTTAGAAATGCATTCGGGTGATCAGGTGCCGGTACCAGTTAAAAATATGCGCACCGTCATCAATGCGTTAACCCATAAGAAATAAGTCTCTTGGAGACTTTTTTCTTTACAATAAACCCTTGGCGCTCCTATAATGGAGACATCCTAATGAAATTTGTGAAAAATTCATAATAGGAAATAATATTTGTATAAAAGCGAAATGGAGGAAGACAATGAGCTGGAGAGATCATTTACGACAGGTAGAACCTTATGTGGCTGGAGAACAGCCAAAGATGCGCAATCTGGTCAAACTCAATACCAATGAAAACCCTTATGGTCCAGGGGAGAAAGTGAAAGCTGCGATTCGTGACTTCGATAGCGAGGTCTTAAATTTGTATCCGAATCCTGATGCGGAAACCTTACGTCATCAGTTAGCGATGTATCATGGTTTAGCGGATGATCAGGTGTACTTAGGCAATGGCTCAGACGCCGTTTTAGCGATTATTTTCTTGACTTGCTTTAACAGTTCGAAGAAACTCCTGTTCCCGGATATTACATATTCTTTCTATCCGGTTTATTGTGAGCTTTATGGCATTGATTATGAAACGATCCCATTAAAAGATGATTTCACTATTGATATCAAGGATTATATGAAAGACAACGGCGGGATTATTTTCCCTAATCCCAATGCCCCAACCGGCGCTGCCTTAAGCAAAGCGCAAATTGAGGAAATTCTCAAACACAATCAAAATAGTGTTGTCGTGATCGATGAAGCGTATGTCGATTTCGGCGCTGAAAGTGTGATGCGTCTCATTGATACGTATGAAAACTTACTTGTTGTCCATACCTTCTCAAAATTCCGCTCATTAGCGGGAATCCGTTTAGGCGCGGCCTTTGGACAAAAAGAACTGATTTCTCATCTTTATGATGTGAAGAACTCTTTTAACTCATATCCGATTGATGCTTTAGCCCAAAAGATCGGCGAAGCGAGTATTCAGGATAGTGCGTATATTAAAGCGAATGCTCAGAAAGTTATCGCAACGCGTGAAAAGACCTGTGAAGCGCTCAAAGCCTTAGGCTTTACTATGCCAGAAAGCAGCGCGAACTTTATTTTTGTGACTCATGAATCGGTAAGAGCTGACGTGCTTTTTAAAGCCTTACGTGAGCGCCATATTATTGTCCGTTATTTCAATAAACCGCGCATTGATAACTATTTACGTATTACCATCGGCACCCCTGAGCAGATGGAAGTCCTCATTGAGGCCTTAAAAGAGATTTTAAGTAAGCAAGCTGAAGGATAATCTCCTCAGCTTTTTTATGTGAAAACACATAATTTCACATTTCGATTTGTAGAGGATGACTTTAAGAGAGTTTATGCTATAATACACGTATAGTGGGAGGAGGCACGTTTTTTATGATCAATTATGAAGTGATTCTAGTAACCGGTATGTCAGGAGCTGGTAAGACTACAGCGATGGCTGTCTTTGAAAATATGGGCTATTACTGTATTGATAATTATCCTGTCGCAATCCTGGATGCATTTTCAGATATGTTAAGAGAAGCATCATTTGACTATACGAAAATTGCCATGGCCGTGCGTCTCAATGACGCCATGGAAGCTATTCGCATTCTCTCAAACTTAGACTGTGCGAAACTGACAGTCGTTTTCCTTGACTGTGATAATGAAAAGATTTTAAAACGTTATAAACAGACCAGACGTTCCCATCCGATGATGATCGCTCATCAAGCGTCAACTTTGACCGAATCGATCCAGTTAGAGCGCCGGGATTTTGACAGTGTCAAATCGCAGGCGCATCGGATTATCGATACGACATTATTAAAAGCTAAAGGCTTGCAGGATGTTTTGGAATCCGCTTTTAATAAAGGCGATAAAGAAGTTTTCCGCGTCAGCTTTGTCTCTTTTGGATACAAATATGGCGTCCCTAAAGATGCGGATCTGATTTTGGATGTGCGTTTCCTTCCTAATCCGTTTTACGTTGAAGAGCTGCGGCCATTAACCGGGAACGATCCAGAAGTTTATAACTATGTGATGGATAAACCTGCGACCAAGATCTTTGTGGAGAAGACGACCAAATATTTTGAATATTTACTTAAAGAATATGAAAATGAAGGTAAGATGCAGGTCATTGTCGGCATCGGCTGTACTGGCGGGCAGCACCGCTCAGTCACTTTAACGAATTACTTTGCATCTTACTTCAGTCAGTATTATCAGGTGTACAAGTGGCATCGTGATGCTGACCATTAAGGGGGTTCACTATGCTTTCTTTTGCCCGAAAAGTTAAAGAAGAAATTGTTTTCAATGACTTTGATGTCGCCAGCTCCAAAGCGCTGCTTTGTGCGCTCATCAAAGTCAGCGGGACGCTGCATTTAGGCGGCGGCATGTCCTTAACGATTCGCTCAGAAAATGCGAAGATTGCCAGCAAGATGCATAAAATGTTAAAGGAAATCTATCAGCCGCAGTTAGAGTTTCGCGTTTCGAAAAAGATGAAGCTCAATAAAAACAATATCTATATTCTCAAAGTCTCAAAAGCGAAAGAGATCTTAGATGACTTAGAGCTGATGGATGGCTTTGGCTTTCATGTTATTCCCAGCAGCCGCATCATCTATGATGATGAAACCAGGCGCGCTTATTTAGCCGGCATCTTTCTCGCGAGCGGTTCGGTGAATAATCCGGATACTTCGAATTACCATTTAGAGATGAGTGTCATCGATGAAGACCACGCCAATTATATTGCCAGTCTGATGAATGGCTTTCATCTCAATGCGAAAGTGATTCAGCGCCGTAATAAATATGTGATTTATTTGAAGTCGGCGGAAAAGATTGGCGATTTCTTACGGGCTATTGGGGCGAGTGCTTCGGTAATGGACTTTGAAATGACAAGAATTGATCGCTCGATGGCCAATACCGTGAATCGCTGGAATAACTGTGATATTGCCAATGAAATGAAAGCGATGAGCGCGGCTGAAAAACAAATTGAGGATATCGCTTATGTCATCGATAAAGCAGGTTTAGAAGTCCTAGATGAAAAGACCGCCCAGGTGGCCGAAATCCGGTTAGAAAATCCCGAGCTTTCCTTAAGTGAACTCGCCGAGGTCTATCTCGTCAAAACCGGGAAAACCATTTCTAAATCCGGACTCCATCATCGCTTTAAAAAGATCAAAGAGGAAGCGCAGCGCTTAAGGCAGATGGAAGAATCATGAATATCGAAAAACGCTTTGGCCTGCGCATTCGTGAGCTGCGGATGATGCAGGAGATCTCGCAGGAAGAATTAGCCTGGCGCTGCCAGTTATCGAAAAATTATGTTTCTGATGTGGAACGGGGAACCCGGAATGTCTCCCTGAAAGCCATTGAAAAATTTGCAAAGGGATTAGATGTCAGAATTGAAGACCTCTTCCACTTTGAAAGATAGGAGCAGTTTTGATGGAATTATTAGTAGTTGTGGCATTGATCATTTTAGTCATTGCCATTCTGGCCTTTATCTTTAAAACCATTTTGTTTTTCTGGCCAGTCGTATTGGTGTTATTAGTCGCTTACGCGGTGAAAAGAGCGATCGATTCACATAAGAAAGTGAATGATCATGATTTTAAGGATCAGGGGAATTATGATAGGGATGATAATCCCGATGTCATCGATGTGGAGTATAAAGTCATTGATGATGAAGATCATAAGAAGGAGTGATTGGTTTGATTTGCCCAAAATGTCATAAAGAAATTAGTGATGATGCATTATACTGTCAGTACTGCGGCACCCCATTAGGGAAAAAGATCTGTCCATCCTGTCGCGCCGAAAACGATATGGATGCACTCTTTTGTGCCCATTGCGGTCGTCCTTTTGAAAGAGATATGAGCGATCGCGTCGAGCGCACGGCCAAATATGATCATTATGTTCCCATTGAGAGTGATATTCCCAAACAAAATACGGATGTCTTCTCAAGCTTAGATCGTGATCATGTCGCTTTTGAAAAAGTTGATAAGAAAGTGCACTGGAAAAGCGTTCTTTCCGGGGTTCTCGCACTGCTTGTCGTGACGGGCGGCAGTTATTATTACTTGCGCCACTCGCAAGCATTAAAGGTCACCAATCGTCCGGCGGTTAATGGCGAAATGGCCAATGGGGCAACGTTTAAAGCGGCCAAGACGACGGCGATGGAAAACTATTCCAACTTAGCAAATAATGGAACGCTAGCGAGTGATGGTAAGAATGTGTTTTTAACCAATGATAATGGTTATTTAGTTAAGACCGATATGAACTTTAAAAATGCGACTGTCTTAGTCAAAGAAGCAGTACAGTATATTAATGTTTATAAAAAGAGTCTTTACTTTACTGATGCCAACCATTACTTGTGTATGACAACGAGTGATGGCGGCGCTAAGATCACCATTATTAAAAAGGCAGTTTACTATCTCACCTTGCATGGTGATCATCTCTATTATCAGTTAGATGGGGATAATGAAAGTCTTTATGACTATAACATTAAAACCAAGAAATCAACGCGTCTGGTAGATTTACATGTCTATAACATGTCTTTTAATGGCAATGATCTTTATTATAATGCAAAAGATGGGATTTATGTCTATCATCTTGATAGCCAAAAGAATGAACTGATTTTAAAGACCAGCAATAGTTTTGTGCAGTATTATAAGGGTTATGTTTATTACATTAACAATGCCTCTTTAATGCGGGTGAATGTGTCAACCAAGACACCAGAAACGATCGTTTCTTCAACGACCCAGAATGTGATGAATCAGGTGATCAATGTAGGCACTTATGTCATGAATGATCAAGCCATTTATTTCTATAATGTTTCGCAGTATTCAGGCGGATCTATTTATCGCGTGGATTTAAAAACCAAACAGGTAAAAACAATTTATGATGGCTTGACCTTAACAAGTACAGATATTCAGCTTATTAACGACAACCTTGTCGTGAAATCAAATAAAAAATGGATTGGGATCAACACTTCTAATAAGAAGGCAGCCGCAATCTTTAGTCAGGAGTAAATATGTTAGTAAAAGAAATTATGGAGGCAACTTCCGGGAAGCTGCTTTCGGGATCAGTCAATGATGAAATTACCCATTTCACCCAGGACTCCAGAGCCTGTGTGAAAGGCAGTATGTATATTCCTTTAATCGGGGCTAACCATGATGGACATGATTTTATTCAGTCAGCGTTTGATCATGGCGCACAGGCGATTATCACGTCCAAAGTGATTGAAGCGCCCGATAAAGATGTCATCTTAGTTGAGGATACTTTAAAAGCTTTAGGCGATATGGCTCGTTATGTGCGCGAAAAGAGTCAGGCGATTGTTGTCGGTATTACTGGCTCAGTTGGTAAAACGAGTACCAAAGATATGATCTATTCGGTCGTGAGTCAGAGATACAAAGCCTTAAAAACCTTAGGTAACTATAACAATAACATTGGTTTGCCATTAACGATCTTACGTTATCAGGATGAAGAAGCGATGGTGATCGAAATGGGGATGAACCATTTGGGTGAAATTGATTATTTAACCAATATCGCTAAACCTGATGTCGCTGCTATTACTAATGTCGGAACTGCACATATTGGCGAAGTAGGATCACGCGAAAACATCCTCAAAGCCAAAATGGAAATTACTCATGGTTTAAAAGACAATGGCATCTTAGTAATCAATCATGATAATGATATGTTAGCGACAGTTAAAGAAGGAAACTTCAGATTAAAGACTATCGGGATTGATGATCCAGCTGATTTACAGGCTGAGAATGTCATTTTAAAAGAAGATGGTTCTGATTTTACGGTCACCGTGGATGGAGAGACTTATGATGTTCATGTACCGGTGGCGGGAAAGCACTTCGTGTATAATGCTTTAGTCGCAATGGCAGTTGGTTTATCCATTGATATTCCAATAAAGCAGTGCATTGCCGGCGTAGAAAACTTTGAATTAACGAAGAATCGTGCCGATCGTCTTTTATTACGTGATGGCATTATTCTATTTGATGGCACTTATAATGCCAACTTAGATTCCATGAAAGCTTCGATCGCTGTCTTATCACAGTACGAAGGACGGAAGATCGCCGTTTTAGGCGATATGCTGGAACTGGGCAGTTATGAAGAAGCGCTGCACCGGGAAGTTGGTAAAGCATTATGTGAAAAGAATATTGATTTAACTCTTGCGGTAGGAAAAGCTTCGGAGTATATTATCGATGAAGTGGTCAAAACAGGCCGAGAAGGACACCACTTTGAAAATAATGAAGAACTTGAAAACGCCCTGAAAGATACTATTCAGCCAGGTGATGTGATCTTAGTGAAAGCATCTAATGGCATGCATCTGAAGGAAGTTGTCGAAGAGTTAAAGGAGATTTATAAATAATGAAGTTACTATTAATATGCGGCGGGATGTCTACTGAACATAGTATTTCTCGTATGTCTTGTACAAATATCCGTAAACAGGTGAATCCTGAACATTACGATGTGACCGTCTTAGGAATTACAAAAGAAGGAGACTGGTATATCTTAGATCAGAACGTTACTGATTATTCATCAGAAAATTGGTTAGATCATGCGCAGATCGTTACCGAAACATTTGCTTTCTTAAAATCATTTGATTGTGTATTCCCAGTTTTACATGGTATGTACGGGGAAGACGGGACGATTCAGGGCTTATTAGAAATGGCGAATGTGCCTTATGTCGGCTGTCGTGTATTTGATAGTGCGGCTGCCATGGATAAAGTCATGGCAAAGAAGTTATTCAATGCGGCGGGCATTAAACAAACCCCAAGTATTTATGTGAAAAAGCGATTTGATGGTAAGTTTGTCGTTGTGAATGATGATACAACAGAAGATGAAAACGTGAAAGATGTCATCTTAAAAACAATTGGTTTACCATGTTTCATCAAAGCTTCTCGTTCCGGTTCAAGTGTCGGCTGTTATAAAGTTTCCGAAGTATCTGAGTTAATGCCTCGCTTACAAGAAGCTGGTCAGTATGATTCTAAGATTCTTTGTGAAAAAGCCATTAACGCAACTGAATTAGAATGTGCGGTTTTAGGCAATGATGATGTCATTGTCTCACGCGTTGGTCAGATTTTACCACATGGTGAATTCTATACCTTCGAATCAAAATATGAAGATGAGCAGAGTGCGACCTGCATTCCTGCCCGTGTTGATCAAAGCGTTCAGGATTATATCCGTGAAAATGCGGTCAAAGCATTCAAAGCTTTAGATGGACATGGCTTAGCCCGTTGTGACTTCTTCTTAGATCAGGATACTAATGAAGTTTACCTGAATGAAATTAATACTTTACCAGGGTTCACAAATATTTCTATGTATCCTCAGTTAATGAAGGACTTAGGTATTGATACACCTGAATTAATTGATCGTTTAGTAGCGTTAGCTTTTGAAAGGTAAAACGGCACTAGTGGTGAATCAATCACCACTTTTCTTTACCCTTAAGGACTACGATTTTCGTGGTCTTTTTCTTTACCTTTTTTGATCTCATTAATGTGTTTGTGAAAGGAGCGTTTATGATTGATCAGAAGAAACA